>WNGQ01002412.1_pt1 | contig 22344 bp, 24 predicted proteins | sample 5407661 | NCBI WGS metagenome assembly WNGQ01 (sample SAMN13153382, study PRJNA577476) | soil metagenome | isolation source: 60 cm soil or saprolite under Garry oak tree replicate 2 | place: USA:California | collected 2016-06-15 | reverse complement strand
GCCGAGGAAGCCCTGGACGATCAGGAACTTGAAGTTGTGGACGATGACGCCGAGGTCGAGCATCGCGCGCTCAGCCCGGCCCGCCGACACGCGCGATGAGGCCGGGGATCGCGTAGCGCCGCTCCAGTGAGCTCATGACCCAGGCGATGCTCACGCAGAGCACGAGGTAGATCAGCGTGCCCGCCGTCAGCGCCTCGAAGGCCCGGGCCGTGTAGGTCTCGATCTGCCGCGTCTGGAACGTCAGCTCGGCGACGCTGATCGTCAACGCCACCGACGAGTTCTTGAGCAGGTTCAGCGACTCGTTGGTGATTGGCGGCACGATCAGGCGGAGCGCGATGGGCACGATGACGAGCCGATACGCCTGCCAGACCGAGAGGCCCATCGCGACGGACGCCTCGAACTGGGTGCGCGGGATCGCCAGGATGCCGGAGCGGATCACCTCGGACATGCGCGCGCCGTGGTACACGCCCAGCGCGAGCATCCCCGCCCAGAACTCGGCGCCGTGATCGAAGAGCCAGTCCTGCACACCGCGGGGCAAGAGTGGCGGCACGCCGAAGTACCAGAAGAACATCCACACGAGCAGCGGGACGTTACGGAAGAATTCGACGTAGAAGACCGCGGCCGCTCGCAGCGGCTTGAACGGCACCGTGCGGAGCGCGCCGGACAGAATCCCGAGCACGACGGCGAGGAGCCACGCCAGAGCCGACAGTTCCAGCGTCGTGATGAGGCCCTGGAGCAGCCAGTGGCCGGACTGGCCGCTCCAGAGCACGCTCCACTTGAACTGGTAGCTCACGCGAGGGTGAGGCGCCCCGCTACTTCCCGATCTGCTTCAGCAGATACGCTTTCACCTGCGGCGACATCGGATACGGCAGCTCGCCCTTCGGCCCGAACCACTTGTCGTAGATCTCGAAGTACTTCCCCGATTCGAAGCCTGGATGCCATCGTTGGTGTACGCGTCCACCTGCCCTTGCAGCAGCGCCTGGAAGGCGGCGGGCTGATCGGGGAACTCCCGCAGCTGCGCCGTCGGCACCTTCTCGCGGATGATCTTGGCGTTCGTCGAGCCCTGCTGGCTGGCGATGCGCTTACCCGCGATGTCGTTGATGCCGTGGATCGGGCTACCCTTCTTCACCAGGAACTGCGCGCCGGTGAGGAAAAAGGTCAGGCTGAAGTCCACGCTCTGGCGGCGCTCCGGCGTATCGGTCATCGTCCCGGCGATCAGGTCCACCTGGTTGCCGTTGATCAGCGGGATCCGGTTGGGTGGCGTCGACTCCTTCTTCGTCAGCTTGATCGGCTTGCCAACTTCCTTGGAGATCGCGGGAATCACGAGCTGCTCGACGAGGTCGATGGTGAAGCCGACCCACTCGTTGTTCTTGTTGATGTAGGCGAAGGGCGGTGAGCCCGTGCGGGTGCCGATGGTGAGGACACCGGCCTCCTTGATCTTGTCGAGCGTTTGCGACTGCGCAAACGCGGACGACAGCGGCGTCGCCATCAGCACGAGAGCCAGCAGGACCACGAGCCCACGCTTCATCGTCGCCTCCTAGTGCGAGAGTATCTTCGACAAGAATTGCCGCGACCGGTCGGACCTGGGCGAGGCGAAGAACGTCTCGGGATCCGCCTCTTCGACCACCTGCCCACCATCCATGAAGATCACGCGATGGGCCACCCGCCGGGCGAACCCCATCTCGTGGGTGACCACCATCATGGTCATGCCGCTCTTGGCCAGATCGGTCATGACCTCCAGCACCTCGTTGATCATCTCGGGATCGAGCGCCGACGTCGGCTCGTCGAAGAGCATGATCTTCGGCTGCATGGCGAGCGCGCGGGCGATGGCCACGCGCTGCTGCTGGCCGCCCGACAGGTTCGCCGGGTAGTTGCCGGCCTTGTCGGGGATGCCCACGCGCGCCAGCAGCGCCCGCGCCGTCTTCTCGGCGTCCTCCCGGGGAACGTTCCGGACCTTCATCGGCGCGAGCATGATGTTCTCGAGCGCCGTCATGTGCGGAAACAAGTTGAACGACTGAAAGACCATCCCCACCTGGGTGCGCAGGCGGGTGAGGTTCACGTGCGTGCTCGTGATGGACTCGTCGAGGACGACGATGTCACCGCCCTGGATGCGCTCGAGCGCGTTCACGCACCGGATCAACGTGCTCTTGCCGGAGCCGGACGGGCCACACACGACGACGACCTCGCCGGGCGCCACCCCGAGCGTGACGTCGCTGAGGACGTGGAGCTTGCCGAACCACTTGTTGACCTGCCGGAACTCGATCGCCGCCGCCATCAGGCGGCGGTCTCGTCGCCGAAGAGCAGCGAGGCGATGCGCGCCGGGTCCCGCACGAGCTCGGCCAGCTTCGACAGTGAGCGGTCCACGGCGGTGGCAATGGCCTCGGGACCGCCCACGGCGGCCAGCGTCTCGGGCGGGATGAACTTGATGAGCAGGCTCGACGTCCCCGGCGGCAGTCCCGCGAAGTGGACGGTGATGAGCCCGTAGTCCTCGAGCAGCAGCATCGCCAGCGCGGCCAGCGCCTCGATCGGAACGACCGGCGGCGCGCTCAGCCCGGCGCGCTCGAGCGCGATGGCGAGCACGTCGTCGGCGCGGAGCTGAGCCGTGACCGGTGTCTCGTGCACGCGCGCACCGAGGACCTTCCGCAGCGCGGCGGCCACCGTGCGAGTGGACTCCACGAGCCTGCGCACGCGCTCGGGACGATAGCCCTCCAGCGAGCGCACCGCCGCCGGCAGCAGCATCGGCCGCGCTTCGAGACCGAACTCGAAGGCGCGGGCCCGGATCTTCGAGACGAGATCGGCGCGCCCGGCCATGAGCCCCAGGCGCGGCCCGATGACGCCGTACTTGTCGAGGCCGGTGGCGCCGAGGTCCACGCCGAGCTCGAGCATCTTTGGCTGGTCGAACATCGCCGGGCCGACGCGCGCGCCCCCGGCATCGTCCACGTAGATGGGCACGCCGCGCGCCCGGGCCAGCGGCACGATGCGGCGAAGCGCGTCGAGCGGCAGCAGGTCGTACGAGACGGCCAGACGCGTGACGACGACCAGGGCGGGCGCCTCGCGCTCGAGGGCGTCGGCGAACGCATCCACCGTCGTCGTGTCGATGAACTTCGCGCCGGCCTGGGCGGCCGAGCGCACCACGGTCGGGTGGCTGTACGTGGCCGAGACACCGAGGACGACGTCGCCCGGCTTGACCAGCGCGAGGTGCACGGAAAAGGTCGCCGCCGTCATGCGGTTGAAGAGCATGGCGTCGTGCCGGTCGGCGGTGCCGCCGAGGTGCTCCAGGGCGAGGGCGCGGAAACGGTCGCCGTAGAGGGCCGGCGCCATCTCGTCGTCGGTCCAGGCGAGGTCCTTCGCGTCGAGGTTGAGCGATCGTTCGAGCCCGGAGAAGTTGAAGACGCCGGCGCCGGATGCGAGTCGCCGCGCGATCACCCGCCCCGCCCGGCGAAGCTTTCGGATGTCGTCCTCGGTGCTGCGGATGATCCGGCCGCGCGCGTACGGCAAGCCGGGCGCGAACTCGTTGCCGAAGGCGTCGGTGCTCACGAGGCGATCACGATGAGGACGTCACCCGCGTTCACCGTCTGGCCGGGCTCGACACGGACCTCGGCCACCGTTCCTGCCGCACTGGCCCTGAACTCGTTCTCCATCTTCATCGCCTCGATGACCAGCAGTGTGTCGCCGACCTGCACGCGATCGCCCGGCCGGACGGCAATGTGCGTGACGCGCCCGGGAAGCGGCGCCGCCACGCGCTGGCCATCACCTCCGGCCCCCGCGCCCCCGCGCGTCCTGATCACGTAGCGGGTGTGCTCCTCGACGCGCACGGCGTGAGTCTCCCCGCCCACGTCCACCAGGCACGACCCGTCGTGCTCGGCGACGGTCGCCACGTAGGATACTCCGTCCACGAGCAGCGAGTAGATTCCGGGTGACGCGAGCCGGGCGTCGATCTCCCACACCCGCTCGCCGACCTGAACCCGGTAACGTCCACCCTCTTCGGTAACCTCCACCGTCTCCACGCGGGTTCCCGACGTCGCGACGAATTTCATTTATCGGAGGTCCTGCTCGACTTGAAACGTGGGTGGCCTGTTCTGGGTGCGGAGTGGCTGCGTTGATCTTCCCGATTGATCATGTGGCCGGTTCGGGGTACGGGGTGGCTGCGTTGATCTTCCCGATTGATCATGTGGCCGGTTCGGGGTACGGGGTGGCTGCGTGCACCTTCCCGATTGATCATGTGGCCTGTTCTGGGTGCGGAGTGGCTGCGTTGATCTTCCCGATTGATCATGTGTGCTGTTCGAGGTGCGGAGTGGCTGCGTTGATCTTCCCGATTGATCATGTGTGCTGTTCGAGGTGCGGGGTGGCTGCGTGCACCTTCCCGATTGATCATGTGGGCAATTGGCGCGCGCCCGCTCAACGGGATCTCCAACCCGGCCTGGCGCCGAGACGCCAGGCGCTGGCTGAAGAAGCTGGCGTCGCCGCCGCGGCGACGCTTCGGAGACGCGCATAGTGATCGAGCACGGCCGTGATGACCGCGATGTCGCCGTAATGGCCGGCCGCCGCTTGCAGACCTGGCAGCAAACGGTCCATGAAGGCCGTGGACAGTCGCCCCGCGCGGAAATCCTCGTGGGCCACGATGCGCTCGAGCACCGGGATCGTGGTCCTCACGCCGACGATCTTGTATTCCGCCAGCGCTCGCGCCATGCGGGCGATTGCCGCGGCGCGGTCGACACCCCAGACGATCAGCTTGGCGAGCAACGTGTCGTAGTGCCGGGGCACCGTGTAGCCCTCGTGGATGCCGGAGTCGTCGCGCACGCCCGGCCCCGACGCGGGCCGCAGCCCCGTGATCGTCCCCGGCGACGGTAGCCATCCGGAGAACGGATCCTCGGCGTTGATCCGGCACTCGATGGCCCATCCGCGCCTGGTGACGTCGTCCTGGCGCACGCCCAGCGGCTCGCCCGCCGCGATCAGCAGCTGCTCGCGCACGAGATCGAGACCGGTCACCAGCTCGGTGACCGGATGCTCGACCTGGAGCCGCGTGTTCATCTCGAGGAAGTGGAAGTGGCCGCGCACGTCGACGAGGAACTCCACGGTGCCCGCGTTCACGTAGCCGGCCGCGCTGGCCACCCGACACGCCGCCTGACCGAGGCGCTCGCGCAGCGGCGCGTCCACGAAGGGCGACGGCGATTCCTCGACGAGCTTCTGGTGGCGGCGCTGGATCGAGCACTCGCGCTCGCCGAGGTGGATCACGTGACCGTGGCCATCGGCGAGCACCTGAACCTCGATGTGGCGGGGCTCCTCGATCGCGCGCTCGAGGTAGACCGACGCGTCGCCGAAGGCGCTGCCGGCCTCGCTGCGCGCCATCCGGAGCGCGGCCATCAGCTCCTCCTCGCGGCGCACGAGCCGCATGCCCTTGCCGCCACCTCCCATCGCCGCCTTGATCATGACCGGGTAGCCGACCTCGCGCGCAGCCGCGCGCGCCGCGTCGTCCCCGCTGACCGGCTCGAGCGTGCCGGGAATCGTGGGAACGCCGAGCTCGCGGGCCAGGCGGCGCGCCGCAATCTTGTCGCCCATGGCCCGGATGGCGGACGGCGGTGGGCCGACGAAGATCAGCCCGGCCGCGGCGCAGGCCTCGGCGAACGCCGCGTTCTCGGCCAGGAAGCCGTAGCCGGGATGGATCGCGTCGGCGCCCGCGCTCTTGGCGACGCCCACGATCTTTTCGATGTTCAGGTAGCTCTCGGCCGCGGGCGCCGCGCCGATCGGGTAGGCCTCGTCGGCCATCTGGACGTGGAGCGCGTCGCGATCGACGTCGGAGAAGACGGCGACGGTCGCGACGCCGAGCTCGCGACACGCGCGCATGACTCGCACGGCGATCTCGCCGCGATTGGCGATCAGGACCTTGGAGAGGCTCACTCGCCCAACGCCTTGATCGCCGCCTCGACGAACGAGGTGTCGACGATCTCGCGCCGCGGGATCGTCGCCTTCATGAAGCCGTGGCGCACCCACCACGTCATCTGCTTTTCGATGTCCTCGGCGGGAAAGCGCCCGTTGCGGTCCTGATACGGGAATCCGACGCGGATGACGTCGGGCGACGCGCCCGTGTGCTTCGCGGTGATGGCAACGACCTTGTCGTGATTCGCCCCGGGCTGGATGCGCCCGTCCTTCTGGCGCAGCACCGCGTCGTAGTAGTAGCGCGAGGCCTTGACGTAGCCCTTCATGAAGGCGAGCGCCCGCTCGCGATCGGCCCCGAGCTTCTTGCCGTAGAAGACGCAGCAGCACTGCCAGGGAAGAACGTCACCGACCCAGACGAGCACCTTCGCGTGGCCCTGAGCCTCGGCCACGCCTGGGAAGGGCTGTGGGATCAGGATAGCGTCCACCTGCTTGCCCCGGAGCGCCTCGAGCGACGCGCTCATCGCCTGGAGCGGGACGATCTTGACGTCGCCGAGGCTGAGGCCGTCCTTCTCCAGTACGTTGCCGAGCTGATAGTGGAACGTCGAGCCGAGTTGGGTCACGCCGATGCGCCGCCCCTTGAGGTCGCGGACGGCCCGGACGCCGGCATCCCAGAGGTCCTTCTGGACGACAATGGCCGTGAGCGGATAACCGGGCCACTCCCGCCCCTTGTCGGCGACGATCCAGATCCGCTCACCGCCCAGGACGATGTTGTAGAGGGCGGCCGTCAGCCCGGTCGCGCCGACGTGGATCTGGCCGGCGGCCAGCGCGGTGGCGATGGGCGCCGCCGCCCGGCAAAAGGTCAGCTCGACGTCCACGCCCTGCTCCTGGAAGAAGCCCTTCTCCACTCCGATGAAGATCGGAGCCGACGAGGTGAGCTTGAGGATCCCCACGCGAACCCGCTCGGCTGCCTGGACGGGGCCGCCGGCCACGAGCAGAACGGCCGCGAACATCAGGACGCGGAGCACCGAGCGAGCCTCCTTCGGCACGATTCCAGTGTCACGCCGGCAAGCTCGCCTCGGCGAGCGGCCCAGTCTAGCGTGAAGTGCCGAAGATCAAAAGCGAGGGGGTCGGGAATGGAACTTGCTCCAAGCTTGAGCGTGGCTCAAACAAGCGCCCAGGCCTGGATCGAGGAGTACCGGGCGCTGCCACGTCTGCACCAGATGTCGAAGCGGCCCCAGCGGCCACGGCGTGTGTCGGCCCGTCGAGCCAGGGTCTGCCGCACGGTGATTGCGCTCTCCGCCTCACTGCTCTGGGTGGCCGTGATCCGTTACGTCCTGCAGCTCCGCTGACCCGGCCCCTCACGTCCCAGCCCGCCAGGGAATCAGGGCCCGCTCGAGGCGGCCCAGGCCCCAGTGCGATAGCACCCCCAGGAGCGAGAGCACGACGATGCCGACCATGAGCTTCGTCGTCGCCATGATGTTGCCGGCGTGAAGGACCAGGAACCCGACGCCGGACTCCACCGCGATCATCTCGGCCGCGACCAGCAGGAGCAGGGCGGTCCCGGCGGCCAGCCGCAGGCCAGCGACGATCATCGGCAGCGCCGACGGCAGCACGACCTTGCGGATCACGCTGAGGCGCCCGGCGCCGAAGGACACCGCGGCGCGGATCAGCAGCGGGTCGGCCTGACGCACGCCGGCGTAGGTGTTGATCGCCATCGGGAAGAAGACGCCGAGCGCGATGACGGCGATCTTCGACGGCTCGCCCAGGCCCAGCCACAGGATCAGCAAGGGGAGCAGCGCGATCTTCGGGATCGGGAACGTCGCGGCGATCAGCGGCGTCCCGATCGCCTCGGCGACCGCGAAGAATCCGACAGCCACCCCGATGGCGATACCGAGGACGCTGCCGATGACGAAGCCCCACGCCAGACGCTGGAGGCTCGCGCCGAGATGCACCAGCCTGCATCGCCTCGGTACGCGGCCGCTTCAGCGGCACGACGATCTCGGCCAGCACTCGGCCCGGCCGGCGCGACAGCACCACGACGCGATCGGCCATGTCGACGGCCTCCTGGATGTTGTGGGTGACGTACAGGATCGTGGTGCGCGCCTGTTCCCAGAGCGCGAGCCGCTCGTCCTGCATGAGCTGCCGCGTCTGCGCATCGAGCGCCGAGAACGGCTCGTCCATCAGCAGCGCGGCCGGGTCCACGGCCAGCGCCCGTGCGATGCCCACGCACCTCACCCGACGACATGGGAAGGAGCCCGGCCACGGCGTTGAGCAGCGTGGACTTGCCGCAACCCGAAGGCCCGAGCAGGGCGACGAGCTCCCGAGAGCTCACGCTGAAGCTCACGTCGCGGAGCGCGTCCACGGCATGGCCTCGATGATCGACGTAGGTCTTCGCCACCCGATCGATGACGATGCGCATCAGCGCAGGCGAAAGCGCTGGATCTTTCCCGTGGCCGTTTTTGGAAGGTCGTCGACCACCTCGATGCGATCGGGGATCTTGTAGCCGGCCAGACGCTCGTGAAGGAAGGCCTTCATGTCGGTCTCGGCCAACGCATGCCCGGGGCGCATCACCACGAAGGCGTGAGCCTTGAGGAGGCCGTCGCCGTCGGGACGGCCGACGACGGCGGCCTCGATGACATCGGGATGTGCGACCAGGGCCGCCTCGATCTCGATGGGCGACACCCACATGCCTCGCACCTTGAGCATGTCGTCGGAGCGGCCGGCGAGGTAGAAGTAGCCGTCCTCGTCCCGCGAGAACATGTCGCCGGTCCGCAGCCACTCACCGAGCATGGTCGTCCGCGTGCGCTCGCGGCGGTTCCAGTAGTACGACGACGTCGTCGGGCCCTTGATCAGGAGATGGCCGACGGTCCCGGTCGCCACAGGCTGACCCTCGTCGTCGACCAGCCGGGCCTCGAAGCCGGGGACGACCTTGCCGGCGGACCCACGTCGCGTCGCGCCGGGAGGGTTGGCGATGAAGTCGTGGAGCGCTTCCGTCGAGCCCACCACGTCGTGCAGGACGAGGCCGAAGCGCTCTCTCCACGCGTCGAAGACGGCCGGCGGCAAGGCCTCGCCCGACGACACACAGAGCCTCAGCGACGACAGATCGCGCGGCTTGGCGTCGGCGATCTGGAGGAGCCGCGCGTACACGGTCGCGACGGCGAAGAACACGGTCGGGCGCTCGGCCTCGATCAGCTCGAAGATTCGGGCCGGATCGAGCCGCTCGGGTACCAGCAGCGAGGATGCCCCGACCCGCTGGGGGAAGTAGAGCGTGTTGCCGAGGCCGAAGGCGAAGTACATCTTCGAGGCCGAGAACGTCAGGTCGTCGGGTCCCAGGCCGAAGATCCCGACGCCGACCAGATCGGCGGCGGCCACGAAGTCGCGATGCGAGTGGACCGCGGCCTTGGGCAGGCCGGTCGAGCCCGAGGTGTAGCCCCAGTACATCACGTCCTCGTCGACCGTTGCGGCCGGCGTCAGGTCGCTCGGGGCCTTGGCCATGAGGCGGGCAAGCTCGTCGGTGGTGAGCACCGCGCGAAGCCAGGGGCTCGAGGTGCTGACGCCGCGGATGGTCTCGGCGACTGCCGTCTCGGCGACGACGATCCTGGCGCGGCTGTCCTGGAGCAGGAAGGCATACTCCTCGCTCCGCATGAGCGTGTTGACCGGAACGGCGACGGCGCCGAGCTTTGCCGCCGCCCAGAACGTCGCCACGAACGCCGGGGAGTCGTCGAGGGCGAGCACGACGCGCTGCTCGATGCCGAGTCCGAGCCCGGCCAGGGCGTGACCGGCACGATTCGCCGCCTCGGCGACGTCGGCGCAGGTGATCGTCCTGCCGTGATGACGGAAGGCCGGGCGCTCGCCGCGCCCTTCAGCCACGTGACGGTCCACGAAGAAGGTCGCGGCGTTGAAGCTCACGGCGCCATCGTATTACACGGCCCGTGGCATGACACGGCTCGCCGGGCTGACGCACGCCGGCGGTCGACACGGCGCGCGGCGAATCGAGGCTCGCGCCTCGACTCGCCGAAGCCGTCTCCTCAGCGACGAAGTCAGTGCAGTTACGTGATCAGTGGTCGGTCACGGCCCCAGGTCGGCCGTGGCTTGGCCGGAGCGCGAGCCGGAATCGTCTTGGCCGGCGTTCCGCCTTCCACTTCCACGCGAGTCGCGTGGAGCGTGCCGGTGATACCGAAGTACCCTTCGACCGTCGCCGCGCCGCCGATCGGCACCGACGCCGGCGCCACGGGAAACCCTTCGTAGATGTTCCTCAGCACGCCTCCTGGCATTCGGGCGTCGTTCAGGATCTGCACCCTGACCCCGTTGACCTTGAGGGGCTGATTCCCCGTGACTTGACCGACGAGGAAATTCTGGGCGGGGGCGACGAACACGTCGGTCGCCGTGATCACACCGTCGGTGCTGCTTCCATTGACGATGGCGACCCCACCGATGAAGCCGGGCTGCGAGCGTCCGGGGAACGCCGTCGAGTCGGTGAGCTGCGCCATGGACAGCGTCGCCGTCGGGGTGGTGATCGGCGTCCCCTCAGGGATCTGGATGACGATCCCCATGACCGTGATGGTGCCGCCGCCGTCACGATGGTCGTTGACGGCGTCGATCGGGCCCTCCACGATCGCCTTGACCTGGGCGTCCGGTAGGCAGACTGCGAGTAACTTCAGTGATTCCGGCATAACAACCTCCTGCACCGTGCGGATGAAAGATATAAATGAAAACAATATGTATACGACGGGGCACTCGAGCCAATTCTCGAGGCTGGCTCCGCCGCTGGTGCGAAGCAACAGGCATTTTTCGCGCCAGCCTCTGCGGCGTCGGAAAAATACGCACTTCGATGGGGATGAACTTTCGATCTATGGCCGAAATGTAAAGGCCCTTGACGCAGCCGGGCGTCCAGTCTAATCAGAGCGCGATCGTCATGTTGAAGGAGGCGTCCATGCGAGGGTTCATCCGGTCATTGCTGCTCGCCGCATCCGTCTGGTCGGCCGGGGTGGGAATTGCTCAGGCCGTCGAGCTCCAGTGGTGGAGCCATTGGGCCATCGAGGACAACAAGAAGGTCGTCCTCTTCGAGGCCAAACGGCGGTTCGAGCAGAGGAACCCCGGCCACACCGTGACCATCACCTTCTACGAGAAGAAGAACATGTTCACGGCGCTACGGGCCGCCTTTACCGCCGGCTCCGGCTTCCCCGACGTCCTCTACTACGACATCGACGCGCCAGAATTCATGCAGGCCGGGTGGATGGCCGACCTCTCGACCGGCGTGCGCTGGGAGAACGTCGAGCCCTATGGCAAGGCCTTCTGGACGCGGCCGGGGCCCGGCGGCAAGACCGGAGTCTGGGCCCTGCCGCTCGAGGCGGCGTCCGACGAGCTCTACTACAACAAGAAGATCTTCAAGCAGCTCGGCGTCACGGTGCCGCCGGGCGGCGCGTTCACCCAGGAGCAGTTCAAGGACCTCGTGGGCAAGTGCGCGAAGGCCGGCTACGCGGCGTTCGCGACCGGCGCCGCCGACCGGGACTGGGCCGCGCACTACATGCCCAACGGGATGCTGCTCGACAAGCTGGGCGCCGACGACACCCTGCGCCTCTTCCGGGGTGAGCTCTCCTGGAAAGACCCGCGCGTGGTCGAGGTCTTCCAGTACTACAAGGAGCTGATCGACTTGGGGGCCTACGCCAAGACGCTCTCCAGCATGACGCTGGCCGAGGCGCATCGCTACTTCCACACCGAGCAGAAGGCGTGCATGTTCCCGGTCGGCTCCTGGTACACGGGCCGCGCGTTCGTGCCTCAAGACAAGGGCGGCCAGCCCAAGGACTTCGAGCTGGGCATGATGAACTACCCGCTGATGAAGGACGGCAAGGGCCACAACCAGAAACTGCTGGGCGTGGCCGGCTCTCTGGGCGCCGCCGCCAAGAGCCCGAACCTGGCGCTGGCCGTCAAGGTGGTCGACGCCTTCGCCGACGTCGAGATCGGCAACCTCTGGATGGCCAAGACCGGCGTGCAGACCGGGATCAAGACCGACGTCTCCAAGATCGACAGCCCGTTCAAGAGCTACTTCGACGAGTACGCACGGGTGAACAAGACCAGCAAGTGGGTGGACCTCACGGCCCAGCAGGTGCGCCTGCAGATGAAGCCGGGCGTGTGGGACACCTACGTCGCCGCGGTGAACCAGGGGCTGCCGAACAAGCTGATCGGCGCCGACGAGGCGCTGGCCAAGCTCGAAGAGGCGCGCCTCAAGGGCAAGTAGCCTGGCCCGCACCGAGTCGCTGATCCTCACGGGGGCGGCTGTGCGCCGCCCCCGCGCGCGCCGTCCGTGGGGCGCCCTCGCCGTCTTCCTGGGCCCCACGGTCCTGCTCTACGCCGCCTTCACCATCTATCCGGTGCTGGTGACCTTCTACAACAGCCTGCACACGCTCCGGATGGACCTCGGCATGCTGTACGAGTACGTCGGCCTCGAGCACTTCCGCGAGATCCTCACGAGCGACGACGTCTTCTGGAAGGCCGCGCGGAACTCGCTGGTGTGGGCCGTCGTCGCGCCGATCGTCGACATCCCGCTGGCGCTCGTCCTCGCCCTCGCGCTCCACGCGCGCGTGCCCTTCGCGCGCTTCTTCCGCACCGTGTGGTTCACGCCCGTGCTGATGTCCTACCCGGTCGTCGGCGTGATCTGGCTATGGGTCTACAACTACGACTGGGGCATCGCCAACCTCGTCCTGCGCGCCGTCGGCCTCGGCGATTTCGCCCAGGCGTGGCTGGCGTCACCGGCGACCGCCCTGCCCGCGCTCATCCTGGTCACGACGTGGATGTTCGCCGGCTTCAACATGGTGGTGCTGCTGGCGGCCATCCACGCGATCCCGTCCGACTATCTCGAGGCGGCGTCGATCGACGGCGCCCGCGCCTGGCAGCGCACGACCCGCATCATGATCCCTCTGCTGCGGCCGACGATCGTGAACCTGGTCATCCTCGACTTCATCGGCAAGATGAAGCAGTTCGCGCTCGTGTGGGTGATGACGCGCGGCGGCCCCATGTGGGGCACGGAGACCGTCGCGACCTACGTCGTCAAGCGCGCCTTCGAGTGGAAGACGCTCGACCTCGGCTACCCGTCCGCCATCGCCGTCATCTGGTTCGTCATCATCTTCGGGCTCTCGCTGCTGCTCACGCGCGTGCTGCAGCGGCGCGAGGCCCTGGAGTTCTGAGCGTGTCGCGCCGCCTCGGCCGCCTGCTCCTGCTCGTGCCCGTCCTGGCCTACACGGCCTTCTCGGCCGGTCCTTATCTATGGACGGCCATGATGTCGCTGCGCACCACCGACGAGATCTATCGTAGCCACTACGCGCCGCCCATCCCCGCCCACTGGGCCAAGTACGCCACGGCCTGGAACGAGTTCGGCTACGCGACGTACTTCAAGAACAGCCTGATCGTGGCCGTGGCCTCGGTGCTCATCGTGACCCTCATCGGCGCCATGGCCGGCTTCGCCTTCGGCCGCCGCCGCTACCACTTCCCGCTGCGCGAGCCGCTCTTCCTGTTGATCTTCCTGTCGATCATGTTCCCGCCGCAGATCATGCTGCTGTCGCTCTTCCAGATCCTGGTGCAGTACCGGCTCTTCAACTCCCTCATCGGCCTCACGCTCGTCTACGTCGTCACCGAGCTGCCGCTGACGATCTATCTCCTGCGCGCGTTCTTCGCCCAGATCCCCACCGAGCTGGAAGAAGCCGCGCGTATCGACGGCTGCAGCGACTGGGCGACCTTCTGGCGCGTCATGTTCCCGATGGCGCTGCCCGCGGTGGCCACCACGGTGATCCTGAACTTCATCTACTTCTGGAACGAGTTCCTCTATGCGGTCGTCTTCATCACCCAGCAGAAGATCCGCACGTTGCCGCTGGCCATCCAGTTCCTCGTCTCCGATCAGTACCAGGATGTCGGCATGCTGGCCACCGGGCTCATGATCGCGACGCTGCCCGTGCTCGTCCTCTATCTGTTCCTGTCGGAGTGGTTCGTGAAGGGGATGACGGCGGGGGCGGTCAAGGGCTGACGCTACCCTGGTCCCGGCGGCCGCGGGGTGGACCGGGCGTTGTAGATCGGGCCACCCGCGTCGCGGTACGCCCGGATGATGCTCGCGGATTCTACGCGCTTCACGTCGCGCACGAAGGTGACGCCGCGCTCGGCGAGGTAGGCGTACGACTCGGCGAAGACGGGGCCTTCGTCGAAGCCGACGGCCATGGCGTCGTCACGGGCGGCGGCCATCACCACGCGGCCCACCCCGCTGTAGAGCGTCACGCCGAGACACATCGCGCACGGTTCGCAGCTCGTGATCAGCTCGTGGGCAGGCAGGGCGGGCGGCCCCAGGGTGAACGAGCGAACACGGTGCTGGGCGAGCATGATCGCGACCACCTCGGCGTGCAGGACACAGTTCTGCAGCCGGGTCACGCTGTTGACGCCGGCCGCCACCAGGCGCCCCGAGGCGGTCTCGAAGACGGCGGCGCCGAACGGCCCGCCGGTACGGCGATCGACGTTCTCGCGCGCGAGGCTGATGACGAGCGCCATCTTCTCGTCGTCCGTGCCGTACGCCTGGCGGGATCTCGTCGCCTGCTCGACCCAGGACGGGACGTCGATCACGACCCTGGGCGCCGCGGAGGGCGCGTCGCCGGCGCTCGCCATGCCAGTTGTCACCAGGCGCGCCGCGGGATCGCGGAGCGGCTACCCGAGATCCAGGTGGTCCCGCCGGGGTCCGACGGTGCGCATGGTCTCGAAACCATCGTCCGTCATGTCGCAGTACAGCTCGACGCGGTTGCCGTCGGGATCGGGGAAATACACGCTCCGGGTCACGTTGTGCTCGACGGTGGACTCCACCGGAACGCCGATCGCCTTCAGCTCCTGGTACGCCGCCTTCAGCTCCTCGAAGCTCCCGAGCTGCCACGCCATGTGGTGCAGACCGGGCTGCGTCGGCCCAGGCGTCTCGCCCGACGCGAGCTGAAAGAGGGCCAGGTCGTGGTGCTCCTTGCCGAAGCTGAGGAAGACGGTTCCCCGCTCGAGGTCTTCGTGGGCGACCTTCAGCCCGAGCGTTCGCGTGTAAAAGTCCCGCGATGTACCAGCATCACGGACCTTCAGCACGACGTGACCGAGTTTGCGCGCCTGAATCATGGCTCTCCTCCTGCCGTCCTCGACGCCTGCCCCAACTCTACCGCACTCAGACCCTTCCCGCGTGGCCCGAGGTCATCCGCCGTCGGCGACGAACCGATCGTGGAGGTACCGTGAGAAGTAGCCCGAATAGCGCCGTTGAAGCTCCTTCAGGCGCCAGTCGGTGCCCGTGATGATGCCTCGGCACTCCGGCGCCCCGCACGTGCAGGCCATCCGCTCGGCCGGATCACCGTCGATCATCGCGTAGTCGATGGTCAGCTCGGCGCCCGCGGGAACGTCACGCATCGCCACGAACGTGATCTGACCGCGGACCCCGACGTTCGGGTTGCAGGAGTGGTTGAGGCAGAGGAGGTTGGCGTCGACGTCCTCGGCGCGGCCGGGTGCGATGTAGAGACCATCCTCGATCTGAATCTCGGCGGGCGCTACCTCGTCCCTGACGCGGGCGAGCGCGGCAGCATCCATGACGACCCCGCCCTTGACCGCGACGATCTCACCCGCGCGGATCGTGTCACGCGCGAAGAGCCCCCGGCCCTCGATCGGGCTCGTGCGCTTCTCGGTCTTGGGACTGAGCCAGCTACTGATGGTCGGGCCCTCGCGGGTGCGTTCCGAGCGGTTGCCCGAACTGAAGCACGTAGCCGTTGTTGTCGTAGATCGCAAACTCCCGCATCCCGTACTCGAAGTCCTCCATCGGATAGCAGATGCGCGCCCTGGTCTCGAGCCGCTGCCACAGGCCTTCGACGTCGTCGGTCTTGACGTACAGCGATCCGGTGAGGGCGGCAGCCGTGGCGCCCTCATGGCGATTCGGCGACGAGACCATGATGGTCACGCTGTCGCAGCGGAGGGAGGAGCGAGTGATCGAAGCGTCATAGGGGCGAACGCGCGCGCTGACGGCTACACGAGGTCGAACGTCACCGCCGATTCCTCGGCCAGCGTCTCGAGCTCCTTGAACACCACCTGGCTCAGCGGGATCCCGTCGCGCAGCCGGTCGGCGCGGCGACGGAACTCGATCTCGCCCGCGATGAAGACCTCGTCCACGCCGCGCGCCAGCTCCGATGTCTTCACCATCTCGACCAGGCGGTCGATGCGGCGGCAAAACTCGTCGAGTGGCATGAACTGCGCGGGATCGAGGGCCAGGTAGAACGCGCTCGTGATCAGCGGCTCCTGACCGAACGACTTCATCGGCGGGACGTCGCTCCCGAACAGCCCACCGGACAGCACGCCGCCCAGCACCTCCACGACGGTCGCGAGGCCAAAGCCCTTGTAGCCGCCGGCCCACTGCAGGAAGCCGTGGAAGATGGCCTCGTCGGGATCGGTCGTGGGCACGCCATGACGATCGAGCGCCCAGTCGGGCGGGATCGGCTTGCCCTTCTTCAGGGCCAGCCGCAGCTTGCCGCCGGCCACGATGGACGTCGCCATATCGAGGACGATCGGCTCGCGATCGCCGGCCGGGAAGGCCGCCGCGAACGGATTGGTCGAGAGGGTCGGGGTGGTGCCGCCGAAGGGCGGCAGGATGGCCGGGCCATTGTTCATCGCGATCCCGATCAAGCCGGCGCGCGCCGCCATCATCGGATAGAAGCCGACGAGACCGGTGTGGGTGACGTTGCGAGCCGTCACGCAGCCGATGCCGACCGCGGCGGCACGGTCCATCGCCATCTGCATCGCGCGGCGAGCCACGATGATGCCCGAGGCGCCGTCGCCCTCCAGCATGGCGAGGGTGGGCGTGTCGCGCACGACGCGAACATCGGGCTTGGGGTTGAGCAGGCCGCGCCGGATCATGCTGCAGTAACCCGCCACCCGGGTCGACCCGTGGGATTCGACGCCGCGGAGGTCGGCCTCGACCAGGACTTCGGCCATCGTCTCGGCGTCCGCGCCGGGAACGCCGCGGGCGGCGAACAGCCGGGCGATCAGCGTGCGCAGGCGGTCGGAACGGACGTGAACGATCTGATCAACGCGTTCGGTGTTCGTGGCCATGGCGCGGTATTGTAGCCGAGTGGGCGATCGCGTGACCGGCTTGGCTCGCCGCCATCCCGACGCCGTGGCCGTGATCGCGCTCACGCTGTTGCCGTTTGTGATCTTCGCTCACGCGCTCTGGCCCGGCCGGGTGCTCTCGCCCGCCGACATCCTCATGACGTTTCCGCCGTGGGCGAGCCTGGCGCCGGGCCTGCTCGCAGCGAACCCGCTCCAGTCCGACGTCGCCTTCATGTTCGATCCCTGGCTGATCTACGCGGGCCGCGCGGTCGCGTCCGGTCACTTCCCGCTCTGGAACCCGTACGCGTTCGCCGGGGCGCCGTTCTTCGCCAATCCTCAGACCGCCCTGCTCTTTCCCCTGACGTGGCTCGCGTACGTCTTGCCGGCAACGCTCGCCATCACGCTCATCATGGTCCTCAAGCTGTCGGTGGCCGGCGTCGGCTTGTACGCGTTCCTCCGGCTCCTCGCCGTCCGGCCGCTGATCTCGGCCGTCGGTGCCGTGTCGTTCATGCTCAACGGCGCGCTCGTGATGTGGCTCGGCTGGGCGGTCGGCTCGGCGATGGCGATGCTGCCGTGGCTCTTCGCGGCGAGCGAGTGGCTGCGGCAGCGCTCCAGTCGGCGTGCCGTCGCCGCCCTCGCCCTGGCCGTCGCCGTCTCGATCTTCGCCGGCTACCCGCAGATCACAGCCGTCGCCCTTCTCGTGACCGGCGCCTGGGCTCTCGTCCGCGCTCCCGCGACCCGGCGGCCGTGGTCATTTCTCGGCGCCTGGGCGTCGGGCGCGGTGATCGGTGGCGCGCTGGCGGCGGTGCAGATCCTTCCATTCCTCGAGTACCTCGGTGAGAGCGCCGTGTATGCGTACCGCGCCCAGTGGATGCCGGTGATGGCGGCGCCACCGCGCTCGGCGCTGGCGTTGCTGATGCCCGGGTACTTCGGGAGCGCCACCGGCCGTGACTACTGGGGTTACTTCAACCCGAACGAGATCGCCGCCACCGTCGGCGTCGTGCCCTGGGTGGCGCTGCCCGCGGCGATCGTCGGCGCGTGGCGCGGGCCGGGCACGCGGTTTTTCCTCGGTCTCGCGCTCGTGGCCGCCGTGCTCTGCTACGACACGCCAGGCGTGACCGGATGGCTGGGCGCGCTGCCGCCGTTCTCGTTCGTCATCACGTTCCGGATGGTCGTCTTCTTCGCCTTCGCGCTCTCGGTGCTCGCCGCGCTCGGCCTCGAGGCCCTCGCCACGGCCTCGCCCGAGGTGCGGCGTCGAATGGAGCGGGCGGTGCGCTGGAGCGTCGTGGCGCTCGCCGCGCTCACCTGTGTGCTCGTCGTCCAGGACTATCCGATCTTCGTCCGTGGCGGTCTCGTCTACGCGACGGCCGCCCAGTACGTCCTCTTCCTCGTCCTTCTCGCCGTGGCCACGCTGGCGGCGCTGGCGCCGGCGGGCTCTCGGGCCGCGTGGCTGCTCCTCGCGGCCCAGGTCGCCGTCCTGGCCCCGACGGCCGCGACGGAGAATCCGGCCATCGCGTCGTCGCTCTTCTATCCCGAGCCGCCGGCGATCACGCACCTGCGCGCGCGATCCGATCCTCACGAGCGCGTGGTGCTCGGGGCCGGCAAGAACCTCGGGATGCTGTACGGGCTCCGCGAAGTCGCGGGGTACGACGGGCTGACGCCGCATCGCGTGGAGCACCTCGCCGGTCCGCGGCGCGAGAGCTGGCTCCTGGCCAGCGGATCGATCGACGTCACGGTGGACGCGGCCAGCCCGGTCTTCGATCTCCTCGCGATCCGCCGCGTCATCGTCTCGCGGGGCACCGCGGCACTGCCGGCGCACGTCGTGGCCGACTACGACGGCCGCGATGCGCGGATCGTCACCAACTCCCGTGCGTTGCCCCGCGCCTTCCTCGTCGCGCGCGCACGCTGTGCGAACGATCAGGATGCGCTTCGCCTGATCCGTGACGCCGAGGTGGATCTTCGCCACGAGGTCGTGCTGAGCGGGTGCCTGACGCCACCGCCGGGCGTCGCCGAGCTCGGTGTCGCACACGTCGCGTTCACCGTCGACGAGGCCGAGCGCGTGCGCCTGACGACGGAGAGCGACGGGCCAGCCTGGCTCGTGCTGAGCGACACGTGGTTTCCGGGTTGGCAGGCACGCGTGGACGGCGTCGCGCAGCCCGTGGGGCGCGCCGATTATGCGTTCCGTGCGGTCGCGCTCGGAGCCGGGCGCCACGACGTCGAGATGACCTATGCGCCGCGCTCGGTCCGCGACGGCCTCATGATCACGCTCATCGCTTCGGGCGTCGTCGGAGCGCTGCTGGTCCCGCGAGGGCGCGCACGTGCGGCAGCGCTCACGGTCCTCGCCCTGGCGGCTTCGGTGCTTGCGGCGACGCCGCCGGCCGTCGCCGCGACGCTGCCCGAGGCGCCGCTCGACGTCGGCGTGCCCTCGACGCTTCACGAAGGCCGCGACGCGGCCGTCACGTTCGAGGCGTCCGACTCGCCACGCGGTGGTGTCCCGTTCGACGTCTACGTGATTCGCATCCCGTCCCGTCAGCCCGTGCTGCGCTATCTGTCCTCGACGGGAATGTGGACGCGCGAACCGACGCCGTGGCAACGCCACCGGAGCGTGGCGACGCCGACGTCGCAGATCGCCTCGTGGCACGAGGACGGCCCTGGGGGGTTCATCACGCTGCTCGTCGTCTTCGTCCGCCCAGGCGCGAGCCCCGGTGACCGCAACGAATGGTTGTTCCGGCCGGTGATCGGACGAGTGAGCGTGCGACCGGCGGCCGCGGCCGGCCGGGGCGTCTTCGCGGGCGTCCTCGGCCTCGTCACCCTTGCCACGTGCGCGCTCGTGTTACAGGTGCGGGTCAGGCGGCCCGAGAACGGTTGAGGACGACCTTCACGGTCCGCTTGTCTTTGATCAGCTCGATCTTGCCTTCGCGGGCGAGCCAGCCGATGCCCATGTAGACGAGCGGCTCGGTGAGCTTGGTGTCCTGTTTCAGCCTGGCGACCGTCGCCTCGCCATTTTCCTGTCCCGCGGCTTTCCCGATCTCGTGCTCCATGTCGGGTCCTCCCGCTCTCACGATACCGCGGGAGGCTAGGGCGCCTCGATCCGCTCGGCCGCGGCGTCGCGAAGGCCGCCGAAATCGCCGCTGGCCGGCGGAAGGCCGGGCCCGCGGAAGGCGTCGGTCGCCGTGAGGCCTGGCGCCTGGGCGTGACGCTGGGTCTCGTTGGACAGCGCCGAGGCGAACGAGCCCGAGGAGGCTCCCGCCGCGGGCGCCGTCTCGCGCTTGGCCTGGGTGTCCCAGACTTTCCCGGCAGCTTTGCCGAGGAGATGCCCGGCGGCCGCGACGAGCAGCGAGCCGATGATTGGAAACATGTCACGCTCCGATGGCGGCAGATCCTGCCGCCGGGGACCGGCAATGCCTGCCGACCCGCGGCGTTCGTTGGGAGCGATCTCCGCAAGATACCGGGCTTCGCCCGGTTGCGTCCTGAGAAGAGCACGAGACGTACCAGGCGCGCCCGAGCGCCTAGATTCTGGTGCGCAGAAGAGCGACGAACTCGTCCGGGCGGTCGGGCGAGATTCCGATGAGGCCGGTGGTCGTCTGGAGCCACACGACGGTGTCGCGATTGGTGAGGAAGAGGCGGTAAGAGCCGAGCGTCGAGTTCCAGAAGCGGCCGAAGCGCCCGAAGAGGCCCTTCGAGGCAGTCACGCTGATGCCGGCCAGGGGTCGCGCGACGCGATCGGCCGAGCGGATCGTGCGATACGGAATCACGCGCGGCCCGGCACGGCGCTCGACGTGAACGCCGTCGGCGGTCAGGCGATACCCTTGCGGCGCATAGCGGCCGATGACGAACAGGATCACCGCGAAGGGCAGGCTGAGGAACATCCACCGTGGGTTGCCAGTCGTCACGGCGAAGGCCACGCCGAGAATCGAGAACCCGACCACGCCGAGGGCGACGCCCGCGATGGTCGACCAGCGCTCGCTCCGGCCCAGCGTGGCGCCGAAGTACTCCCCGCTCAGCGCGGGTGGATCTCGAGCGCCGAGAAGAAGTAGGGAATCTCGATCGCCGCCGACTCGGGCGAATCGGAGCCGTGCACGGCGTTGGCCTCGATGGACGAGGCGAAGTCGGCGCGGATCGTCTTGGGAGCCGCCTTGCGGAAATCGGTCGCGCCCATCAGGTCGCGCCAGCGCTGGATGGCGTTCTCGCCCTCGAGCACCATGGTCAGGCAGGGCCCCTGCGTCATGAAGGTGCAGAGGCTCCCAAAGAAGGGCCGCTCCCGGTGCACGGCGTAGAACCCGGCCGCCTCCTCGTGAGCCATGTGGATGAGCCGGACGGCCAGGATCTTCAGGCCGGCCTGCTCGATGCGCGTGATGATCTGGCCCATCACGCCCTTGGCCACGGCGTCCGGCTTGATGATGGCGAGGCTTCGCTGGATCGTGCTCACGCTCCGATCACCTTGGCGACGGTCGCTCCCATGTCGGCCGGGCTCTTGACCAGCGTCGCCCCGGCCGCGTCCAGGGCTTTCATCTTCTCCGCCGCCGTTCCCTTTCCCCCGGCGATGATGGCCCCCGCGTGTCCCATGCGGCGGCCTGGGGGCGCCGTCTGGCCGCAAATGAAAGCGACCACGGGCTTCTTCACCCGGGCGCGGATGAACGCGGCGGCTTCCTCCTCGGCGGTGCCGCCGATCTCGCCGATCATCATGATCGCGCGCGTCTCAGGGTCGTCGTTGAAGAGGCCGAGGACGTCGACGAACGAGGTGCCGTTGACGGGATCGCCGCCGATCCCGACACACGACGACTGGCCGATCCCCCTCGACGTCAGCTGACCGACGACCTCGTAGGTCAGCGTGCCGCTGCGCGAGACGACGCCGACGTGACCGGTCTTGTGGATGTGGCCGGGCATGATGCCGACCTTGGCCTGGCCGGGCGTGATGAGGCCGGGACAGTTCGGGCCGATGAGCCGGCTCGCCGTTCCGCGCACGAAGTGCTTCGCGCGCACCATGTCGCCGACGGGAATCCCCTCGGTGATGCAGACGACCAGCGGCACGCCGGCGGCGGCCGCTTCCATGATGGCGTCGGCGGCGGCCACCGGGGGCACGAAGATGAGCGCGCAGTTGGCGCCCTCGGCCCGGACGGACTCCTCGACCGTGTTCCAGACGGCGAATCCCTCGTGGGTCGTGCCGCCCTTGCCCGGCGTCACTCCGCCGACGACGGTGGTGCCGTACTCCTTGCAGCGCGCCGCGTGAAAGGCGCCTTCCTTGCCGGTGATCCCCTGCACCACCACGCGCGTGTTCCGGTCGACGAGAATGGACATTATAGGATCCGCGAGACCGGCTCGAGCCGTGGGTGGGCCGTTCGAGGTGCGCCCTGGCTGCGCCTCACTTGAGCCGGC
>WNGQ01001731.1_pt1 | contig 22345 bp, 24 predicted proteins | sample 5407661 | NCBI WGS metagenome assembly WNGQ01 (sample SAMN13153382, study PRJNA577476) | soil metagenome | isolation source: 60 cm soil or saprolite under Garry oak tree replicate 2 | place: USA:California | collected 2016-06-15 | reverse complement strand
TATCCGTTCCCCGCTGCGTTCAATGGCCTCAAGTAAGCCAAGATTGCCCTCTTGCACCAAATCCTCAAAGTCCAACGTGCGACGGCTGTGAGAATATTTGCCCGCAAAATGCATCACCATGCGCTGATAGATGGCCACCAGCCGCTCACGAGCCACTTCGGCATCCTGGCACACCCGCCCATCTGGGCACGCCTTGTGCCGCTCGACGTTTCCCCGCTCAAGACGTTGGAGCAAGTGCTCCTCTTCCCCTTCCTGGGCACACGGCGTCCACTTCACCGAGCGAACATACTGATCACGAGCCATCAATGACACACGGCGGTCATCTTGCGTTTGTGGTTTTCTCATAGGCCTCTCTCCTCTTCTTTGACTTGACAGGCCAGGCCTCACCCCCCCCATAATGGAGGTGAGAGCCTAGCACCGCTTGCAACAACGAGCCAGGAGTTCTTACAAGCCGGCTCGTGTCTCTCACACACGAACCGGCACTTCTCACAGCTTTACTACCCGCTGATCTTGACGCCAGCACACCCAACACACATTGCCATACAGCACATAATCATGAGTTTGACGAAGTTGACTACTGCAACCATCGCACGAAGTAAGAAACTGACGAATACGCTGGTTATACCGATCATCTGCCTCGGTCCGTTCCCGCCGTTGACGACGATATAGGTGTCTATCCATAGAACCTCCTTACACTCATGGCTTGCTATGACGAGAGATCAGGAAACGCCTATCGAACAACCCTCCCTTCACTAATGGCTTGCCATTATTAAAAACACTCAACACTCAAACAACTTTTAATCTCCAATATCTCTATACGAATATTACCACGCTCAGGTTACAAATGTCAATAAGCTTTTAATCTCCAAAATATGTTATACTATCTATAGCTCACATTTTTCATAAGGAGGTTTTTTCAACTTGGCGAAAACAGGCAAAGCGCCGAGAGGCTTTTACAGTGCTACGGAGGTGATGAAGAAATTAGGCATAGCAAGCTCAACACTTTACCACTATGTCGAAACAGGAAAGATAAAGCGAGTAGTACCGCCTGACAAACGAGACGGCTACTACATCAAAGCTGATATAGACAAAATGGTAAAGGCGAAAGAGCTTTTTATGCTCCAATACGCCACAGACACAGCAGTGTTTGAAATGGCACAAGAGGAAGATATAGCGGGTATAACCGATTTGTGCATAGAGCTTTTCGGCAAAAATGGCACGGCAAGCTATGAAACACGCCTAGCACAATATCACAAAAACCCTGAAATATTCTACGTCCTCAAACAAGATGACCTGATTGTAGGCTATGTAGGAATATTCCCATTGAAGCAAGAAGCAATTGAGAAAATTATGTCAGGTATAGCGGAATCAACCTTTAGAGCTGGGTTGCTCACACCTGAAAATATAACTCAGTTTAAGCCAGGAGAGACAGACCACGTATTCCTGGTGTTAGGAGTACGGCAAGGCGTAGCAAAAAGCACAATATATGGCTCCAGGGTAATAGCAGGAGCAATAGAGGTGTTTGAACACCTCGCCAGAAGAGGCGTCATTATCAAGAAGCTGTATGGCACGAGCAGGACTCGGGACGGTATCAGGATCGCTAAAGGTCTCGGCTTCAAACGTGTAACAACAGTTGCAGAAGAAGACGACCTGTTACGTTTTGAACTAGACCTGGCAACTGCTAAATCACCCCTATTCCGCAAGTACCAGAACATCGTAAAGCGAGCAAGCGCAGCCAGCGCCAAAAAGTAAAATCAGCCGTTCTCAAACCAGTATTTGGAGATTAAACGACTGAAGCGAAATTGTTAGGGCGGCCTGTAGAGCCGAATTAGTGGGCGACAAGGGATTCGAACCCCTGACCTACTGCGTGTAAAGCAGCCGCTCTGACCAGCTGAGCTAGTCGCCCCAATAGAGAGAAATCAGGCACCCGCCAGGGTGCCTCTACTTGTTGTTTCAGGTGCCCTCGAGTGGACTCGAACCACCACGCCCTTTCGAGCACAGGCCCTCAACCTGCTGCGTATACCATTCCGCCACGAGGGCTAAACATAACGGATTACGACTGCAATTCTATATCAAACCTTGCCCCTTGTCAATCCCTGTTTTTCCCGCCCCAGGGTGGTATGTGGCGTTGAGGGTTGGTATCCTGCGGCTGCCGGCCCTCAACGCCACAGGTAAACTTAGCGATCATAGTAGAGGATACGCCCGCAATTTGTACAGGTTTGCAGGTCCGTGCCTGTGCGCACACGTTGCAGCTCGCTGGGGGTCAAAATGACGCGGCACCATTGACATGAATTTTGATCAACTTTCGAGACGGCTCGACCCTGTTTCGTGCGGCGCATCACATCATAACGATTGACGAACCGGGGCTCGATGGTACTGGCTAATTGCGCGCGCCTGCCCTGTAATTCTTGCTGGCGCACTTCCAATTGATCGCGGCGGGCTCGCAGCGACGCACTTTCCTTACCCCAGGTCTTCTCTTCCTGTTCAAGCTCCTCAGCCTTCTGGCGAGCCATCTCTTGCAATGACTCCGCCGAATCCATCACCTCCAGCGCCGTTTCTTCCTGGCGACTCTGTTGTGCCCGTAGACGCTGCACCTCCTGCTGGAGGGCAGAGAGTTCCTTTGGGTTAGTTACCGCTCCACTATAGAGGCGTTGTTCTTGCGTATTGAGCCGGTTGTTCAATTCTTCAAGTACCCACTCCGCCTCTTTCTGAGCTTGCAGACCTGCGCGCAGCTGTTGTTGGGCTATGTCGTGTTCCGCACGCAGCTTCTGTAATTTGGAGCTTCCCTCGAGGGAATTCACTACGGATTGCAGTTCTGCTACCAGGCGTTCTAGTTCGAGGTCGAGTTGCTGCAGCTGGAAAAGAGCGGCAGCAATCTGTGTCGTGCTCATCGGCGGCAAATCTCCTTTCGAGCCTACGACATTGTGTTTGATGAGGGTCTGGTTAGATTTTTATTGTACCCCGCTATGGTCTGCAACCGCAAGAGGTTCATCCACAATCTCTACCATTTGAATTTGTTAACATTCCCTTTGACGAGGAATCATCTTTTGTTTACAATAATGTTCTATACTGGTAAGAAACCTACCTTTTGAACGGTTGTAGGGAATTATTCAGGAACCTTGGTAGGTTATTTGAGGTGAAGGGAATGGCATACCCGTAGGGGCGGGAGTGGTGCCGAGTGGAGTGGGGACGCTTGCGTCGCCCTGGCAGGAGAGGCGCACACGGGAGCAGGACGAGGGCGACGCAAGCGTCCCCACCCCACACATCATCCACCCCCGCCCCTACTGACAAGGAGTAAAGAGAGATGCAAGTTCTCCGCTGGCAAGAGAGAGAAACACCACAGGAACAGGATTTATACGGGCGCATGCAGCGCGATGGATTGAAGCCTTACAGCTGGTCGAACGGTCCAGGCGAAAGTTATGCTGTGCATAGCCATAGTTATGAGAAAGTGCTCTACTGTGTGCGCGGCTCCATCCGCTTTGTGCTGCCCGACCAGGTCGATACCACGGGAAATGGGGGAGCGATCGATCTCGCTCCAGGCGATTGCATGGTCCTCCCCGCGGGCGTACGACACAGCGCACAGGTGGGCTCGCATGGCGTGACCTGTTTGGAGGCGGCACGCTAGCCGACGACAAGCAACAAAGGTGGCAGGTAAATCCCAGGTGAAGCCCATGTGATATACTCATGATATTATCGCGAGGTTACAATAATACAAGACCACTTGAAGAATAGGAGCGATGAGACGCATGGGACGACTAGAGGGGCAGGTCGCCTTTGTCACTGGCGCAGGTAGAGGCATTGGCGCCGCGACGGCTCTGCGCATGGCGGAGGAAGGCGCTAGCGTTGCGCTTGCCGACATAGATATAGAGGGCTGCCAGCAAGTATCGGCGGAGATAGACAGCCTTGGCTCTGAAAGTCTCGTTCTGCCCTGTGACGTGACAGATAGCGCCATGGTAGAGGACGCTATGGCACAGACGGTGGACCGCTTTGGGCGCGTGGACATACTCGTCAACAACGCGGGTGTCGTACGTGACAACTTGCTCTTTAAGATGTCCGAGGATGAATGGGAAACCGTCATCGACGTACATCTAAAGGGGGCGTTTCTCTGCAGCCGTGCCGCGCAGAAGTACATGGTGGAGCAGAAGTATGGGCGCATTGTCTCGCTCTCCTCGGCCTCTGCCCTTGGCAATCGCGGCCAGGCGAATTACTCTGCGGCCAAAGCTGGATTGCAAGGTTTGACGCGCACACTGGCCATTGAGCTTGGTCCATTCGGTATCACAGTGAACGCCGTCGCCCCAGGTTTTATCGATACGGAGATGACTCGTGCCACTGCACGCCGCCAGGGCATCGATCCCGACCAGCGCATTGCCGAGGCTTCAAAGCTCATTCCGGTGCGCCGCGTTGGACAACCGCGAGATGTGGCCAACGTTATCTGTTTCCTCTGTTCGGACGAGGCCGGTTTTGTCAGCGGCCAGATCATTTATGTAGCGGGTGGGCCACGTGGCTAAGGAACATGCAATGCAATTCACCGAACGCCGGCAGGCGATCATTGTGCTCGATTTTGGCTCTCAATACAGCTGGCTGATCACCCGCCGCGTGCGTGAATGCCATGTGTATAGCGAACTTGTGCCCGCGCATACCACGTTGGCCCAACTAAGGCAGAATCCTCATCTTGACATCAAAGGCTTTATCCTTTCAGGCGGCCCAGCAAGTGTGTACGACGAGCAAGCTCCCCTCTGCGATCCGGCTATCCTGCAAAGCGGCCTGCCTGTGCTGGGTATCTGTTACGGTATGCATTTGCTGGCGCAGCAACTTGGCGGTCATGTCGCCCATTCCAGCGGGCAGCGGGAGTATGGCCCGGCCACCATCGAAGTGCTGCCCGAGGCCGCAAACGATAAGCAGGCCTTCCGCATCTTTGAAGGCATCGATATCTCTCACACCCAGACCGACCCGCTGGGGCAGCCATTTTCCGCGGCTCCGTTACGCCTACCCGTATGGATGAGCCACGGCGATAGCGTGGACGTTTTGCCCGATGGCTTTGTCACGCTGGCCAGTACGGAGAGCGCGCCAGTTGCGGCCATGGCCAACTCACGCGGCATGGTAGGATTACAATTCCATCCCGAAGTAACCCACACACCACAGGGTAAGCAGATCATACGCAACTTCCTTTATCGTATTTGCGGCTGCGAACCGGGTTGGACCGCCAGTTCTGTCATCGAAGAAGTGACCACGCAAATAAGCCAACAAGTCGGTGCAGAACGGGTCATCTGCGGGCTATCAGGTGGCGTCGATTCGGCCGTTGCTGCCCTGCTGGTGCACGAGGCCGTTGGCAACCAGCAGCTGACCTGTGTCTTCGTCGATACCGGCTGCCTGCGCGCGGGCGAACGAGATCAGGTCGTCGATACCTTCAGCGTTCACCTGCATATCCCGCTTGTCGTGGTCGATGCGCGTGAGCGGTTCCTGGCCCGGCTGGCCAATGTCATCGACCCTGAGCAGAAACGCAGGATCATCGGTGAAGAGTTCATCCGCGTCTTTGAGGAAGAAGCTGGCCGCCTGGAAGAACAGGGCGGCCCCATCACCTTCCTGGCACAGGGCACCCTCTACCCCGATGTGATTGAGAGCACCAGCCACGATACCGCGTCTACAGCCACGCGCATCAAGACACACCATAACGTAGGTGGCCTGCCCGAAGACATGTCCCTGAAGCTGGTTGAACCGCTGCGCATGCTCTTCAAAGACGAGGTACGCGAGATAGGATCGGCTCTCGGCCTGCCGGAAGAATGGGTGTGGCGCCATCCCTTCCCTGGCCCCGGATTGGCAATCCGCATCATCGGGGCAGTTGACGAGCAACGCCTGGCAACCTTGCGCGCCGCCGACGCCATCGTCATCGAAGAGATCCGCCGCGCCGGCATCTACCGCGAACTGGGACAGGCCTTCGCCGTCTTGACACCGCTGCAGAGCGTCGGCGTCATGGGAGATTACCGCACCTATGCCAATGTCATTGCCGTACGCGCCGTCACCACCGGCGACTTTATGACGGCAGACTGGGCGCGCATCTCACCGGACACGCTGGGTCGCATCTCCAACCGCATCGTCAACGAGGTGCCAGGTGTCAACCGCGTCGTCTACGATATCACCTCCAAACCACCTGCCACCATCGAGTGGGAATAAACTCATGATAGAGTTCGAAATACTGGCACGCGGCCTCTACCGCCCCGATCAGCTGGCTATAACCTATGACCCCTCCTTAAGAATGCCTACCACGCCAGCAATTCAGCAATGGATGGACACCCTCTGGCAACAAAAGCTGGCCATCGCGCAAGAAAAAAATATCCCCCTTTACGACTCAAAATTATTCCGCCTCATCCATGTAGAAACGCGGCATGCTGGCCGACAGGGAAACATCACACCCGTAGGGGCGGGAGAGGAGCGGCGTGGAGAGGGGACCCTTGGGTCGCCCTGGGGTGGGAAGGGCAACGAACCCCCACGTTTACACCTCATCTTTGGCAACACCAGTTACAAAGAATACGTAACAACGCGAGAGCCCGAGTTCGCTCGAGGACGCGACCGCCAGCAGCTGAGCAATGCGCTGGCAGTGTGCTCCGTCGTCGAAACAACTGACGGCCACATCCTCCTCGACAAACGGCAGGGCGTAGACGTCTATGCCGGGCGTTACCATGTCATCGGTGGCTTCTTTGAACGCGACCTCGATACATCGATAACAAGTGAAACAAATGAAACAAACCCGGACCCCTTTGCAGCCATACGCCGCGAAATACGCGAAGAGACAGGCATCCAGGCAGCCGATATTGCAGAGCAATACTGTCTGGGCGTCGTCTATGACCTGGCAACCCCTCATGCCGAACTCTGCTTCCTGACTCGCCTCAACATTCCCCTGCACGAGGTGCGCCAGCGCGTACCCGAAGAGAATGAAATCAAGCAGCTGTTCTCACTCCATGTCACCGAAGAGAGCTTGCGAGACTTTATTCTGACCAACCATGGCAATATTTCAGCTACCGGCGAACCCAATTTGCTGATTTACGGTGCGGTGAGGTTTGGAGAGAAGTGGTTCGAGGACCTGATGAGAGGGTTGTAGTTATACAGAGATTTAGGTATAGACATACCGTGTAGCGAGCGCAGGACGTTACTACATGTCTCCTTGAGAGGTCTTGTTGCTCGTTTCTATTTGTCTATGTTAGACTAGTAGCAAGGACCTATCCGAATAACCCGGCAGCGCGAAAAGCAATCAAGCCACAGGCAAAATGGAGAAACGCCAGATAGTTTTCAGGCTTTTTGTCCCAGCGAACGAGCAGACGACGAAAGCGGTTCATCCAGGAATGTGCCCGTTCCACCACCCACCTGCGCGCTTTGAACCCGGCTTCTGTCTTGATCGCCTTAGCTTCTTCCCCGCGAGCGCGAATGTGGGTCGTAAAACCGAATTCGCGCAAAATGTCGCGCACTTCTTCGTAAGCACAGCGCCGATCAGGCACACGTGGTCGTCCGCTGCCAAAGCGATGCGTATTGAGAGGGAGAGGGAGCAGCGGCTGCAGGACTGCCCACAGTTCATCGGAGATCCGAAACCCGGTCGTGGTCCGATTATTGGGCGTCCGCTTCCGGCTTCGTTTCTTGAGTTCTTGTTCACTCATACATCCCATGCTCCAGATACCGTCACTCTCGTGATTGGGGGAACTGATGTCAGTGATGATGCCGCCAAGGTTGATCTGCGCGGTCCAGCCTGTTTCCGGCACAAACGCGTTCTCGGGCAACTGCCCTCCAGAGGCGTCGGACACACTTCCAGATTGCTGGTGAGCTGGCCGTAGAACGCTTCCTGGTCTTGTTCTCCTGGCATGTCTGCTTGCTTCCACCTCTTTCATCCACCCGATCTCTCTCCCAACTCCAATCACCAAAGTGACTGTCGCGAAACACTACAACGCAGCCTTGATGGTTTCAGGAAACAGGACTGTTTGTCGGTGAAACAGGCGCTCTCTTGCCTCTGGATCATGCGATGGCAGGTAGACGGTTGGCACCTGCTGGGTGTAGGTATGAATGCGCCGCAACGTCTGCCGACTGACCTGCTCATCGGGAGCAACTCCATCCACCGCTTCATCCAGCATCAAGCGTTGGCTGTAGGAGGTGTCCCCTGCGAGAAAGAGGGCATGATCGTCCTCGAGCACAATGACGGACAGGTGCCCAGGGGTGTGTCCCTCCGTCGGCACGAGCAACACATCCTCCGCTCTGGTCAAGGGATAGCTCATGGGAAAGGGCCCCACCGCAGCAGGCGCAAAGGGAATCAACGTAGGGGCTAACCACGTGGGCCAATGGTGAGGTAAGTAGCCGCGCACCTGGCCTCGCCAACCAGAAGCACTCTGATATTCAGTGCGCGAGAGCAGGATGTCCGCCTTGGGAAAATGAGCGAGTCCCCCGGCATGGTCGCTATGCAAGTGCGTCAGGACGACCCAGCGCACCTCCTCTGGAGGGATGCCCAGCGCGCGCAACTGCGGCCCGACTTCTTCTTCCGGTCGTACCCACTCGCGCACACCCCACCGGTAGTAGGGATGCCACCAGGGGAAATATCCTGGTTCCGTGGCATGCGCAGTTTCTCCCGTATCGACCACGATGATCCCTTCAGGATGTTCAATCACCCACACGTAGATGGGCAAGGGATCAGTCCAGACGTGATCGAGCACGGTGTTGAGACGGCGCCGAAGCCCCTGTCCGGTGCCGTGAACTTGCCGCTGTTTGATCGCGACTGTTCCTGTTTGGATGGCATGAATACGCATCAGCTTTCTCCTTTGTCGTTCCAGTTCATTCACGATCATTCTTCCTGTTGCGCACTGCCCTCTTCGCAGTGGTGCTTGATTGTGAGCAAGGTCTCCCGGAATTTGCCGGGTTCTTCGTACTGGGGCATGTGTGCGGACTCGTCGAACCAGATGAGCTGCTTTCCTTTGGGCGCGTGCAGCGTCTGATAGTACTGCTCCGCACTGCTGGCCGGGGCGACATAATCGTGTCTTCCCTGCAGCAGAAACACCGGAATGTCCAGTCGTGGCAGCATCTGAAACAAGTCGAGGTTGGCGAGATCAGGCAACAGCTGATCTTGTGTGAAACCCATACCACGCAGGGTCCCGACGATGTCGGAGAGCGCATAATCCCGTGACAACACCAATTGTCGGAGTGTCTTCAGCAAAAGCCGGGTATAGGTTTCTTGTCGGTTCGCTCCCCCGAAGTTGGTCACCCACTTGGCTCGCGTGCCAAAGCTCTTGCTGTTCAGGTGTGGCGGGGGTCCGATCCTCCGTAGCTCTCGCAGGGCGCGTTTGTTGCTCCGGTGCGTTGCCTGCTCGAGGGCAAAATCGTAGGCAACGCGCTCAGCCACGTCAAACTGCACGTCCAGGTCGACGCAAACCACCGCTCGGACAAGCTCGGGATGGCGGGAAGCGGCGAGTGCGGCAATCGTCCCGCCAAAGGAAAAGCCTGTGACATAGAGCTGCGCCACATTGAATCGCTGCGTCAGCGCCTGGATCAGCTCAGAGGTATCCGTAATCAGTTGTTCGAGCGTCAGAGACTGGGGTGGAATGGCACGGCTAAACGATTTGCCACAGGCCCGTTGATCCCAATAGACCACGACGAAGTCATCCTCCAGATGCCACTGCTTGTTGTCATCGGCGGCTTCGTTCAGCATAGGCAATCCGGGGCCTTGTTGGATCAGCAGCAGGACCGGATTGGACGTGTCTTTCCCCTGGATGCGTATCCATTGCTCTGTTCCGCCGAGACGGATGCTCTCTAACACGCTGATCGAGCGTGGTGAGGTCATGTCGCTTCCCCTGCGTGAAGGATGGAGGGTGTTCGTAGAAACGTCGAGCTTCTTCATTGTTTGTTCTCCTGGAAGGTATGTGCGAGAGGGGGAGCGGGCCACCGCCGTACCCCCTCGATCGTCAGGACAAAATCGGCACCGAAGGCCTGGGCTGGGGTCAGTGCGCCCGATGGGTGATCGCGCAGCACGTGTTCGACCGCCTGGACGCTGCTAGCTGCTGTGAACTGATAGCCCTCGCCCAGTGCTAACCACGCTTCTACCTGTTGACCGTTCTGCTTCATCGCCCGTGCCCAGGCATACGAGGTTCTCTGACCGCCCGCCTGGCTTTCGAGTTTCCGTGTCCCCCGTTTCTCGACGGCTGCTTCGAGCCGTCCACGAATGGGGCGGAGCGAAAGGCCCCACTGCACCAGTGGGAGCAAGAAGGCAGCAGAGCGCCGGAAGGGGATGAAGGCGGTAATGTTGGCAATACCAGTGGCACGAAAGGCTGCTTCGAGGTCGCCGGAGGGCACCGGAAGGATATCGAAGGTGCCATCGGGGAAGCGTAACGTCTTCAGGCCTTTGCCGAGCCGAAAAGGCACGAGGTGCCCATCTCGATACACACGCCCGCCACCTGCCAACACCTCGAGCACGCTCTTCGTCGCCCCCTGGCTTGTCTGCTGGTTATCGGCTTTCACCGCCAATTCGAGCGTGGTTGCCCCTGGCAGCTGATCGGCGACATATTTGACCAGTCCATTGCTGGCAACCACGCCGAAGCCGACGCCGCCGATCAACGTGATATTGCGCTCTCGTGCCGCCTGGTCACGGGCGAAGAGGTGCTGCAGGGTGGGAATTTCACCCGCGATATCCAGGTAATGGGTTCCGGCTGCCAGGCAGGCCTGGACGAGCGGGGGAGCAGTGGCAATGAATGGTCCGGCTGCGTTAAGCACCGCATCTACGTCCGAGACCGCCTGCTCAAGCCGACCTGGCTCATCAAGGCCGACGGCCATCCAGGGGAGGCCGAGACGTTTTCCGAGCGAGGCGAGTGCCTTGGCAGAGCGGCCTGCTAACAGGGGCTGGTGCCCACGGCGGATCGCCTCTTCTGCGATCAACGTGCCAGTAGCGCCAGCAGCACCGTAGATCATCCACGTCGTGTGAGACATGAGAACTCCTTATGTTGCACGTGCCTATAATTAATGGCACAACATTCATGACGTATAATCAATGATATATCATTGATTATACGTCATGAATGTTACCTTGTCAAGAGGTGCTTCTTCCTGTTCAATGACCTGTCTTTCTCCCTGGAGACTTGACGATGTGTCATTGAAGATCTATCATGAAAATGAACTATGATGATGGATCATGAAAACGAACAACGGGCTGATGTGATGCAACCCATCGAGGAATTACGGTATCTCATCCTTGCAGCGCAACGGGAGGGGAACCGGCTTTTTGCTGAGGCGTTACGCCCTTTGCGTCTGACGCCGTCACAAGCGGAAGTGCTTCGCGTCTTGCAAGATCACGAGCCACTTTCGCTGGTTGCCCTTGGCGATCTGCTGGTGTGTGAGACGGGCAGTCCGAGCCGCTTGGTGCAGGGGCTTGTCGAAGATGGCCTCGTCGAAAGGATTCCCTCCTCGACTGATAAACGCATGGTCACGTTGACCTTGACCAACCTAGGCAGAGAGATGGCGGCAAACGTTGGTGCCCTTGAGTCTCAGTTCTATGAGGCGAATGCGGGTGTGGTGAAAGATGCTCCCTTGCCGGAGATTCTTGAGTTCCTGTGGCGATTTGTCGAGGGCAAGCCTGCCGGGATGGCCCTGGCACGCAGAATGGGCAGGGAAACAGAGGGCGAGACGCTCGCTCTTTAAAGAGCACATCTCGTGGGTCAGCTGCCACCCGCAGCAGCAGGATACTCCTTGCTCTTCGTCTGTAAAAGAGTCCATACCTCTATTTTCGCGCTGCCTGGTTATTCGGATAGGCATTAAGTTCTAAGAGTGGAGACGCTTGTGAGTGCGTACCAGATTATCTATCAACGTCACGCGGTTGAGCGTATAGCCCAGAGAGGAGAAAGCCATGAAGTGTGTCATTTGCAAACAGGGAGAAACCCAACCAGGAACAACTACTATGACACTCGAACGTGATGCAACAACTGTCGTCTTTAAGCATGTTCCTGCCGAGGTCTGTGAAACATGCGGCGAAGCTTACCTGGATGCCGCAACAACAAGACACTTACTCCATATTGTTGAAGAAGCTGCACGGGTAGGCGTACAAGTTGATGTTCGTACGTATGCAGCTGCATAGCGAGAAAAACTGTTCAGGTCAGATTTCTTCTGGCACGTTGGGCGGTATAAAGTTGTAGTTGCTACATCGCTCAAACAATAAACTCCCCATAATTCAAAATTCTTTCCGGGTCCCACCGTCCCTTCAACCTGCGCATCAAATCAATCGCTTGAGGCCGATAGCCCCACCGATCTATCTTACCTTGCCAATCCTCGGGCATACCCATCACCACCGCGTACCCGGCCAGCGCGACGGCTGGCTGGCGTAGCTTCTCCAGCCAGGCACCAGCCTCTTCCACCGCATCCACATGTGAAGCGACCGCATACACGAGGCCGTTGCTCATATCCGCCAGGAAGGCTCTCTCGTTCAGCGCAGCAGCCCGGTCATTGATGTATGCCGCTACATCTTTCACGGCTACCCCCGCTCTCACCAGCAACGTTCCTCTTGAGCCAGCGAGGCTCGCGGCCCATATATCTGTTCCAGAAAGTCCTTCGATCTCAAGCGGTTCGGGACCTCCCTCTGTGCGCAATACCTGGCGTACCTGGTCGAGTTCGGCCTCTACATCTTCCGTGATACCTTCGGCGGTGTAGACCAGCGTAAAAGGGCTCGCAGAGACCTGCGCCCCTTTCGGTATGACGCAATCCTTGCACAGCATGATTGCCGAGGCAACGAGCGCTATGGGGAGAAGTTTCCCGGCCCAGACCAGTCCATACCGGTAATCGTCAACTGGAATGAGCAACGTGCGTTGTGTACGTGGCTTTACCACCAGCTTGAGCGTCACATCGGTGATCAATCCCAGGGTGCCGTGCGAGCCGACAAATGCTTTGACCAGGTCGAATCCCGCCACATTTTTAATGACGGGCCGTCCCGCGCGAATTATGCGTCCATCGGCCAGCGCGACAGTCGCGCAGAGCACCAGGTCTCGTACCGCACCATAGCGCATACGTAGCGGCGCGTTCACATTGGCAGCAATCAGCCCACCAATGGTCGTCTCGGGCCATGGAGTAGCCAGGGGAACCTGTTTTTGGTCAGGCGCCAGGAAGGTCTGAATTTCGTCCAGCGTCGTGCCCGCGCCGACCGTTATGTATAAATCGTCGGCGGCATAGGTTTTCATTCCCTTCAACCGGGCTGTGCTCAGCACAAGGGAGTCGCGTTGTTCCTCCGGGGTTTCTGGGCAGCCGCGTATGTACACCTGCCGCCTGGCCCTCGTGGCAGAGAGAAGCACCTTCGCGGCATCTTCTGCCGTCGCAGGTGACAGGATATGCCCCGCCGCCTGCTCTCCTTGTCCCGTATATGACGGGATACTCCCCGAGGGCTGCTCTCGTCCCGCATGTGACGGGATACTTCCCGAGGACTGCTCTCGTCCCGTATGTGACGGGATACTTCCCGAGGACTGCTCCCGCCCCTACGGGTGTTGTCGTGCGGGGGGATGGATTGGACGACTTCGTTTGGGGGAATGGGCTGGGCGACGCAAGCGTCCCCACCCTGCTCCACGCCGCCCCCGCCCCTACGGGTGTTGTCGTCGGGTGAAAGAGCGGGCTGTGATGGTAAGGGGAAGACTTTCCCAGGGTTGAGGACGTTGTTGGGGTCGAAGATCTCTTTTACGTCTCGCATTGCCGACAGCTCAGCGTTATTGAACATCAAGGACATGTACTGTCTCTTTTCGATGCCGACGCCGTGTTCGCCGCTGAGGCTTCCTCCCTTGCTGACGGCAAGTTCGACCACCTCACGTCCGGCTCTGTGAACACGCTCCAGCAGGTCCCTGTCCTCGGGGTCTGGGATCAGGATGAGAGGATGGAGATTGCCGTCACCCGCGTGGAACACATAGCCTACGCGCAGCCCATACTTATCACAAACCTGGTTTACTTCAAACAGGGTTTCCGTCAAGCGGCTGCGCGGGACGGTAATATCCACGGTATAATAGGCTGGCGCCAGGCGGGCGATTGCCCCGGCCGCGCTCTTGCGAGCAAACCAGATCTGGTTGCGCTCTTCGGCGCTGCTGGAGATGCGCAGGTTACGCGCTCCGTGTGCCTGGAGGAGTTGAGCCACGTCATCTACCTGTCGATCCAGGCTGGCAGGATAGCCATCCACGTCGATGATCAGGATGGCCTGGGCCTCGGTTGGTAGACCGGCATGCGCGAATGGTTCGACAATCTGGATGATCTTCTGGTCCATCATCTCCATGGTTGCTGGCACCAGGCCGGCCGCGATGATGGCTGAGACGCCTTTTCCCGCCTGCTCGACCGAGTCGAACACGGCGAGCAGCGTCTTGACGGCAGGCGGATTGCGTACCAGCCGCGCAGTAATAGCGGTGATGAGGGCCAGCATTCCCTCGCTGCCGGTGAGCACGCCACAGAGATCGTACTCGGGATAATCCAGGGCGCGCCCTCCAACGCGCACGCGGCGACCGTCGGCCAGCACGACATCCAGCCCGATCACATAATTGGAGGTGACGCCATATTTGAAGCAGTGGGGGCCGCCCGAGTTCTCCGCCACGTTGCCACCAATGGTTGAAGCGCGCTGGCTGGCCGGGTCGGGCGGGAAATACAGTCCCTTCGTCTTGGCCTGTTCGTCTAACACCAGGTTAATTACGGCCGGTTCAACAACGGCAATGCGATCGCGCTCGTCGATGTCGAGAATGCGCTGCATGCGCGAGAATTCGACAATGATGCCGCCTCGCTCGGCAACAGCGCCACCCGAAAGTCCCGTGCCCGCACCACGCGCAATCAGAGGAATCGCATGCTCAGCAGCCCAGCGCACAACGCGTGCAACCTCTTCGGCCGAACGTGGAAATACGACACCCTCGGGTATTCCCCGGTCCATACCTGCGTCAACCTCGTAGCTGATGAGCGAAGCCCGGTCGGTAAATACCTGTCCTCTGGGCAGCAGGGTTTGCAGTGATCGTAGTTTATCCTCTGGTAGCGCCATACACAACCTTCTCGATGACGTAGGGGTGCAATTCATTGCGCCCTGGTGGGGAGCCGATCCATAGTTCAACTGCGCCGTGGCAAGGCCGCCACAAATGTCCCACTGACCTTTACATCGCCATTTTGATCGACGGCCTGCACTTTTCCAGCTATTCGTCCCTCGCCGTCGGCCTCGTATTTTTCCGTGATGGTGCCCGTGCAGGTTATCACATCATCAAGGCGCGTCATACCCCTGAAGCGCACACCAAATTTGCGCAGCGCTGCAGGTCCTACATAATCGCTTAGCAACTGCCCCACAAAGCCCATGATCAACATGCCGTGGGCAATAATACCGCCAGTTCCCACCATTTCGCCAAACTTTGGATCGGTGTGCAGCGGGTTGAAGTCTCCCGATGCACCCGCGTACCGCACGAGCTGAATATGCGAAAGAGCCGGTTTCACAAGCTCAGGCATGGTATCGCCAACCTGCACGTCCTCGTAATATAACTTCACAGGCGTTTGAGCATTCGTCGTCATTTACTTTCCCCTTTGATGTCAGAAACAATCTAATCACGCGCGACAATCATTTCACGCGCTTTCAACACGGGTTGACCATGCTGGTTGGTGTAGCGTATTTCAATCGTCAAAATATCCATGGAGGAACCGCCCTGACCCTTGCGTGTTTTCCCGTCAACCAGCGTCGTGACACCTGTCAGGATATCGCCTGGCCTGATCGGAGCAAGATATTCGTACTCCTCCTCGCCGTGCAGGATACCCATTACATTCACACCAAGGTTAACGAGTTGGCCCGCCAATTTTGAGTTGCCCCAAAATGTGAACATCGTAGGAGCTGTTGGGAAAAGTGGCACATCGTCATACCCTGCCGCCTGGGCAGCTTCACGGCTCTGGTATATAGGATTCTCATCGCCAATGGCGAGAGCTAATTCACGAATCTTGCCCCGTTCAACTTCAATGGTGAACGGAGGAAAACTCTGCCCGATCTTGCTTTTGTCAAACATGCAGGTACTCCTTGTTTCTTATTAGCCTGGCTTGTATCGTTCGATATTCAAAAGGGATGCTAATCCTTTTTAATACTACGCCTGGCGTAAAGACAGTATCTGGTTTAGAGGATGGGATTGTCAAGAGAATAATAGCCGGTGATTCCCCCGAAGTCCGCAAGACCACGTGAGGCTGGGTGGCTGGACGAAGGCGCCAGAGATCCTTCGCTGTGCTCAGGATGACATCCTGGGGTTTGTCATCCTCAGGCTTCGGCAGAGTGCCAGCGGCAATGGCATTGGGCTGCGCTCAGGATGACACTAGGGGTTTGTCATCCTGAGCACAGCGAAGGATCTCTGGCGGACTTCTGGGGAATCACCAGACTTGACAGTAATCTAGCAGCATCGTACTCTACGTAATATTCAGAGCGACGGCCAGCGTTGTCTGTACACCTTCAATTACTATTTCACGGGGGGTATTTATGGGCATGGACAAAAGAAATATGGCGGCTCATACCCCATCAAAAATCATCGCGCTGCTCGCCTGTCTCCTATTTATTTTCAGCGCGTGTTCATTGACGCCCGATAACTCCAAAGGAGCATATCTCTCACCCATTCCAACAAAGACCTTCACACCATCTCACTCAATCAGCCTTTCCCCTATGCCTACAACCACACCCCTTACGGATAGCGCACTGGCCTCAAGAATCGTACAGGGTATGAGTCTTGATCAAAAGTTGGGACAGATGGTAATCGTCGAGTTCTACGGCGCGACAGTTAATGGTGACCTCACCCAGATGATCCAGCATAACCAGGTGAGCGGCGTCTTAATCGAGAATAAGAACGGCAACGCCCAATCGCGCGGCCAGCTCGTTTCTTTGATTCAGGGTATGCAGAAGCAGGCGCCCATCCCGCTCTTCACCACTACCGACTTCGAGGGTGGCGTCGTCAACGAGCTACGCCAGATTACCGGTGAGCGCTCTTCAGAACAGACTATTGGCGCGTCAGGAAATCCTACTGTGGCCTACAACGCTGGTCATAGCGCGGCTGCCGACCTGACCAACCTGGGGCTAAACGTGAACTTCATGCCTATTGTCGATGTGCTGACCAACCCCAACAATCCCGGCCTGCCAATGCGCACCTTTGGCTCCGACCCGACCCTCGTCACCAATATGGGTCGCGCCTACCTCAAAGGTTTAACCGACGGTGGCGTCATCGGCTGTCTCAAGCACTTCCCAGGTCTGGGCAGCGCCAACCTTGACCCGCACATGGCTTTACCCACTATGAACCGCAGCCTGGCGTCCCTCAATGCAATTGACCTCGTGCCCTACCGCACCATGATCAAAGAAGGTATTGTGCCAATGGTGATGGTGACACATATCCTCAATCCGCAGCTTGACACCAAGCTGCCGACTTCCCTATCGCCCAACGTCGTCACCGGGCTATTGCGCAAGCAGCTCAATTTCAAGGGAGTGATTATCAGCGACACACTCTGGATGGGCGGTATCAGCAACACCTATAGCCTCGCCCAGGCCGCGGTCCTGGCGGTCCAAGCTGGCACGGACCTGTTGCTCGGCCCGCGTGGTCTGGCCGATACGCAGCATATGATCTTTGGGCTGCACCAGGCAGTGATGAATGGGCAAATCTCCCAGGCCCAGATAGATGCATCCGTCACACGCATCCTGGAGATGAAGCTTCATTACAAGATCATCCCGCACGATAAAGCGCTGCAACTGGCGAGAAGCGCCGTGAACCCGGGTTCACAGGGGAATATAGAGCGCTGAGATATTGACAAACCCCCTTCAATTCTTGTACTCTATGGTTGTTGAAAAGTTGTTTGTACAAATTCTGGCTTCGCCAGTTAGTTCAGAGGAGGTGCACGGTATGAGAAAGCACGTCTATACACCAATTGTGCTTGTATGCACCTTGTCTACCCAGCTAATGAGTGGGGTAACGAGCAAAAACTGCCTGGCCAGGAGCCTGGTATTAGAGTAGAGAACACCTTCCTGGCATCCATCTCCTGGCAGCATTTGACTCCTTCCTTCCCTCCAAGCATGGTAGACACACATAGTAATATATCGAAACCATGTTTATTATTCTCCTGGAGGGAACACATTGATTAATGACCCGGAAACACTTACCGGAGTGATTCTCAACGGCGCACATGGCATTTATGACGTCCATACCGATGATGGCGTCTTGCGCTGTACCTTACGCGGCAAACTCAAAAAGGCCTTTGCGCAGGCCCAATCTGCAAAATCAGCTGGCAAAGTTCGTCCACGGCATGACCAGGTCTTGCTCACGACATCCCGCGCTGAACGAATGGAACGACGCGACTCGAACGAGTCGCCATTGCCCTCACGGCTATCAGTGGGCGATTATGTAAAATTGCGCCGCCTTGACGCCACCACAGGCATGATCGAGGAGATCTTACCACGCCAGACCGCGCTCACGCGCAAGGATGCTGGCTCGACATCGAAAAAAGTTATTCAGCAGACGATGCTTGCCAACCTCGACCAGGTGGTGCTGGTCTTTGCTACGACGCAACCTGAACCACACTTTGGCATGCTCGATCGTTACCTGACGATCTGCGAGTCAGCAGAGATTCATCCGATCATCTGCCTGAATAAGATTGATTTACCACACGAGGAGAGGATAGAGCAAGAGGCAGCATTATACCGCAGTCTCGGCTATACAGTGATCTGGACAAGCACCCATACCAGGGAGGGCATTGAGCAATTGCGTTCCCTGCTCAAGGACCATACCTCTCTCTTTAGCGGACCCTCCGGCGTTGGCAAGTCCTCGCTGGTCAATACTATCGAATCCGGCATGGCGCTTCGCACCGGTCTTATAAGTGATGCCACAGGCAAGGGGAAGCATACGACAACAGGTTCGCAACTCTATCCTTTATCCGGGGGAGGCTGGCTGGCCGATTCAGCAGGTATTCGCGCCCTCGCCGCGTGGAATATCGCGCCTGAGGATCTCGGCGCCTGCTTTGTCGAGTTCCGTCCTTACCTCGGTGAGTGCCTCTACTCGGATTGTCTACACGTTGAAGAAGAGGGCTGTGCTATTCGCCAGGCAGTTGATGATGGTATTATCAACCAACGACGCTATACCAGTTATGTGCGTATCCTTAGTGGGGAGGAGCGGTAGTGAGCAATCAAGTGAAAGTCCCTCCCTGGCTCCCGCGAGGAGCCAGGGAGGGACTTTCACTTGATTTATTTAACACCGTCCCCCAGTATCTCAAGTAACCCCAACACCACTTCTTTGTCTTGCTCTTCCAGCACGGTGCGGGGATCGAGCAGCAGCGTGTCGCGCAGGATGCGGGTAATAATCGGGATATTTCTCATGCGGAGTTGCCTTGCCAAATCGTCCAGGGACGGCGAGACCCCCGCGGCATCGATTGCCAGTAAGGTCGTGGGCAGCGTTTCCCCTGGTAGGGAACCGCCACCAACGGTTGACTCTCCACGCTGCGTTCGCGCGGCAATACCCTGTGCTTGCAACTTATGAGCCCAGCGAGCGGCCCGGGAAGCTATGCGCTCAGGTCGGGCCGCTATCATATGCCAGACGGGGATATGCTGCGCGGCTTCATCTCGTTGATAGTGCCGCAGTGTGGCTTCCAGGGCTGCCAGCGTCATTTTGTCGATACGCATGGCACGCATCAAGGGGTTTTTGGCGATGCGTTCCATTATCTCAGCCTTTCCTACCAGGATGCCCGCCTGCGGGCCGCCCAGTAGTTTATCGCCGGAGAAGCAGACGACATCGGCCCCGGCGGCCAGGCTCTCCTGTGGCATTGGTTCGTGGGCCAGCCCGTATTGCGCGCTGTCCAGCAGGCAACCGCTGCCGAGATCGTCCATCACCAGCAGGTTATGCCGGTGGGCGAGTTCAGCCAATGCAGCGACAGGTGTGGATTCAGTGAAACCGCTGATCACGAAATTGCTGGGATGCACTGTTAGCAGGACTGCGCTGCGTTCGCTAAGCGCGGATTCGTAATCGCCGACGCGGGTACGATTGGTTGTGCCAACTTCAACCAGCAGGCAGCCGCTCTGGCGCATCACATCTGGGACGCGAAATCCGCCGCCGATCTCCACGAGTTGCCCACGCGAGATAATAACCTCGCGTCCCATTGCCAGCGTACTCAGTGCCAGCAGTACCGCCGCCGCATTGTTGTTGGTGACGAGGGCAGCCTCCGCTCCTGTCAATTCTCGTAGCAGAGCGGTTACATGGGTATGGCGCGAACCACGCTTGCCTGCCTCTACGTCATATTCCAGGTTGGAATAGCCGCCTGCCACCTGCTGTACCGCCTGTAAAGCCTCCTGGGACAGTGGAGAGCGCCCCAAATTTGTATTGATGATCACACCCGTGGCATTGATGACTGACCGCAGGTGAGGCTGCATTACCTGCTGGAGGGTTTGCTCCGCCGCGGCGAGGAGTTGTTCGGAAGAGGGACATGTTGAACCATTGAAGATATCCAGGCGCGCCTGGGCAAGAGCGGCACGTATGGCGCGCAGCGTCATGCTGCGAGAATATTGTGCAATGAGTCCTGCTCCACCGCTGGATTGCAGGAGCTCATCGATGGACGGTAGGAGCCGGAGCTGGTTCTGATCGATGCTCATGAACTATCCACCTATCAATGTAAGGCGTAATACATGGTAATTGCCAGGCTGTTGGCAACTTTGCCCATGATCGAGCGCAGGTCGGCATCATTGAGCTTGCAGATAGCGTACTGGTCGGCCAGCAGGGAGCGCAACACGGGATACATCAACTCGGTTTTTACAAGGCTATCCGTATCCAGCAGGGGGTAATCTCGTTTCAACAGGAGGTGATGATACGGGCGAAGCTTACCGCGGTAGGAGGTCAGTGCGACAACGTTTACAGCGCCCGCGTGACGACAAAAAGGGTCGCCCGAGACAACAAGCGCGGGGTGCCAGTCAAGGATACGCTTCTCTTCAATACCTGGAGGCAGTGACGGATACCCGAAATTCACCCAATACACCATTCCGAACTGCACAGGCGTCTGATACGTCAGCGCATCCGGTGTAAGTTCTGGTGGATGAGGCATGCTTAACTACATATCTTCTACTACGGATGGATGCTACGGACGTGCATAAGCCACCGACGGCGTGTAGGCAGGCGCTTCATTGGCCTCAAGCTGAGCATGGAAACAGGCACAGGTATGTGACCACGAGCGCACCACTAAATTCAAGCGCTCTTCGCGCTCGTCCTGACTCTCTTCCTGAAGGGCAACAGCTATGATTTCCATTTCACGCTGGTACTGTTCTGCAAGTAAGGAAGAACGACCGAAGTCACAATTTGTTGCCATAAAGAATACCTCTTTTATTCCAATGTTCAAATCATCGTACAATATTCGTGGAAAGACTGTTTGTTCTGTAAATCTATAAAAAGGTACGAGGTGTGAGTTTTTTCTCTCTAACGTTGGTGATTATACCAGCAATTTAATAAAGACGCAATGGTTTTATCTGTTATTTTATAGCTGTGCCAGCAAATAGTTACCTGTTTGTGATGGTCGCGAGAATTTCCTGTGTCGCGAGGTCATAGATGCTTGACATGACGCAAAGCGTCGGCTATAATAGGCACGTCGATCACTCAGAAGGTACGGAAGTGTACTCTTTGTGACGAATGTAGCAGGTTCTTGAGTCTCTTCGTCGGTCTTCTTCGTCTAACTGCTCCAGCTCAATATCAAATAGCATGGACAAAAGTGACGTAGTTACTAATGTACTCATATCCGGCGGGAGCTCCTTATCCTGGGCAGTTACCAAAGTGGCCAAATGGGGCTGACTGTAAATCAGCTGTCTCCGACTTCGGGGGTTCGAATCCCTCACTGCCCACCCAAAAAGCCTGCCCGTGTGGCGCAGCGGTAGCGCACAGTCTTGGTAAGACTGGGGTCATGGGTTCAATTCCCATCACGGGCTCCTGTGGTTTCTGAAGATGCCTCGCTTGAGAACAGCGCACACCTTCACGAGATCCGCAGCCAACCCTTTAGGGCGCTGCAAGGACGTACAAGAGCTTTTGCTGCCGTCTTCTGAAAAGATCGTCACTTCCCCTGGTCCCGGGTTCAACCCATTTGAGGGTACCAAAGGTTTGAAGTTACCGTGACTATGAACGGGAAGTATTACTAAAAAAAGGCGATCAGTTTACCAGGGGACGGCTGCTGCATGTCTATACCTATTGATTGCTATCTGATCGCAGATAGAGTTGCAGGAGGAGCCACATCAGGAAATGGCGAAGAAGAAATTTGAGCGAACGAAACCGCATGTGAATGTGGGCACGATTGGCCACATCGACCATGGCAAAACCACCTTGACGGCGGCCATCACCAAAGTGCTGGCCACCCTCTCCTCGGCCAACAAGTACAC
>WNGQ01001730.1_pt1 | contig 22349 bp, 22 predicted proteins | sample 5407661 | NCBI WGS metagenome assembly WNGQ01 (sample SAMN13153382, study PRJNA577476) | soil metagenome | isolation source: 60 cm soil or saprolite under Garry oak tree replicate 2 | place: USA:California | collected 2016-06-15 | reverse complement strand
CGTGGCCTGAAAGACCGCCTCTCGTCGCCTTCGCCGCGCGGGGTGCGATCATCCCGATTGAAACGGGGCGGACGATCCCCGTGCGGACGATCGGTGAATGGCCGATCGCCGCGAGGTCGTGATACGTCCCCATCGCGGCGCGGCGGCCGCCCCTCACGGTCGCCACCATGAGGCTTGCCCGCACCGGAATAAGGCCTCTTGCCGTAGGGTTTGGCCCCTTGGGATCTGGCGCCATCGGATTTTGCGGCATAAGGACGTCGCTCGCCGTCGCGCCTGTCGCCGTCACGTTTGCCCGCAAAGTCCTTAGCGGCGAAGTCCTTGGCCCCAAAGCCGCGCTTGGCGAACTTCTTGTCCGGCCCGCGCTTGGCGCCGGAGCGGCCCTTGCCGGGCGGTGGGCGATCACGCCGGCCGCGGGAATCGTTGTTTTTGTCGCTGTCGCGGGGCATGAAGGGTCTCTCGGGTCCGATGAAATGGCGATCAGGTGGATGAAGGGGGACGTCATCGCGGTCACGCCGGCGCTTGGCGCAAGGCGCATTTCCACGCAAAACTGGCATCCACGTTTGCTGAAGGCGCATCTCCTAGCAGGTTTCTTCCGATGACACGAGGCATGAAGGCCCCTTCTTTCATGGATTTGGCGCTGAAAACGGCGAAAAATGCCGCGAAAGCCGGCGAAGTTCCGATCGGATGCGTGATCGTCCGCGGTTACGAGGTGATCGCCACCGCCAGCAACCGGACCCTGACCGACCGCGATCCGACGGCGCATGCCGAAATCCTGGCGATCCGCCAGGCGGCTGAAGCCGTCGGAACCGAACGGCTGGTCGATTGCGACCTCTACGTCACGCTGGAGCCCTGCACCATGTGCGCGGGCGCGATCTCGTTCGCGCGCATCCGCAGGCTCTATTACGGCGCCGCCGACCCCAAGGGCGGCGCGGTGGAGTCGGGCGTGCGGTTCTTTGCGCAAGCAACCTGCCATCACGTGCCGGAAGTCTATTCCGCGGTCGGCGAAACCGAGGCGACGACGCTGTTGAAGGAGTTTTTCAGGGTGAGAAGGTGAGTGGCGCGACACGCGCGCTCGCTCCACAGTCGTCATTCCGGGATGGTCCGAAGGACCAGACCCGGAATCTCGAGATTCCGGGTTCGCTGCGCGCCCCGGAATGACGGGCTAGCCGACTCACCCCGCAAGGAAAAAACCTCTCAGCAACTTCGCCGTCACATCCGGATTTTCTTCCGTCAGGAAATGCCCGGAATCGACCGGGCTCCCTGAAATGTTGGTCGCCCAATTCTGCCAGGTCTCGAGCGGGGTTGCCGCGGCGCTGGCGACGCCCGCATCGCCCCACAGCGCCAGCATCGGAATGGTGATCTTTTTGCCTGCGTCGAAATCGGCCTTGTCGATCTCGTAATCGGCATAGGCGCCGGCGCGGTAGTCCTCGCACATCGCGTGCACGCGGCTCGGATCGCGGAACGCCGCGAGATAATGTTCGAGCGCTCTGCCGTCGATCGATGCAAGCGTCTTGCTCTTGGTCTGGCTCGCCATCTTCTGCGTGAGGAAGAAATCGGGATTGCCCGATATCAGCGTCTCCGGCAATGGATGGGGCTGCGCCAGAAAGGTCCAGTGATAGATCTTCAGCGCGTGGAGCCGGTTCATGCGCTCCCAGTAATTGTAGGTCGGCAAGATATCGAGCACCGCAAGCCGCGACAGCCGGCCGGGATGATCGAGCGCAAGCCGATACGACACGCGTCCGCCGCGGTCGTGGCCGGCGAGCGCGAAATGCGCGTGACCGAGGCGCTCCATCGCCTCGATCATGGTCCTCGCCATCGCACGCTTGGTATAGGGCAGATGATCCTTGTCGCTGTCGGGCATGTCGGACCAGCCATAGCCCGGCAGATCGGCGATGATCACCGTGAACTTGTCGGCGAGCTGCGGCGCCACGCGGTGCCACATCACATGCGTTTCGGAAAAGCCGTGCAGCAGCAACAGCGGCGGTCCGTTGCCGCCGACGCGCGCGAAGACGCGGCCCGACGCGGTGTTGATCCATTCGGACGCGTAGCCTGGAAAAAGGTCGGCGAGATCGGGCATTTTTTCACTCTCGCGTCATCATCCGCATCGCCGGACCTGAGACGCACATTGCTTCAAACTTTGTTTGTGTTGCCGCTGATACGCAGCGGATATATGCCATCCCGCAAGCTCAACCAACAACAAACGAGAGCGAGGAAGCAGATGTCGATCGATTTCGAAATTCCGGCCGAGGCCAAAGCGATGCGCGAAAGAGTCCGTCAGTGGGTGCAGGAGGAATGCATTCCGGCGGAGAAGGAGCTCGACTCCAGGCCGCTGGACGAGGTGCTCGGCAAATTGCGCAAGAAGGCGCGCGCGCAGGGCCTGTGGTGCCCGTTCGTGCCGAAGGAATATGGCGGCATGGGCTTGGGCCCGCTTGCCAACGCGCTGGTGCAGATGGAGCTCGGCGAGAGCATGCTGGGGGCGCTGTCGATGAATACGCAAGGCCCCGACGACGCCTCGATGATGACGATCCTCGAACACGGCACCGAGCAGCAGAAGGAAAAATTCCTCAAGCCGCTGCTGAACGGCGAGAAGCGCATCTGCTTCTCGATGACGGAAAAGGCGGCCGGCGCCGACGCCACCGGCATGCAGACATCGGCGGTGAAGGACGGCAACGAGAACTACATCCTCAACGGCGAGAAATGGTTCTCCTCCTCGGCGAGCGTCGCCGACATGGCCCTGGTGATGGCCAAGACCGATCCGAACGCGCCGCGCCACAAGCAGTATTCGACCTTCATCGTCGAGCTGCCGAACCCGGGCTACAAGATCAAGCGCAACATCAAGAACATGGCGATCGAAGGCCCGCATGCCGAGGTGCTCTCCGGCGGCCATTCCGAAATCGAGATCAGGGATTTGAAGGTGCCGGCCGACAATCTGCTCGGCGGCGAGGGCAACGGCTTTGCGATGGGGCAGCACCGCCTAGCCTATGGCAGGTTGCGCCATGGCATGCACAACATCGCCAAAGCGCAGCGCGCGCTCGACATGGCGGTCGCGCATGTGACGAAGCGCTCGACCTTCGGCGTGCTGCTCGCCGACCGCCAGGCGGTGCAGTTCATGCTCGCCGAATGCGCCAGCCAGCTCTATATCGGGCGCCTGATGCTGCTGCACATCGCCTACAAGGCGGAAAAGGGCATGGATCTGCGGCAAGAAAACTCGATCGCCAAGGTGTATCTCGCGCACATGGTGCACCACGTGATCGACACCGCGATCCAGCTCCATGGCGCGCTCGGCTTCAGCCAGGATACTGTGCTCGCAAAATGGTACACGCAGGTGCGCGCGCAGCGGCTGGTCGATGGTCCCGACGAAGTGCACAAATGGCGGGTCGGCCGCAACGTCATCAAGGCCTTCCGCGAACACGGCACCACGGCGGCAGCGGCCGGAGGGGATTTGCTGTGATCGTCATTGCGAGCGAAGCGAAGCAATCCATCGCGCCGCGAAAAAGAAAGCTGGATTGCTTCGTCGCTTCAGCGCAAAATTGCTTTGCAATTTTGTCGCTGCGCTCCTCGCAATGACGGGAAAATCATGCCTTCGCGATCTGTTGCTCCCTTTCCACCGCCCGCCAGCCGATGTCGCGGCGGCAGAAGCCTTCCGGCCATCGGATGCGGTCGACCGCCTGATAGGCGCGCGTCTGCGCCTCGGTGACCGTCTTGCCCAGCGCGCAGATGTTCAAGACACGGCCGCCATCGGCGAGGATCCATGGCTCATCGACCCTGGTTCCGGCGTGGAAAATCTCGACGCCCTCGACCTCGGCGGCATCGTCCAGACCCTGGATCAGGGATCCCCGCTCGTAGGCGCCGGGATAGCCCTTGGTCGCCATGATGACCGCGAGCGCCACGTCGTCGAACCAGCGCAAGCTGAAGTTCTTCAGTTGCCCGTCGGCACAGGCGATCAGGGCCGGCACGATGTCCGACATCATCCGCAGCATCAGCACCTGGCATTCCGGATCGCCGAAGCGGGCGTTGTACTCGATGAGCTTCGGGCCGTCCGCGGTCACCATCACGCCCGCGAAAAGCACACCCTTGTAGGGCGAGCCCATCATCTTCAAGGCGCTTAGCGTCGGCTTGATCATCTCCTCCATCACCCGCGCGCAGATCTCGTCGGTCATCACCGGCGCCGGCGAATAGGCGCCCATGCCGCCGGTGTTCGGGCCGGTGTCGCCATCGAACGCGCGCTTGTGATCCTGCGCGGTTGCGAGCGGCAGCGCGTTGTCGCCGTCGCACAGCGCGAAGAACGACGCTTCCTCACCCTCCAGGTACTCCTCGATCACGACCTCGGCGCCGGCCTCGCCGAAGCCGCCGCCGAACATGAAGTCGATGGCATCGAGCGCTTCGTCTTCCGTCATCGCAACGACGACGCCTTTTCCCGCGGCCAGACCATCGGCCTTGACCACCATCGGCGCGCCCTGCACGCGGACAAAGGCTTTCGCCGCGTCACGATCGGTAAAATGCACATAGGCCGCGGTCGGGATGGCGCTGGCGCGACACAGCGCCTTGGTGAAACTCTTGGAGCTCTCGAGCCGGCCCGCGGCCTTGGTCGGCCCGAAGGCCTTGAAGCCGGCCGCGTTGAGATCATCGACGATGCCGGCCGCGATCGGCGCGTCGGGGCCGACCACGACAAGATCCACCGCGTTGGCCTTGCAGAAATCGATCACCGCGGCGTGGTCGGTGATATCGAGCGGCACGCAATCGGCTTCCTGGGCAATCCCGGCATTTCCGGGCGCGCACCAAAGTCTCGTCACCAGCGGCGAGGCTGCGATCTTCCAGGCCAGCGCATGTTCGCGGCCGCCGGAACCAAGCAAGAGGATCTGCATCAGAGGAGCCGGATCAGGGTTTGAAGCCGTTTCGGTCGCACGAGTCACCCTTCTTCTGCAAGGGGGAGATTTCCCGATACACAAGCTCGCATCCAGGGTCCGCCGGCGCTGCGAGCGCGCCGGAATGACGCCAGGTTTATGCCTTCTTCTTCGCCACGATATGCGGTGGCCCGATGCCCGGGTGGCGCCGTCAATCGGAACCCCGGCGAAGGCGTCCCATGCACATCAACTCGGCATCGGCACACCCGCGGGCGGACGGTCGCCGGTCGGGTCTTGCAGCCGTTGACGCCGGCGGCGCGCGACGCCAATCGTGCGCATCGCGGCGTACCCGATCAGGAACATCACGGCCTTGCTGACGATGCCGTAAATCGACATCGTCACCGACCACGTCACCACGCTGAAGTTGAGGGCCACGACCAGGTTCAAGGCTGCGGAAACAAACATCAGTCCCGACCACGCATAACCGACAATGACGGCGATATCCGGAACCAGCTCGATCGCGATCGGCGGCAGATAACGGTTCATCCATCCCCGCCTCAGCATCACGATGCCCACGATGAGGTAGATCACGGTCGGTTTGATCATCACGAACCGCGGGTCGTTGGTGATCAGCGTGACGGTGCCCGCGCCCAAGACCAGGAACAGGCTCATCCACTGCATGGTGTCGATCGGCTTCTTGCGTGCGAACTGCCAGCCGATCTGCGCGATGCCGAGCCCCATCCCGAACACCACCGACAAGGCGACGTTGTGCGTCAACAGGTAGAGCACGAGAAAAAACAGGGTGGCCGCCATGTCGAGAAGCAGCAGCTTTCCCGCGTCGAACAGGTTCTTCATGGGATGCTCAACTCCCTTCCAAATTAGCGCTGCCCGCCGGCCGCGATGATTTCCTGCAAAGATGCGACATGGCGGGCGAAGGCGCCGCGGCCTGCGGCGGTGGCCGTCACCGTGGTTTGCGGCTTCTTGCCGACAAAGGCCTTGTCGACCGCGACATAGCCCGATCGCGCCAGCGTATCGATGTGGGCGCCGAGATTGCCGTCGGTGGCGCCGGTGAGCTTTTTCAGCCTGGAAAATTCCAACCCCGGGGCGCCGGCCGGCAGCGCGTTCAGCGCCGCCATGATGCGCAGGCGCAGCGGCTGGTGGATGATGTCGTCGAGTTCGGCCATCGTGAATTGCACTGCCCTTAATCCCGGCGCATCCAGAGGCCGCCGAGGATCAGCCCACCACCGTCGACGACGGCCATCCAGAGATCGAACCCTTGACCGATATAGACATAGCCGACCAGCGTCAGCGCGGTGATCGACAGCCCGATCACGACAAACGCGAGTCCAGTCCAGAGCCCGGCGATGGTGTAGGCGAGCATGAAGTAGATCGGCCAGAACGTGCTGAGCTGGCGCGGCCCGAAATGACCGAGCTGACATGTGAAAAGGCCGAATGCGACGAACAGCGCGACGCCTGTCAGTATTCGCAGACTGAGGGTTCGCACGCCGGACTGCCTTCGCTGGACCGCCGCGATGCCGATCCAGCCTAAAGTGCCGACGACATAGAGTGCGGCCCAGGTGTAGCCCGCCGTGGGCGGCGACAAATAGGTCAGGAGATAGCCGATACACGTCACTCCGCCCGACAAGATCAGCACCAGGCTGGCGGCCTTGTAGGTCGTCGATTGGCGGACGCGGTGGGCGATCTCGTTGATGTCCGACAGCGCCAAGGCGGCTTGCTTGGCATCCATGCTCGTCATGATCCGCTTCCCCCCTGTTGCCACGTCATCGGCGATCGCGGCCCCCTGGATTGTCGTTTCAAAATATAGAGTACTCTATATAACAGAGTATGTGCATAATCAAGCCCTCGGATTGGCGATGGATGCGGAAAATCCCTAACTTGAGGGCTCCCGACAGCGAATCGATCGAGATGACTGCAGCGCAAAACCTGCTCAACGCACCGGAATTCACCGTCTCCGAACTGTCCTCCGCGCTGAAGCGGACGGTGGAGGACGCCTATGGCCATGTCCGGGTGCGCGGGGAAATCTCGGGTTTCCGCGGCCCCCACTCCTCCGGCCACTGCTATTTCGCGCTCAAGGACGAGAACGCCAAGATCGAGGCGGTGATCTGGAAATTCGCCCACGCCCGGATGCGCTTCAAGCCGCAGGAAGGGCTCGAGGTGATCGCGACCGGCAAGCTCACCACCTATCCCGGCTCGTCGAAATACCAGATCGTGATCGAGGCGCTCGAGCCCGCCGGCATCGGCGCGCTGATGGCGCTGATGGAGGAGCGCAAGAGGAAGCTCGCCGCCGAGGGCCTGTTCGACGAGGCGCGCAAGCAATTGCTGCCTTACCTTCCGGAGGTGATCGGCGTCGTCACCTCCCCGACCGGTGCCGTGATTCGCGACATCCTGCACCGGTTGGAAGACCGCTTTCCCCGTCGCGTCCTGGTATGGCCGGTCAAGGTCCAGGGCGAAGGCTCCGCCGAACAGATCGCCGCCGCAATCCGCGGCTTCAACGCCCTCACCGAGGGCGGGAAGATCCCGCGGCCCGATCTCCTGATCGTCGCGCGCGGCGGCGGTTCCCTGGAAGACCTCTGGTCGTTCAACGAAGAGATCGTCGTGCGGGCCGCGGCCGCAAGCCTGATCCCGCTGATCTCGGCGGTCGGACACGAGACCGATATCACGCTGATCGATTTTGCCGCCGACAAGCGTGCCCCGACGCCGACGGCGGCGGCCGAAATGGCCGTTCCCGTGCGCAGCGAACTCATGGTCGAGGTCGAGAGCCTGGCCCGCCGCACCTTCGTGTGCTGGCAGCGCGGGCAGGACAGCCGCCGCAACGAATTGCGCGCGGCCGCGCGTGCCCTGCCCTCGGCGGGCGAATTATTGGCCATTCCGCGGCAGCGGCTGGACACCGCGGCCGCCCATTTGCCGCGCGGCCTGAAGGCCAACACGCACGCCCATTTCCGGCGCTTTGCCGGCGTTGGCGCGCGGCTGACGGTGCGCGTGCTGCGCGGACAGGTGGCGCAGGCGTCGCAGCGGCTGGTCGTCTCGGGCGAGCGGCTGCGGCTGTCGGCACGGGCGCTGCTGCGCAGCCGGACGGATCGCTACACCGGGCTCGAAGCACGACTGAAGGCCTCGAGGCTTGCCAACGCGCAGGCGCAGCGGCAGCGGATTGCGCGCCAACGCGAACGCACGCAGCGGCTTGGCGAGCGGGCGCGGCGCGCGCTCGCGACCGCCCTGCAGCGGCTCGAGGCGCGCGTCAACCACAGCGGCCAACTGCTGGCCGCGCTGTCCTACCGCTCGGTGTTGGCGCGCGGCTTCGCGCTGGTGCGCGACGAGGCCGGGCACCCGCTCCATGCCGCCGCGTCCGTCGGCCCCAACGCGCCCCTCACCATCGAGTTCGCCGACGGGCGCGTCGGAGCAACCGCGGATGCGGATCGGCCGGAGGTGGCGTCAGCTGCGGCTGGTCAGCCGAAGCCCGCGCGCGAGACCAAGGCTGTTGCACCGAAGCGGGTGACGAAGCCGGTCGATCAGGGGAGCTTGTTTTAGCGCAGACTCCTTACCTCGCCCGCGTGCGGGGAGAGGTCGGCGCCGGGTGGGGAGACTCTCCGCGAGCTGAACCGGCGGATAGAGCCCCTCTCCCCGCAAGCGGGGCGAGGGAGCCGGAGAGAATGTGCCGCCCTTCGCCTCACCGCGCCAGCCACTCCTCGACGAGCTTCTGCGCATTGGCACGTGCGTCGGGGTCGCTGCCGACATGGCCGCGATCGGGCGCGGCGGGGTCAGTGGTTCCGGTGACCAGGTGCACCGGCAAATTGGCGCGGTCGAAATCCTGATAGGCGTCGGGATAGACCACGATCCGCGTCAGCGCGCTGCGCCCGCGAGCGCCGTCGATCATCTGCCGGCAGGCCGGCGGCGAGCTGACGTCATCCTTGCCGCCGATCAGGAGCAGGGTCGGCACGCGTGCGCTCCAGCCAAGGCCGGAGGAGATGCGGCAATCCGGATAGAACGCGATCGCGGAGCGGAAATCCGGCTCGGTATGGCGCTGCGTCTGCGGGCGCACCGCCCAGAGCAGCGCGCTCGCGCCGTTGGCCCATCCCATCAGGCTGATGCGGTCATGCACGACCCAGGGCTGCTGCACCAGCCATTGCCGCGCCGCCACGATGTCCGCCACCCGTTCGCGGCGCGCCTTCACCTGGACCTCCTTGACGCGGCACTGCGGACCCAATCCGCGCGAGGCATAGCTGTCCGGCAGCAGGATCGCCTGACCGTCCTTCAGCAATTGCTCGGCCCAGTCGCGATAGCGGGCCTGGACCGGTTCGGAATGACCGCCCAATCCGCCACAGCCGTGCAGCGCAATAACGGTCGGAAACGGCCCGTCTCCCTCAGGCTTGAAGAGCTGGGCCTTGAGCGTCCCGCTCCCCAAGGGGATATCGATCTCGTGCGGCATGGCCGTTGGCGCGGCGATCACGGGACAGGCCATGAGCAACGGCGTCAGGAGTGCGATGGCCGGCAAGATGCGCATCGGCTTTGCGGGCTCTCATGATGGGGTTGCGATTGGTCGCACAAAAAGTAACACGCTGCAAAATGAGCGAAACATCACAAATCGGTGGGTTTGACGGGCGAATTGTGCCCCGATTTATGATAGAATAGTGTTTTGAGGCGCGGTAATGTTCGTGAACGGGTGAACAGGACGTCTGAACCGCCACACTTGCGCGGATTCCTTTGGAGCGATCAATCTTGCTGAACAAGTTTGGGCCTTCGGGCCACGGCGAAGCGCAGGTGCAATATCTGGATGGCGATTTCCGCGTGATCTCGCCGGGAACCTATGTGCGGTGCGCGGTCACCGACGCCCGGATCCCGCTCGACGAGCTGAAATATTGGAGCGTCGATCTGCAGGAAGCCTATGCGCTGCCGAGCGCCGTGCTGCAGCGGCATTTTCCCGCCGCGCTCAAGACCCAAGGCTGAGCTCAAGACTCAAGGCTGAGCTCAAGACCCAAGGCTGAGACAGAGATTGTAGATGCCGTAGGGTGGGCAAAGCGACAGCGTGCCCACCCTATTTCGGCAACGCAGGATCGTGGGCACGGCGCGAGATCCGCGTTTGCCCACCCTACTCATCGACTGAGAATCCTCGTCATCCGGCTCGTGCGACGAGCGCTTGGCCATGATGACGTGACGGATATTCCACCGCCTCGTGGCGGTCCAGCGCGCCCATTCTTGCGGCGGTCGATGCCTCAAGTCTGGGCTTGCTGCGCTGAACTGGCCTCTGTCATAGTTATGACATGAGTGCAGTCAAGCGACAGAGCTCCGAGCTGCGCGACGAGTACGCCGCGCTGACACGCCGGCGTATCGTTGCCGCCTTCGTCGAGTCGCTTCAGGACGAGGCCGCCGACGATGTCTCGATGGCGGCGATCGCCAAGCGCGCCAACGTCGCCGAGCGCACCATCTACCGGCATTTCAGAACACGCGCGGAACTCCTCGCAGCCGCGGGCGAATGGATCGAGGACAACGTCTTCGGCTACGTTCCCTTCACGTCGCCGGACGAGTTGCCCGGCATCTTCCGCAAACTGTGCCGGCGTTTCGATCGTCATCCGCATCTCGCGCGCGCCATCGCCCTGACCCGGGCCGGCCGCACGTTGCGGGCCGGCTTCCGGCGGCGTCTGATCGAACATCATCGCAAGGCGATGGCGCCGCTGACGCGGCACCTGAAGCCGAAGGAGATTCGCCAGGCCGAGGCGCTCGCGACCTATCTCAACAACGTACTGGCCTGGGGCGTGCTCAGGGAGGATTTCGGCATGTCCGGCGCCGAGATCGCCGATGCGATCGAGTGGGCACTGACCACGCTCCTGAAGGATGTCCGCAGCCGCGACGCCGCCGCCGCGCGACTGTCTTCCGACGTGGATGGTCCATCGCAGCGAAAACGGACGGCAGGCGCGAAAGCGCGGGCGTAGGAGCACCACAACGGTCATGGAACCCCAGAACGCTGTTCCCGACGACCTCCTGATCAATGCGGCCGAGGAGATTCGTATCCGCCAGGATCTGGTGCTGACGGCGCTCGGCCACCGCCCGGCCGACCGCGCCTTGCGGGTCGCTCGCCTGCTCGACGTGCACAGCCGGAGCTGGAGCGAGGATCAGGAGATCGTCTTCAAGGGCCGCCGCATCGCCTGGGTCGGGCCGGCCGGCAGCTATCCGGGCGAGGTCCGCGAGCGTGTGCACCGGCCGAACCTCGCGGCCGTACCCGGCTTCGGCGAGGTGCACAAGCACATCGAAAGCTCGCATCTGACGCCGGAATGGGAGGCGGCGCTGGTGCTGCCGCGCGGCAATACCTGGACCTGCGAAGCAAGCCACGAGTTCTCCAACGTCAACGGCGCCCGCAATCTCGAATTCTGGTTCGAGGCGCGCCGGCGCGGATCGCCGCTGAAAATCTTTCCGCAGCCCGGATCGGCGGTGCCGCCCACCGCCTATGAGTGGGGCGGCGGCTGGTATGGCGGCAAGGAGCAGGCGCAGTTCATGGGCCAGAGCCTGATGGTGACCGGGCTCGATGAGGTGATGGACTGGCCCGCGGTCTGGAATCCCGACAATCCGTCCTACGAGCGGATCTGGGCCATGATCGAGGCGACCTTCGCCGCGCGCGGCGTAATCGAAGGCCATGCCTCGGGCTTGCGCGACCTGCCGTCGATCAATGCCTTTGCCGCGGCCGGGCTGGCCTCCGACCATGAAGTGCAGACGCCGGAGGAAACCTGGGACAAGCTGACGCGCGGCCTGTTCGTCGAATTGCGCGTCTACGCCATGGCCGAGATCGTCGCATGGCTCTTGGCGAAGGGCCTGCAGGACTGGTCGCAGATCGCGTTCACGACGGACGACCGCAGCGCCAGCCACACGCTCGAACTCGGCGCCAGCGACCACAATGCGCGGGTCGCGATCGAAGCGGGCCTTGCGCCCGAGATCGCGATCCAATGCCTCACCATCAATCCGGCGCGTCACATGCGCCTCACCCCGTTCGTCGGCAGCCTGTCGCCGGGGCGCTTCGGCGACGTCGTGCTGTTGTCGGATGTCGGCAAGCTCGCCATCGCGGAGGTATGGGCCGACGGCGCCCAGGTGTCGGACGGCAAGCGCTACATGGGCCCGGTCCCCGAGATCAGCTGGCCCGACTGGGCGACCAGGACGGTCAATATCAAGCGCACGATCCAGCCGTGGGATTTTGTGTTGGCCGCCGATCCCGGCCGCGCCACCATGAAGGCCGCGGTGATCCGGCCGTTCCACTGGCATCCTGATTTCTACACTCTCGAACTGCCGGTGCGCGACGGCGCCGTGCAACGGGATCCGAGTGAGGCCATCACCAAATTCGCCATCGTCGACCGCTTCTCCGGCGACGGCCGCATCTCAAAAATGTTCTGGCGCGGCTGCGGACCGCGTACGCCCGACACCGCGCTCGCCTGCTCTGTTGCGCACGACAAGCACAACATCTGGGTCGTCGGCTCCTCGGACGAAGCGATGGCCAAAGCCGTCAACGCGCTCGTCGAACTGCAGGGCGGCTGGGCGCTGGTGCGCGAAGGCGAACTCGCCGCCACCGTCCGCTTCGAGGTCGGGGGCTTGATGTCTTGCCGTCCCGCCGAGGCGCTCGATGCCGACATGCAGGCGCTCTACGCCGAGGGCCGCAAGGTCGACTGGATGTACGAGCCGACCTATCGGCCGCGCTGGTATCCGGGATTTCCGGAGCGGCTGATGTTCGCGACCTTGACCTGCGCGCCGTGGAGCTGGGTGCTGGTCGCGCCATGCGAGCAGGCGCCGCTCGGTTTCATCAACGTGCAGACGGGCCAGGCGCACCCGGTGGTCTGGTGACCGCAACGATCGGAGGGACACGATGAACGAGATGACGCCGCCGCAAGCGGCCTCCGATCCGGCCGCGCCCATGCCAGGTCCCGCCGCGTCGTCAGGGCTCGCCGCAAGCCCGATCGACGGCTTCTTCCGCCTGACCGAGCGCGGCACCAGCGTCGGGCGCGAAATGATGGCCGGCGCGACCACCTTCGCGGCGATGGCCTACATCATCGCGGTAAATCCGGCGATCATGTCCAATGCGGGAATGGACCGCGCCGATCTCGTCAGCGCCACGGCGCTGGCGGCGATCTTCGGCTCCGTGATGATGGGACTATCCGCCAATCTGCCGCTCGCGGTCGCGCCTGCGATGGGCTCCAATGTCATCTTCACCTATGTGATCGTGAAGCAGATGGGCATGCCCTGGCAGGGGGCGCTTGCCATGGTCGCATTCACCGGCGTCCTGTTCCTGATCCTCAGCCTCTCCAAATTGCGCGAGCGCGTCGCCAGGGACGTTCCGGAAGCGCTGAAGATCGGAATTCAGGCCGGCGTCGGCACGTTGATCGTGTTCATCGCGCTGCGCGGCGCCGGCTTCATCGTGCCAAGCCCGACGACCTATGTCACCATGGGATCGTTGCGTGGACCTCCGGTGCTGCTGACGCTCGCGGGCCTCTTGTTCACGCCGGTCCTGGTGGCGCGCCGCATTCCCGGCGCCCTCATCCTGTCGATCGCCGCGCTGACCTTGATCGGTCTCTTCGTTCCCGCCGCGAACGGCAAGATGGTGACCTCCCTGCCCTCGGCCATCCTGTCCTGGCCGCGATGGCCGACCAGCACCTTCCTGGCGCTCGATCCCGGCTACCTGATCAGCCATTTCGTGGTGGCCTTGCCGCTGCTGTTCTATTTCCTGTGTGCCGAATTCTTCTCGACCCTCGGCACGCTGATCGGCGTGACCGGTGCCGCCAATTTGCGCCGAGCCGACGGCTCGATCCCGAATGCCACCGCGGCCTTCGCCACCGACGCCACCGCCACGATCGTAGGACCGCTGCTCGGCACCTCGGTGGTCACCGCCTACATCGAATCCATCACCGGTGTGCAGGCCGGCGGGCGCACCGGTCTGACCTCGCTGACGGTCGCCGCCTTGTTTTGCCTGGCGCTGTTCTTCTGGCCGGTCTTCGTGATCATCCCGCCTCAGGCGACCGCACCGGCGCTGGTGACGGTCGGCGTCCTGATGATGCAGGGCCTCGCACGCATCGACATGACCGACCTCGGCAATGCGACGCCCATCGTGCTGACGCTGCTGGTGACGGTGTTGACCAACAACCTCATCAACGGCATGGCGCTGGGGACGCTGAGCTATATTGCGCTGGAGGTCGCCATCGGCCGCCGGTCGCAGATTCCCGCGATGGTCTGGGGCCTGGGCGTGGTGTTTATCGCCTATGCGATCGTGACCGCGCAGATCATGTGAGGGGGCGTGATGCGGCCGCGTTCTGATTTCAATCGGAACGCAATCTCTTCTCGTTGGCCTGAAAGATCCGGTCGGCGAGAAATTTCCGCAAACCTGCACCGTCGTCAAATTCGAGCGTGACCCGAAACGGCACGATGTCCCGCGCAAGCGCGGGGAGTTCCCCGCGCAGGCGCAGCCGCGCCAGGTCCTTTTCGGTCGTGACCAGGGTCAGGCCCTCGCGTTTCGCCTGCGCGGTCAGTTCGTCGATGTCGCTGTTCGAAAACGGGTGATGATCGGCGAAACTCCGTTCCCGGACGACATCGATCCCAGCGGCGCGCAGCGTCCTGAAGAACCGCCCGGGATCGCCAATGCCGGCAAAGGCGAGGACGCGCTTGCCGGCAAGCTCAGCCACGCAGGCCGGCTCTGGCTTGAGACGCGCCGACAGCACCGGCTTATCGGGCGCCGCCGCTATTCGATCAGCGATGGCCTTGCTCGCGGTTCCCGAGCCGACCACGATCAGCGCGTCGGTTCGCGCCAGTTGCGGCGAAAGCGGCGCGCGCAGCGGACCGGCCGGGAAAACGTAGCCATTGCCGATGCCGCGGTCGCTGTCGATCACGATCAGCGCCACATCCTTGGCGACCGCGGGATTCTGAAAACCGTCATCCATCAGGATGACGCTGGCGCGCTGCGATTTCGCCAGCGCGACGCCGTCGACGCGGTCGCGCGCCACGGTGACCGGAACGTAAGCCGCGAGCATCAGCGGCTCGTCGCCGACGTCGGCGGCACTGTGGCGCGATGGCTCGACCATGACGGGGCCGCGCAGCCGCCCGCCATAACCGCGGCTGAGCACCACCGGCGTCTCCCCGAGGTCGCGCAGGATCTTGGTCAAGGCCAACACCGCGGGCGTCTTGCCGGCCCCGCCGACGTGATAATTGCCGACGCAAACGACCGCAATGCCGGCGTCAAAACCCCTGCCCCGCAAGCGCTGCGCGGCGATGGCGCCGTAGAGAGCCGCGAGCGGCCGAAGCAGATGTGCCTTCCATGACGGTGGCCGGTGCCAGAAGGCCGGCTCACGCATCCGCGGCTCCCATCTCCAGCCGCAATTGCAGGAGGTAGGGTTCGAGCGCAGCCAGCGTGCGCTCCAGCGCGCCGCCGAGGTCTTCCACGACACGCGATGAGGCTGCATTCAGCACGGCGCACGCGGCGGGATCGGCCAGCAGCTGGCCGAGCTGCTTCACCAGCATCTCCCGCGTGTCCGCACGCCGCGCGCCGCTCGCGTTGTCGAGCGCCGCATAGACCTCGCCGAAATTGAAGACGTGGGGACCGTGCACGATCGACGCGCCGAGCTTGATCGCCTCGATCGGATTCTGTCCGCCATGCGGGACCAGCGAACCGCCCATGAACACGATCGGCGCCAGCCGGTAGAACAGGCCAAGCTCGCCGAGGGTATCCGCGACATAGATATCGGTGGCAGCTGACGGGAGATCCTCGGTCGAACGCAGCGACGGTGTCAGACCGGAGGCAGCGATCGTGCGCGCGATCGCTGTGCCGCGGTCGGGATGGCGGGGAACGATGACGCTGAGCAGCGACGGAAAGAACCCGCTCAAGTTGCGGTGCGCCTCGATCAGGATCTCCTCTTCGCCCGGATGGGTCGACGCCGCGACGATGATCGGACGCCCGCGGGTCGCCGAGATCAGCCGCTCGAGCTTCGCCGGATCGGCGGGCGGCGCCGGAAGGTCCAGTTTCAGATTGCCCGTGGTGACGACGTTGCGGCTGCCGAGCGCGGCAAAGCGCTCGGCGTCAGTGTTCGACTGGGCGAGGCAGATGTCGAATTTCTCGAGCAGCGCCGATATCGTTCCCGAAACCCGGCGCCAGCGCGGAAACGAACGCGGCGACATCCTGCCGTTGATGAGGACCATCGGCAACCGCCGCGCCGCGCTCGACAGGATGAGATTGGGCCACAGGTCGGATTCGATGAACAGCGCCAGAGACGGCCGCCAGTGATCGAGGAAGCGCCCGACGAAGCGCGGCGAGTCGTAGGGCACATATTGATGGATGATGTCGGCTGGAAAGCGCCTGGCCACGATCGCCGCCGAGGTCACGGTGCCCGAGGTCAGGAGGATGCGGATATTGAGGGCCCGCAGTCGTTCGATCAGGCTGGCGGCCGCCAGCACTTCGCCGACGCTGGCGCCGTGGATCCAGACCAGCGGCCCGCTCGGACGGGTATCCCGGCTCACGCCGCGGCGCTCGCCGATCCGCTCCGGATCCTCCTTGCCCTGCTTCAGACGTTGCTTGATCAGGGCCGGCGCCAGCGGCGCCGCCGCCAGAGACAATTTGCGGTAGACACGCAGCGTCATCGGCAGCGTATTAGCCATGAGGATGCTCTTCCGCACGGCCGACAATTGCATAGGCGCGGCGCGTCGCCTCGTTCAGGGTCTCTTCAACCTCAAGGCGCAACCGCTCCATGGTCGCGGCGTCGGCATCCGGCGGCACGTGGATTTCCTTGATCCCCACCAAAACGCCGCGCCCGAACGGCAAATTGATGGTGGTGCGGTCCCAGTTGTTCAGGCGAACGAAGCGACTGGTCACCATTGCAAAGGGCATGATCGGCCGTCCGGATTCTCGCGCCAGCATGATGATGCCAAGCCCCGCGACACGCGCGCGTTTCGGCACGTCGGCGGTCAGCGCCATATTATAGTTGTCCTCGAGCGCGCGCACCATCTCCTTGAACGCGCCGACGCCGCCCTTGCGGTGAAATGCCGAACCGTGGTCGCCAGAACCGCGGATCGTGCCGATACCGAGCCATTCGGCGGCGATGGCGTTGAATTCGCCATCGCGATGCCGCGAGATCAGGGTCTTGGCGCGATAGGAGGCCTTCCTCTTGATGAAAGGCGTCATGAAATGCTGACCATGCCAGAACACGAGGATCGCGGGCATGCTCGGCTCGACCCGCTGGTAGATATCGGCCGGCTCGAAGCTGAAGCGGTTGGTCAGCCAGACCAGGCGCAGAAACTCGGCCGCCAGGATCCCCACAGCGCGCTGGAACCAGCTGCTGCGCAGCGTGTTGCGAAGCATTTTTTTCAACGCGCGGGCTTCGGGTCTTGGTCAGGCTCCAGCAGCCGATGCAGATGCACGATGAAATAGCGCATGTGCGCGTTGTCGACCGTCTGCTGGGACTTGGCTTTCCAGGCCACGTAGGCGGTCGCGTAGTTCGGGAACACGCCGACAATGTCCACCTTGTCGAGGTCCTTGAAGGTATTTTGCTTGAGGTCGGCGAGTTCACCGCCCATGACGAGATGAAGCAGTTGCTGCGGGGCGCTGTCTGGCATGAGTATTGTTCCTAAGGGATGTGCCCGGCAGGCGACTGGCGGTACTTCTGGTATCGGGGTTCAGGGCAGCGGCCGGTCGCGAAAATGCGTGACAATGCTCGCATGACGATCGCGCCCCGCTGCCACCAGCACCCCGTGCGTCACTTCCCGACGATTGTAGAGGATGGTTTCGCCGGAGAGTGCCGTCATACTACCATTCGCTTCCTGCACGATCAAATTGGCCGCGGCAAGATCCCAATCGCGGCTCTGGCCGCCGGCAAAGGCGGCGTCCAGACTTCCCTCGGCGACCCGGCACAAGCGCAGCGCCAGCGATCCGATTCGCGGGTGTATTGCGACGTCGCCCGACGACCGATTCAATCTTTCAACCAGCGGTTTCGGGCCCGCAACGCGTGAGAAGTCCAGTTCGGTGCCGGGTGTGGCGGAAACGGCGGCGCCGTTGCGTGTCGCGCCCTGTCCGCGCACGGCGAAGAAAAATTCATCGCTGGCCGGCGCGAACACCGCCGCGAGCAGGGGAGACGCGTTCTCGACCAGCGCCACGCTCACGCACCAGTCGGGCCTTCCGGCAAGATAGCTTCTGGTCCCGTCGATCGGATCGACGATCCAGACCAGGCGTCGATCAAGTCGCCGCTCATCGTCGGCGCTCTCCTCCGACAGCCAGCCATAGTCCGGCGTCGCGGAACGCAAGCCCTTTTCCAGGAGTTCGTTGACGGCGATATCGGCTTCCGAGACCGGCGAGGAGACGCCCTTGGTCCAGTTCTTCAATTCGGTTCGGAACATCGAGAACGCGAGACGGCCGGCATCGCGCACGACGTCCTTCAACAACCGCGCATCGCGACCCAAAGGTATCTCATCCACGCTTTCGGTTCTAGCGCCCGCCAAGCGTCAATCCTTCGATACGCAGCGTTGGCGCGTTGACGCCATAACGGAACTCCAGATCGTTGGCCGGTGCCATCGACTTGAAGATTTCGAAGAGATGGCCAGCAATCGTCACCTCGCTGACGGCGTAGCTGAGCTTGCCGTTTTCGATCCAGAATCCGGATGCGCCGCGGCTATAGTCGCCAGTGACGCCATTGACCCCGGAGCCGATCAGGTCGGTGACGTAAAAGCCCTGTTTGATGTCGGAGATCAGCTCAGCCGGGGTTGGCGTGCCGGCCTCGAGATGCAGATTGAAGGGACCCGGAGACGGCGCCGACGACACGCCGCGATGGGCATGGCCGGTCGTGGCCATTCCGAGTTCCCGCGCCGTTGCCGAATCCAGCAGCCAGGAGGTCAGGACGCCCTGATCGACGATGGCGAGCTTCCGGACCTTCACGCCCTCGGCATCGAACGGCTGCGAGCGCAGGCCGCGCGGACGCAACGGATCGTCGACGATGCGGATGTTGCCGGCGAACAGCTGCTCGCCGAGGCGGTCCTTCAGGAAGCTGGTCTTGCGCGCGATCGACGCGCCGTTGATCGCGCCGACGAGATGGCCCACCAGCGATCCCGAAACGCGCGGATCGAACACCACCGGCACCTTGCAAGTCTCCACCTTGCGCGGATTGGCGCGGGCCACCGCCCGCTCGCCGGCGGACCGGCCGATGCTCGCGGGCGAGATCAGATCGGCGCCATGGGGGGCGGCGGTGTAATCGTAGTCCCGCTCCATGCCGGTCCCCTCACCCGAGATGGCGGTCATCGCGATGCTCTGGCTCGAGCGCAGATAGGCGCCGTGAAAGCCGGTGCTGGTGACGAGCACCATGCCGCCAATTCCGGCGGATGCGGAGGCGCCGCTGGACCTGCTGACGCCGCTCACGGCGAGCGCGGCAGCTTCCGCCTCCCGTGCGCGCCGTTCGAGTTCCAGGGTCGAGGGAATCTCGGGATCGAGCAGATCGAGATCGGGGAAATCGCGCGCCAGCAGTTCGGGATCGGCGAGACCGACATATTTGTCGTCGGGCGCAACGCGCGCCATCGCGACCGCCCGCTCGGCAAGCCTTGCAACGCCGTCGCCGGAGACGTCGTTGGTCGAGACCACCGCCTGACGGCGGCCCACCAGAACCCGCAAGCCCATGTCGTCGCCCTCGGAGCGTTCGGACTCCTCGACGCGACCGTCGCGCACCTCCACCCCTTGCGAGATGCCGCGCACCGCGACCGCATCGGCGGCGTCCGCGCCAGCCCGCTTGGCCGCCTCGACAAGGCGCTCGGCGAGCGCGCTCAACCCTGATTGATCGAACAGGCCGGAATCGGCAGCTTTCGACATGAGCGGCGATGCGGGCGATGGTGGAGAGTTCACGGGCAAGATCCTGACAATGTTGATGGCTTCGACGCCAAACGATCGGCAAACCAGTGGAGTGGATTTGACATTTGCCACCCACTTGCCCGCGCGCTTTTGAGATGTGCCCGATAGGCACGCACTTCAAGCATCCCCAGGCGGCCGACCCTGACAATCCCGACCGCTTTCGCAAGGTCTCGTCAATCATGCGGACCAAGGTCTTGTCAATCATGCCGGCAAAAGCCGCGCCGGTGACGGCCGATTAACCAGCCTTTTTAAGCCAAAACGGCAGCGGCTGTGGCAAGGTCTCACGCATCGACCGGGAACATAATCCCGGCGGGGAGACGAGAGCCGTGAGGCGTCAAACAGCAACCAGCGGGATCAATCCCGCCGGGTCGAGCCGCGTCGTGCGGCTCGACCCTCTTTCTCTGCCGCTCCGCTTCGATGCGCACGACACACGCGCTGATGGCGGCGTGCGGCAGGTTGAACTTCACCGCGAACGCGTCGTGCTGCGCCGTGCCGTTCGCGGCATGCGGATGGCCGTCAACGTCCGCGTCAGCGATTTTCTCGGCATCGCGCTGCGCCAGCTCGATGACGCGCAGATGCTGGTCCTGCTCCATCGCGACCCGTCGCTCACCATACCGCTCTGCAAGAGTTCCGACCGCGACGACATCGCCGCAGCCTGGCTGATCTGGAGCGACATCTTCGCGCTGCCGCAGCTCGAGGATTGCGAAGCGCACCAGCCCGCACCGCGCAGGCGCCGCCGCAATGCGATCCGCTGGCGGCGGCCGAGATTCCTGATGCGCCGACGCATCGGCGACCCGCTCGATCCGGCGAATATTCATTCGGGCGAGCACGAGATCATCGCGCGGGACTAGCTGGCGAGGAAAGCGATCAGGCCGCCCGCATCACCGCATCGAGCAGCAGTCCGGCAAACAGCAGGAACCCCGCGTCGCGGTTGGACCAGAACAGCCGCTGGCACAATGCGGGATCACGGATGTCGAGCCGGCTAATTTGCCAGGCGAGATGGGCCGCGAACGCTCCTAGGCCAATCCAGGCCGGCGACCGCGCCGCCGCCAGCCACAGCGCCAGGCCGATCAGGACCACCGCCAGACCGTAAAAGCCGATCAGCGCCTTTTGCGTGCGCGCGCCGAACAGAAGCGCGGTGGACTTGATGCCGATCAGCGCATCGTCCTCGGCATCCTGATGCGCATAGATCGTATCGTAGCCGATCACCCAGGCGATCGCGCCGGCATAGAGCGCGACCGCCGTTGCGTCGATCCGCCCTAACGTCACCGCAAATCCCATCAACGCGCCCCAGGAAAAGGCCAGGCCCAGCACGATCTGCGGCCACCAGGTAATCCGCTTCATGAACGGATAGATCGCGACGATGAGGAGCGATGCGATCCCGGTCATGATGGCGAAGCGGTTGAACTGCACCAGCACCAAGAGGCCGATCAGGGCCTGCAGCACCAGGAACGCGAACGCGGCGGACACGCTCACTTGTCCGGCCGGGATCGGCCGCGACCGCGTCCGTTCGACCAGCGCATCGAGATCGCGATCGGTGATGTCGTTCCAGGTGCACCCCGCCCCGCGCATGGCGAAGGCGCCGATGAGGAATAATGTGATGTCGAGCGGGAGAGCAGCGATATCGCGCGCGACGCCCGCGGCGAGCGCGGCGGACCACCAGCACGGCAGCAACAGGAGCCAGGATCCGATCGGCCGGTCGAGGCGGGCGAGCCGCAGATAGGGCCGCGCCCAATGCGGCGCATGCGTATCGACCCAGTTGCCGGTCGCATCTGCGACACGGGCCGACGCGGTCAAGCCGGTGTCATTGCCGTTCAAGCACGTTGCCGTTCAGGGTATCGAAGGTGCTGCCGCCCTTCTTCACCGACGTGGCTTCGGGGAGCGCCGCCGAGGAGCCCAGGACCTCGCTGAGACTGGGGCCGGCCGGTCCGCGCATCTGGCCTTGCTGGGCAACCGTACAGACCTTCGTCTGCAGGGTCTCGGTGTTCCGGTGTCCGGTCTTCAACTGATCCGCGACCTGCGACGGAATCCCGCACTTCGCCGTATGCGTCTCGACGTAGCTGATCATCTTGATTTCAGCCTGGCCGAAACTTCTGATCAGCTTGCAGGCTTCATCCGGCGCCGCATGACGGTCGCTGGCGGCCTTGATCAGCTTGCCGCGCTTCTCCGCCTCTTCCCGGAGCGACATGAAGCCCTTCATGCAATCGTCGCCCGGCCCGCCGGCCTGTGGCGGAGGTGCCATCATTCCACCGCCCCCGCCGATGGGCGCCGCGCCATTGACTGGAAACGACGACTGCGGGGCGCCATTGACCGGTGGAAACGGAGACCCGCCATTGACCGGCGGAAATGGCGACGCACCATTCGGGGCGGCCTGACCGGGCAGCGGCGCGGGAAATGCGCTTTGCGCGAGAGCATCGCCGGTGCCGACGGCGAGCGCGGCCAGCGTCAACGGCACAATCAGGCGGCGGATGGTCACGGCTGGTTCTCCGGCAAGGTTCAAGGATCTTCCTAACCTCGATCGAAACCGATTTGCGGATGACATCTTTTACGATTCCTGCCTTTGGTTAACAACCCGTTGATTTTGTCAACAGCACGGCGCTGTAGATGCAGGCCGAGGACAAATTTCCTCAATGATACAGCCTTGTTAGCCC
>WNGQ01001728.1_pt1 | contig 22361 bp, 24 predicted proteins | sample 5407661 | NCBI WGS metagenome assembly WNGQ01 (sample SAMN13153382, study PRJNA577476) | soil metagenome | isolation source: 60 cm soil or saprolite under Garry oak tree replicate 2 | place: USA:California | collected 2016-06-15 | reverse complement strand
GAGAGATCACCGCAGCCGATCCAGAGATCCTGGAAGCGATCCGAGAGGCTGGCTTCTCGGTTAAGCACTACAGGAAACTTGCTTACGGCATCGGCTCTGGCTTCCGTGTCGCCCTGCGCCGCCTTGGCGTGTTCGGCAACAAGCACATCCCGAGTGTCTACCTGCGAGCCTCCTGCCAGCAGCGCCTCGCGCTGCTGCAGGGGCTGATGGACACCGACGGGACAGTCAGCAAGATCGGTTCTTGTGAGTTCCAGATAATCCACCGGGTGCTTGCCGAGCAGGCCCTTGAGCTGATTATCAGCCTCGGAATCAAAGCACGACTGAGGACACGTACCGCTCGCTTGAACGGAAGGGACTGCGGCACCGCCTACCGCATCAAGTTCACCACGCAGACCCCCGTGTTCCGGCTGCCGCGCAAGCTGCTGCGGCAGAAGCAGGCTGGCGATCGATCTACACAGCAGCAGCGCTACATCGTAGACGTGCGCCCCGTGCAGTCGGTGCCGGTCCGCTGCATCCAGGTTGATTCGCCATCGCACCTGTACCTCGCGGGTCACGGCTGCGTCCCCACCCACAACTCCGGGGTACTCAACGTCGTCGCCGCCGAGTTGGCCGCCTGCCCCGACGTGGTGCTGTGGGGCTGCGACCTCAAGCACGGCCTGGAGCTCGGCCCCTGGGAGCCGGTCTTCGGGCGGGTCGCCGCCACCCCCGACCAGGCGGCCGACCTGCTGGAGGCGGCTGTGCGGGTGCAGGCGGGCCGCGGCCAGGAGATGGCCCGCCGCAAGCTCCGCACCTGGCCGACGAGCCCGGCCATGCCCGCGCTGGTCGTGCTCGTCGACGAGCACAAGCCGCTTGCGGGCAGCAAGCGGGCCATCGAGGCGATCGAGACGCTGACCTCCCAGGGCCGGGCCATGGCGGTCAGCCTGATCGACACCACGCAGTACCCGACCGTGCCGGCGCTGGGGTCGTCGCTGATCGCCCCGCAGTGCGCCGTCAAGGTGTGCCTGCGGGTCAACACCCCCGGCGAGGCCAACGTGATCCTCGGCCCCGGGTCGGCGTCGGCCGGCTGGAAGGCGCACGAGATCCCCAAGGGCAAGCCGGGCACGCTGTACCTGGACGCTCCCGGGGCCGACAGCCCGCGGCTGGCGCGGGCCTACCACGTCACCGACGCGATGGTGGGGCGGCTGGCGCGGGCCCACACGGGCCGTCGCCCAACGCTTGACCCTGTCAGCCGGCAGGCGGCAAGCCCAACGGCTGGCCTGGGGCACAACCCACCGGGCAGCCCACCGCATAGCCGACTCGGTAGCCCAATGCGAAGCCCCGGGGGGCAGCCCAACCGATAGCCCACCCGCAGCCCACTGGGCCAACCCAACGCGGCGCCCACCCGGCAGCCCACTGGGCAGCCCTGCCGGCCGCCCACCGGCTGGCCCACTCGCAACCCCATCTCCCGGCCCAGGGGGCAGCGGGCGCGGCCCGGTGGGCACCGCGGGGGAGGGCGACCCGGTGGCGGCGCTCCTTGCGGCACTGGAGGCGGCGGGGGAGCGGGGCGCCACCGTGGCCGAGCTGGCGGTCGTGACCGGCATGCGCAAGACCTGGGTCTACGAGCGGCTGGGGGACCTGGCGACCGCCGGACGAGTCGTCCGCGGCCCCCACAGCCGCTGGTACTGGCACGCACCCGAGGAAGGAGGCTTGCAAACACGCTGAGCGGCTGCTACGCGCGCGCAGTACCCGCGCAGTACCCGCGCAGTACCCGCGCAGTACCCGCGCAGTACCCGCGCAGTACCCGCGCAGTACACACGCCTGCGTGTAGGCGTCTGGGACGGCGCGCGGAATTTTCCGCGGAAGAACGCCGACGGTGGTCACCGTCAGCGCATCGAGAGGAGATCAGTGCCCGGACGAAACGACCACACCAAGGCTCTGGCCGCCGTGCGGGAGGTCGCAGGCTCGCGGCTTGATTCCGACCAGGAGCAGGCCGCCGCGGCGCTGCTCGTCGACCTGTGGGCCGCCGCCGCCCGGCACGGCATCACACCCAAGCAGTGGGGCTGGCGTCGCCACCTGCCGAGAGCCGCCGTTGACGCCATCGCCGCCGTGGGCCGCCGTGGGCCTCGGCGCGGTCAGCACGAGGAGCCCGCCCAAGGCGGAGGGGGTAGGCGATGAGCTACTACGTGCGCCGAGTTCGCACCGTTGATCGTCGCCCGCTACTGCTGCGGCGTGGGACCGCGGTCGGCGCTGTCGCTTGGACTGGCCCTATCCGTGGGCGCCGCCAGGCCGAACGTGAACGCGATTCTTGGCAGCGCACTGGCGAATGGACCGCCGAGGTCGTTGCCAGCAGCGCCGGGGTCCGCGCCCAGGTTCGTGCCTGGCAGCACCGAGGTGGTCGCCGATGATGGCCCGCTCGCACGTCCTGGCCGGTGCGGCCGGCTGGCTGGCGGCCGCACCGCAGGTCGCCCAGGCGACCGGCCACCCGCTCGGGCCCGGGACGCTGGCCGCTTCGACCGTGGTCTGTGCCGGCGCGGCGCTGCTGCCTGACCTCGACCACGAGCACGGCACCCTCGCCCATGCGCTCGGCCCGGTCAGCAAGGTGGCGACGGAGATCATCGCGGACCTGTCCGGCGGCCACCGTCACGCCACCCATTCGCTGGTGTTCGGCGCCGGCATGGGGTTGCTCGCGGCGGTCGCCCTGACCAGCCGCTGGCTGCTGATGCTCACCCTGGCCGGCTTCCTCGCCGCGACGGCCATACGGGCGCTGGAGCTGCTCCGGGTCGGCTGGCCGAAGTCCTATGCGGTGGCCGCACTGGCGACCGCCGCGGCGGCCCGGTGGCTCCCGGGCCCCTGGCTGTGGCTGCCGCCGGCGGTGACGGCTGGCTGCTGGCTGCACCTGGCCGGCGACCTGCTCACCCCGAGGGGGGTACCGCTGCTGTGGCCGCTGCCGTGGCGGCTCGAGGTGCCACTGATCGACATCGACACCTCGCGCTGGCGGGAGACGCGGCTGATCGCGCCGGGGCTGGCCGTGGCCGTCGTCCTGCTGAGCTGGACCCACTTTGCCTGACAAGGAGAACCCGCGTGCCCTGTCGTGCCCGAATCAGATTCCGGAAGTCCACCGATGGCACCTGGAGGTTCAGGTGCTCCCACCACGGTTCGTACGCAGGCTGCCACGCCAGCAAGGCCGACGCCTCCAGGGCCGCCAAGCGCCCCCGGGACACGTGCGACCAGGGACGGCGGTGACATGGCGCAAGCCTCTTCACCCCGCGTTTGGATCGTTCCGCCATCACGCTCCGATACCTCCTGGACCGTCCGCTGCGGCGCTCCGAGCTGCGGTCGTGGGAGCCGGCCCGTCGACGCTGCCAAATCCCAGGTCGGAGCGAAGGTCGCAGCCCGACAGCACCTGCGGCGGCACTGGAGGAACCGATGACCCGACGGCTGCTCGCCGGCCTCGCTCCCGCGGCGCTGCTCGCCCTGACCGGCTGTCGGGGTGAGCACCCCGAGGTCGCAGTCCAGCGCCATCAGTACCTCGTCGACCTCTGCAACGAGATCCGCTCCATCGACCAAGACCTCACCACCGTCCGGGCCCGGCCGAGCGAACGCACCTCGGCCGTGCTCGCCGGGTTCGCGTCTGGCTCTCCAACGATCGCTGGGCCCCCTTCGGCCGACCCGAGTTCGAGACCGCCGGCCTGCCCTTGCGGGTCGGCAACGCGATGCCGACGCGATGCGGAGGGCTGTCGTGATCCGTTCGATCGTCATCGCCATCGTGGTGACTGCCGTGCTCTGGTGGGTGTTCCGGCCGCGCCGGAGTGCCCGCCGGGTACGGTACGCCGAGCCGCAGCCGACCTACCGGGCCGTGCGGACCTTCCGCACTCCGGAAGGGGTCGCCACCACCGTCTACGAGGCCGTGTGGCGCAACGGCGGCCCCGTGCAACGGTGGCGCACCTGGACATGCGACTGCGGCGGCGGCGTGGAGGGCTACGAGGCACTGCGGTTCGCCGTCCAAGACGCCATCGCCCACCACGAGGCCCACGGCCGCTGATGGCCATCAAGCGCGCCCACGGTGAGCGCTACACCCGCAAGGCGGTGTGCCGACGCAAGCGCCGCTATGCCTCCAGGACCGCCGCGGAGGGCGCCGCCGCGCTGTACCTGCGGCAGGCCGCCCTCGTGGTCGCCTACCCGTGCGGTCGGCACTGGCACATCGGCCATGACCGGCGCCGCTGAAAGAAGACCACCGGCATGAAGACGCTCTGGACGCGGACCACCGAGCGGTTCTGGCGCGCGGTCGACCGCCTCTACGACCTGTGGATCTGGGGAGCACGGAAATGACCACTCCGCCCGAGCTGCCACCTCAACCCGCCTCGACCGGCCACCCGTCTCGCCGCGCCGACTCGAGGCGAACGGACCGCAAGGAGGATGCCGTAATGGCCGACATCACCGCTGACCGCTTCGCCGCCGTGGCCGTGTGGTGGCAGCAGACCAATGCCGCCATCGGGGATCTCAGCGAAGCCGGAGGCGACCCCCATCGGCTCCAAGCGCTCCTCGACTCCCGCGCCCACCTGTGGCACGAGCTTGCCACCATCGCCGACGCCGAACGTGAGGCAGGACGGCCAGAGATCCCGTCCCTGTACACGGTGGCCTGCCACTACGCGGCGATCCTCGACCAGGAAGCCGCCGCTGCCGTCCGCTACGAGCACCGCATCCCGACGCTGTTCCCCAAGAGCGAGGCTGGAAAGCTGCACCTGCGGGCCTGCCCATCCTGCGGGCGTCCGTGGCAGCGCTCCACCGTTGGCGCTTGCTCCGACTGCCCGCGCCTGCTCTTCGGCCCTTCCCCGAGCGGCACCGCACAAGCAGCACAGTTCCCAGACCCTGAGCCGGTGCCGGAGGTGCTCCCGGAGGTAGACGCCGATGCCCGACCTCGCCCGTAGCCGCTCCCCTGCCGTCGGGCACAAACGCTCGACTACGCCCCGGATGGCGCCGCCGGTCGTGCAGAGCGCTGACCGTGGGCGAAACCCTCGGACAAAACCGGGGGCGAAAGTGGCGGCCGCTTCCTGAGTTCCGCCCAATCGACAGGAGAACGATCCCGTGCCAGAAGCCCAAGACGGTCATCTGCTCGGCTACGCCCGCGTCTCGACCGCCGACCAACACCCCGAGCTCCAGCAGGACGCGCTCGAGCGGGCCGGCTGCTACCGCGTGTGGACTGACCACGGTTTCAGTGGCAAGCTCACCAGCCGCCCGGCCTTGGATCAGGTGCTCGACCAGCTCCGGCCTGGAGACACCCTTGTTGTCTGGCGGCTCGATCGGCTCGGGCGGTCGCTCCCTCACCTGATTGAATGCCATGAAGAGGGGCTTCCCCGGTGGCAACCTGCGGGTTGTCACCAAAGCGAAGTCACCACGAGGAGGCCGGTGACAATGTTGCACGCAGGGTTGGATCTGTCCCGCACGCGGCTGGACGTGTGCCTGCTGGACGAGCAGGGCAGCACTCTCCAGGTCACCCAGGCACCACCCGACACCGATGGACTACGCGGGCTGGCCCGCCAGACCGCCGCCTACGGCCAGCCGGTGCGGGCGGCGGTCGAGTCGACGAACGGCGCCCGGTTCGTCCACGACCAGCTGGAGCTTTGCGGCTGGCAGGTCGCGATCGCGGATGCGGCCAAGGTCAAGGGACTGGCGCCACTGGCGTGCAAGACCGACCGGATCGACGCCCGCGTGCTGGCCGAGCTGTCCAGACGTGACCTGGTGCCCGAGATCTGGCTGCCGACCCCCGAGGTGCGGGCTGAGCGGGAGCGGGCCCGCTTCCGGCTGCACCTGGTCCGCCACCGCACCAGCCTGAAGAACCGCATCCACGCGACCTTGCTGGCGTTCGGCAAGCCCTGCCCGACCAGTGACCTGTTCGGCGGCGGTGGCCGCGAGCTGCTGGCCAGGCTCGCGCTGCCCCAGCCGTGGGCTGGCAGCGTGGCCGCGTCGCTGGCGCTGATCGACGACCTGGAAGCCCAGATCGACACCTGCGAGCGGGACCTGCGGCGGCTTGGCGCCGACCATCCCTACATCCGGCTGCTCGTCACCACGCCAGGGATCGCCTGGGTGCTTGGCTACACCATCGCCGCTGAGATCGGCGACATCGCCCGGTTCCCCTCACCCAAGCGGCTGGGCGGCTACACCGGGCTGTGCCCCAGGGTGTACCAGTCCGGCAGCCGCGACCACCGCGGCCCGCTCGCCAAGAACGGCCCGACCTGGTTGCGCTGGGCGCTGATCGAGGCGGCCACCCACGCCGCCCGCCATCCCGTCTACCGCGACCACCACCAGCGCATCCGCACCCGGCTCGGCAAGCAGCGCGGGCCCAAGGTCGCCCGCGTCGAGGTCGCCCGCAAGCTCGCTGAGGCGATCTGGCACATGCTCACCCGCTCCCAGCCGTTCGCCCCGACCGCTCCGGCAAGGCCCCCCGCACACCCTCTGGTCGCCTGACGACCCTCGATTGAGCTGGGCCAGCCTGGAGTCTCCCATTCGACCTGATCCTCCCACCAAGGAGGCGATAGAGAGATGAGCACCACTCCCATGACCAGGGCGCGTGGGCCCGGCCCACCCGGCGGAGCCCACGCCGGCGCATGGCGGGGATGCCAGCAACGGGACCACCCGCGCCGGCAACCAGTCCAGCTCGCTGGGCAGGCGACCTACCCTGCGCGGACCAGGCCAGCGGCACCGCGCCGGCGACCCGCGACACCCTCACCCGGATACCCTTGACCTACCACCCCTCTTCATAGAGAGGGTGTCCGTGATGTTCGCCCTCGAGTAGGAGCGGAACAGGAAACCGGTTCTGCTGTCACATCTGTTGACGGTGCGGGCAGGGAGAAGTCAGCCCGTAGGACACGAGCGCTGACTGAGAGAAGGCTCGTGATCGGTCCACGTTTGGTGCGCTGCGCCGCACTCCGACGCTGCGCAAGCCGGAAACCATGATCTGGTGAACACCAGATTGCGGACGATGAGGCTTGGTGTGCGGGCCATCGTCGCTCACCGCTCCTTTTGTGGCGTAGCCGCTTGTGGCGTAGCCGCGCCCGCGGGGGCCTTGCCTGTACCCGGGTCTCGTGCTCGATCACCGGAATTTTGTGCGCGATGTCCGGGTGGGTCACGGACCGCAGCGGCCAGCGGTGCGGTGGGATGTCGGTCGTCATGTGCGGCGGCTGGGGGGTCGTAGTGCCCAGGACAGTGCGGTCAGTGCGGTCAGGGCGGCCAGCACCGGCACCTCGCCGAGGGCGTAGCCGGTGGTCAGGTGGGAGACGATCGCCCCGGTGTAGGTGAAGAAGGCGCCCGCGTAGGCCCATTCCTTGAGCAGCGCGCGACGCGGCACCAGCAGGGCGGCCGCGCCCAGCACCTTCCAGCTTCCCAGCAGCACCAGGAAGTAGGACGGATAGCCCAGGTGCGTCACCAGGTCGCGGACGGATGGAAGGCGCGCGATGTCCCAGCTGCCACCCAGTCCCAGTTCGGCCACCACCGCTACGGTGGCCAGCCAGTAGCCGACCGATCGCCAGCGCGTGGATCGGTGGTGGCTGGTGATGGCCGGGGGTTTGGTCAAGGTGTCCATGCCGGTGTCCTCCTCTTGTCGGGTTGGTGCGCGGGGTTACAGCGTGTCGCCGGGGTGGAGGTCGAGTGCGACCTGGTACAACGCCGGCCGCGGGATGAGGTGCAGGTCGGGGTCGTGGAGCATCCGCTGGGTCGAGGCGCGGAACGCCGCGGTGGCGGTCGCGGCTTGCAGGGCGTCGCGGTGCTGCCATTCGGCCACGTTGATGAAGCGCAGTTCGGCATCGGCGTCCAGGCAGCGATAGAGCCGGGCTCGGAGCAACCCGGGTTGCCCGGTCATGCTGCGGGCGTTGTCCTTCCACCGGTAGAGAAATCGTTCGGATTCCTCCGGTGGCACCGTGAACGCGTTGATCAGCGTGATGGGTTCGCTCACCGGGTCCCTCCCTGTTGGGTTGTCGTGGTGGCCGGTACCGCGCACGCCATGCCTTCGCTGAAGCCCGCTGCGCCGATGCCGAGTGCCAGGTTGAAGCGGCCGCGCAGGTTCTCCAACGCGATGTGGTGCGTCAGTTCCACGATCTGGCCGTCGTCGAGATGCTGGCGAAGCCTGTCGAACAGTTCGCCGGGGACGTCGACGGGGGTGCGGCTCATGCCCACGGCGTAGTCGAGGACGAGCTTGTCCAGCTCCGAGAACAGCGGGCTCGTCCGATAGTCGGGGAGGGCCAGGATCTCCTGGTCGGTCAGACCCCACTGGTGGGAGATGGCAGAGCCCATGTCGATGCAGTATTCGCAGTGGGTGAGGGTGGCCGCCTTCAGCTCGGCGAGGGCGTGGAGCCGCTTGTCGAGACGGTGCAGCTTGGCGGTTGCCTGTTCGAGCTTGGCGTAGCCCTTGAAGAGCACGGGCACGTGGGCGTACATCTGCAGGGGCTCGATCATCCGCTGGGTCTCTCGCCCGGTGAGCTTGGCGATGCTGCGTCGGGTGAAGTGGTAGGCGATCTTCACATACAGCCCGGCCTGGGTGGACGAGACTCCTTGAATGCGGGCCATGTGGCTCCTCCTGTCGCTGACGATCGATGCGGCGGTCGATGAGCGGCCTTCGGCCTGATCGTGTTCGGCCGGGCCGGCCGGCTCACCGGGCGTCCATGGATGCAGCCGGGGAACCCAGGCACGCACGGCGCGCCGGTAATCCTGGTACTCGGCCCCGAATTTGCGGGCCAGGGTGGGCTCCTCATAGAAGCGGACGGCGGCTGCGCCGATGCACCAGGCCACTGCGGTGTATGCCAGGAGGCCTGGCGAGCCGAGCAGGAGCACCTGGCCTGTCAGGATGGCCACAAAGCCGACGTAGATGGGGTTGCGCACGTAGCGGTAGAACCCGCTCACCACCAGCCGTGGCGGCGACGCCACCGGCACGGGAGTCCCGTCGGCCTTGGTGAACTCGGCAAACGACTGAACGATCGGGACCAGGCCTGCGCAGATGAGCAATCCTCCCGCCGCCTGCGCGACCCCCCAGTAGGGCAGGGGCCGGTGAAAGTGCCAGTCGCCCAGCAGATAGGGAAGCAGGCAGCCGAAGGTTCCCCCGAGTGCCACGCCCCACGTAACGCTGACGGCCGCTGCTGCTGGCTTACGCATCACTGCCTCCGGCAGAGTGACTCCACGGCTGCGACGGCCGGGTTCTGGGCGCTCGCCATCGGCGTGCCTCCTACACGTAGCACTCTCAAATCGAGAGTAGCACTCTCAGTTCGAGAGTGGTAGTGTCACAAGCATGGCTACCGACGTCAAGCGCCGCCGCTCCTACGACGGCAAGGGCGGCCAGGCACGGACCCGCCTGACTCGCGCCGCGGTCATCCAGGCCGCGCGGGCCCTCTTCCTCGAGCGCGGCTACGCCGCAACGACGATCGAGGCCATCAGCGACCTGTCGGACGTTCCACCTGCGACGGTGTACCGGCTGTTCTCGTCGAAGCTCGGGATCCTCAAGGCACTGTCCGACGTCTCCATAGCCGGTGACGACGAGGCAGTCGCGTTGCCGGACCGGCCCCACGTCCGTGCGCTTCTTGCCGACCAAGATCCCAAGCACCAGCTGTCGGGTCTGGCTGGCATCGTCCGCGGCATCATGTCGAGGGCCGAGCCGCTTCACCGGATCCTCGTCGGCGCGGCGGGCTCCGATCCCGATGCCGCGGCGTTGCTCGCCGAGCTGACGCGACAAAGGCAACAGGGCCATGCGCAGATCGCGCGTTCCCTCGCCCGCGCCGGCGCTCTGCGGGCGAAGCTGCGCGAGCGCGACGCTGACGACATCATCGACGCACTCACGTCCCCCGAGGTCTACCGGACGCTTGTCTGTGACCGGGGCTGGCCCCCCGAGCGGTACGAACAATGGCTGAAGGACATCCTCATCGACCAGCTGCTTGCTCCACCGGCGACCGGAGGCGGGCGCACAGACTCCTAACCCTTCCCTCGAGGGATACCGGCAGGTGACCCTGTGGCGCAGCTCCAGGAACTGGAAGAACACCGTCAGCGCCGCCGCCCGCCCGGTGCGCGTGGACGGCTTGGCGTCGCATGGAGCTACCGGCCGAAGCAGACCCGGATCAGCTCCAGGTGGTTGGTGTCGTTGCGGATGGTGCTGTCAGCCAGCCCGCAGGTCGACCAGCTCAGCGCAGAACCGCTCAACGTCGGCTTGCAGGGACGCCACCCCATCTGCGTTCGTGCCGCACAGGCTGACTTCTCCCCCCCCGCACCGTCAACAGATGTGACAGCAGAACCGGTTTTGTGTTCCGCTCCTCCTCAAGGGCGATGCTCGTTCATGTGGGGACCCGGTGCAGCCAGCGGCCAAGGCAGACGAGCGCGCCGGCGGCGCGGAAGACGTCCCGGACGCGGTACAGCAGCCCACGCCAGCGGCGCAGCGCCCAGGCGTTGGCCAGATGGGCGATCGACTGCTCCATCAACGCGCGCAGCCCTGCCTGCAGGCGGTTATACCTGCGCTGGGCGTCGCTGAGGCGGTCTTTGGTGCGGCGGTCCCCGACCGGGGCATGCCAGTGCTCGCGACCCTTGGCCAGCCCACGGAACCCCCGATCCAGTAGGCTGGCCACCTGGACGTCGTCGAGCACCCCACCCAGCCCTGCCAGTTCGATGAGCTCGTGCTCGTGGCAGCTGCCCGGCCAGCCGCCGTCGCACCACAGCAGGTCGCCGTGGATGGTCGAGATGGCAAGGCCCTGGGCGGTGTGGGTGTGCCGCTTGGCGTCGTACAGCACCTTCTGGTTGGCCCACCCTCGGGGTCGTTGCACCCGGGTGGCCAGCCCGTCCAGCACGACGGCCTTGCCGGCGGCGGTCATCTCCCCAAGCCAGTGGCCAAGGTCGGCCAGGGTGGTGATGAAGGTCCCGTCGGGCTGGCAGTACCCCAGCGCGGCCAGCGGGCCAAGCAGCAGGTCCAGGCTGTCGCCGACCTCGGTCTTGGAGATCCCGACCATGCGGCCGGCGCGCCGGTACACAGCCCGTCCAGGATGACCGCGGCGACGGCGTCCAGGCGGACCTCCAGCGACAGTGGCGGGGTGCCGCCCTGGCCGGGCGGGCGTGGTGGGTGCAGGTGGGCGAGGCGAGCGGCCAGCCAGGCCAGCACGGCTGCGGGCAGCGATGAACGTGGGCAGCATGACAAGGGGACCAGACCTCCAGGCAGGCGTGAGATACCTTGCCGATGGTCTGGTCCCCGTCAACGTCCAGGCGCACAGGGCATCACGGACACCCTTCACTTATTTCTTACTATACCTACAGCGCGCAACCGTGTAAGATTCCGGCGAGGACTGAGGACTGCCAGGCTAGAGAGCCGGTGCCTGGTCCGGTCGAGTGGGGCGCGCCGTATTTGGGAGGGACGCCGCGACTGCGGCCTCGTCCCCGTAGTCGGCGTAGCCAGCATCGACGATCGCACTCAGCGGACGCTCGCCGTCATCAACGAGCACGACACGACCTCCGTGTAGGCACCGCATCCCGGTCCGGCCTCTCCATGCCGGCGGTCACGAGCTGCTTTGCCGGCTCTCCCCGCAGGAGGCGCGCAGTTCTTTGATGGAAGGAAGGAGCGCGCACGCTCAGGAAGGCGGAGGCATGGCCGGGAAAGGGAAAACGAAGGAGCCCACTCAGCAGGGTCAGGAGCTTGAAGAAGGACGCCGACGTTCCTCTTGGCTGCCTTGGCCGGGTCCGCGGGACGAGAGGAGCGCCACGCGCGCACGACGACTGGTCGGCTGGCGGCGACGGGGACGGTCCGGGGTCGTCGTCGCGATTGGGGCGCTGTTGCTCGCGGCGGCGGGGACGGGCAGAGCCCCCGCCTCGACCCAACGCACAAGCTCCTCAGGTCCTGGGGGGACGCAGGCCGCGGCACGGTGGATGTCGGCAGACACCCAAGCGCGGATGCTGGCGCAGGTGCCGCTGACCGACGCCGCCGAGCGGATCCGCGCGGCGGCAACGGGCACGGGTTCCGGCTTCGCCGGGATCAGGCTGTCGGTGACCGACCACACGGTCACGCTGTACTGGAAGGGCGCGGTGTCCGCCTCGACCCAGCGGCTGCTGGCCCAGCTACGCTCCCCCAAGGTCCGCATCCAGGTCGCAGCCGCGCCGTACTCCAAGCAGGACCTGGACGTGCGGGCACGGCGCATCGAGGCGGGCAGGGCACGGCTCGCGCAGCAGGGCCTGGTGCTTAGCAGTGTGGGTGTGCGGTCGGATGGGACCGGCATCGACGTGGGCGTGGACCGATCCTCGCGCGTGCCGGTCTCGCGGGCCGCGAGCGTGCTGGCTGTCGACGTGCCGGTGCGGGTGGCGCTCCGCAGCCGCTCGGTGCCGACCAATCGGCTGGAGGACCTTCCGCTTCACTGGGCCGGCGCGCGGATGACCAGCGATCAGACCCCGCACGGCTGCTCGAGCGGCTTTCCTATCCGGCGGAACTCCGATGGGCGCACGTTCATCACCACCGCGGCCCACTGCAACGGGGGGCAGTGGTGGACCCTGCTTGGGCCACGAGACACCGCGCACAAGTTCGGGGAGACCTGGGATCGGGTCGGCGGCATCGACACGCAGTTCGTGCGGCCACCCGACGGGGACGTGGAGGGTCGGACCTATGACGGCGGCGTCGCGCCGGGCACCGAGTTCAGCAAGCCCGTCGTCGGCGCCCAGCACGGCGTCGAGGGTGGCTATGTCTGCACCTCCGGCTCCTACACCGGGGTGCACTGCAACATCAAGATCCAGTACGGCGACGTCGAGTGGGTCAACGTCGGTGGCGTGAACTACCTGGTCCACCTGTGGTGGGCGCAACAGCTCAACGGGAAGACCGCAACCGGCAGGGGTGACAGTGGCGGTCCTGTCTTCTCGCTGTCGTCGGACCCAAGCAAGGTGATCGCCCGGGGCGACAGCTCCCAAGGCGGCGGCTCCTCGTGGACGTGCTACAACAACTACAGCGGCGACCCCTCCACGACCTGCTACGACTGGGTCGGCTTCGTGGACATCTACGACGTCCTCGGCTGGTACCCCGCGACCATCATGACCACCTCCTGACCGACCCGGGTCCGATACTTACAGCGGCGGAACAGGATTGAACGCCAGCCAGCGGCGGGCAGCGAGGAACGCGGGCAGTATGACAACGGAGACCGGACCTTCTTGGCAGGCGTGAGCACCTTGCCTATGGTCCGGTCTCCTCATGTCAGGCTGCACGCAGCATCACGGACACCCTGAATGAGGCCGCCCAGGCCACACAACCACCGCGTGCCTTCCGCACCTCCGGCGGCAGCCTTCTGGCGCACCCTGTTGGGGACCACAACCGGCCTGTCACGCATGAGGCAAGCATGCCGGACACGCCGTCTGCCGGCATCCCACCGGCGGGCGTCGGCTCGTGCATCGTCCTGTCACTGCTGGAGCACCGATGACCGATGGTGGTCGGTGGGTTCACCGCACCTTGACGAGGCAACGCGCTGTCCAAGCCCACGCGGTCATGCCGAGGCCGCCGGGGCGGCTTGACCCCGCGCCCGGTGCGGGGTGATCGTCGGGGAGCCGATCGCCGGGAGGTGCCATGCCAGAGCCCGCAGCAGCCCCGACCGCCGACCAGCCGACGGTCACCGTCGTGGGAGAAGGGACGGCCAATGCCATCCCCGACACGGCCCTGCTGCACCTGGGTGTCGAGACGCGAGGCACCACCCCCGGGGAGGCCCTGGAGGCCTGCAGCCGCGCGCTGGAGGAGGTCATCGCCGCGGTGCGGGCGGCCGGAGTCGAGCCGCCTGGGCTGGCCACCGGCGAGCTGAGCGTCCACCCCGACTGGGAGGCGCGCCCCAAGGGCCAGCGCCCCGCCGGCTATCGCGCCGCCGCGCGGCTCACTGCTCGGCTGGATGTGCCGGCGCGGGCCGGACAGGTCGCGACGGCGGCGGTCACCGCGGGTGGCGAGGCCGCCCGCGTGCACGGGCTGGTGCTGGTGGTGGGTGACCAGGCGGGGGTGCTGGCCGCGGCGCGGAAGGCGGCGTGGCGGGATGCTCGCGGTCGGGCCGAGCAGTATGCGGCGCTGGCGGGCGTGGCGCTCGGCGGGGTCCTGCGGATCGAGGAGCTGGCCGGCGCGCGACACACGCTGCCGCTAGCGCTAGCGGGGGGCTACCAGGCGCAGGCTGCTGCCGGCCCGGCCGTGGAGGTGGGTGAGGCTGAGGTGGGGGCAAGGGTGGCGGTCACGTGGGCGCTGCTGGATGCGCCGCAGCCTGGTGGCCGGTGAGCGCTCGTAGTCATTGCCGGTCAAGTTCACATAGCGTTTGGTCGCCGAGCGGCTTGCGGGTGGGCCCACCGGCTGAGCTGCGCGGCGTAGGTGGCAGTGCAACTGGTAGAAGCAGCTACGTCAACGGTCTGAATGCCTCTGTCATGAGGCCGAGCAACCCGACCGAGATGACTGTTGACCGAGAGTTATCGCTGTCGTCGGGCCGTCGGTCGCTCGGCGATCCGGCCACCGCTGTGACGGCAGCAGACCTGGACCGCGGTGGGCATCAGCCCTGACGCCGCCCTGCTGGCCATCGTGGACCCGCTGGGGGCGCCGCGCCTGCTCCAAGTCGTGAAATCGAGTCGCCCTGCGGGCTCATTGCCGGACGTATCCTGTGCGGCTCGCTTCAGCATCGGAGGCACCGTTGTGATCATCAAGTCGCTCGATGAGCTGCGCCAAGTCGACGAACGCACGCTGATCTTTACCCCCATGGGCCTGGGCATCGGCGTCCAGATGCGTCCGGAGGACTCCGCGGAGTACCAGCAGCAGGTGGTCGCCCAGTTCGAGCTGGCGCCCACGGTGGCGGAGGGCACCCGCAAGAGCTTCGACGACCTGCGCACGGTCTTCGGGTACAGCGTGCTGTGCTACGAGCTTTTCACCCTGGTCAACGACCACGCCCTCCTGGTGCTGGAGCAGGCGCTGCGCGACCGGTTCATCGAATTCCACCAGGGCACGGTGACGTTTGTGGACCGCGCCGACGCCGAGCACGCGGTTGCCGCTGAGCGGTACGAGCAGGTGTACGAGTTCGCCTCCGCACATCGCGGCTGGCGGCTGCGCCTCGGCGACGGGCACAGCATGCCGTTCGACGGCATGCTGTCGAGCCTACGCGGCTGGACACGGCGGGTCGGACTGCTGCGGGGACAGCGCAACCGTGGCATCGAGCAGGCGAAGTCGAACCGGCGCAACTCGGTCGCCCACCCAAGCGGCTACCACATGCACGGCCCCGTCGCGGCCGCCCGCACCCTCAGCGACCTCGCCGAGATCATCAACCAGCTGTGGGGCGTCCCGACACCGGGCGGGCGGCTCTACCCCGCACCCGTCCAGCGCGAGGTCATCGTGATGGCTTGGAACGCCGCCGGGACGGAACTGAACACGGCGCTTGCCACAGCGCTGGCGGACGCGGTGGACCCGGACGACCAGCCGTGGCAGTGCGTCACCCTGCGGGCGGTCTTCCACCCCGGCGAGCACTACATCGACCCGGAGCTTCGCTATTTCGACGCTCGCTTCGAGGCGACCCGGCACCCTGCGGACCTGCTGTGGGGCCCGGGATCAATCACGGACGCCGCCGCCTGGTTCGCCGAGCACCAGCCCGAGCCGGACCAGTGCGACTACCTCGACCGGACCTTCGTCGTGCGCCTCGACGGGGACCAACTGTACCTGCCGATGCGGCCGTCGGTGGCCGCCGCACTCCCGGACGGTGAGCGCGGCGGCACCTGGTATGCGATCAAGGCCGACCACCCCAACGACGCCTTCAACCACGTCCGCAACCTCGTCACGGGCGTCGCCTGCACCCGGATCGGGCCGTGTCGGCAGTGCCACGCCGAAACCCTCGGCATCGGTGCCTACCAGGACATCGCAGCGCCGTTCGCCCGTCCCGCAGCAGACTTGAGCCGTCGCTCCCACCGGACGCCAGCACGCCCTGGGCCAACCCACGATCACGCAACATGACCGCATCACCAGGGCACGGCCTGTCGCCCACCGGTAGCGGCGAGCAGTTACCAGGGTGAGCGGCCTTGTCGATGCCGCCACGATCACCAAGATGCGACCTACAGTAACTGGGGTCGAATCTCCTAGCTGACCCGGCGGATGTTCGCCTGGACGATCCGCCCGCCCTGGACGGTATAGGTGCCCCGGTAGGTGCGGACGCGCCCGTCGTCTTGGGTTGCGACCAGCTCGACGGTGACGGTGTCGCCGTTCACGCCCGTGACGGCAAGCGCGTCGTCGGCGGTGCGTGCGAAGCCGGCGACGAACTGCTGGTAGGTCTGTCCGAGCTTGTTGCCGCCAAGCAGCGCCCAAGCGGTCTGGTAGTCGTGCGCGTTGATCGCGTCGTAGAAGTTCTCGACCACCTGATCGGCCGGGGCGGGCTCGGTCGTCTCCGGCGAACTCGTGGCCTGGGGTGGGGAGGTGTCCAGGCTGGTCGCGTTGGGCGGCGACTGCACTGGAGCCGGCGCCGACGAAGGCTGGTGCAGGCCGAACCCGAACAGGCTGACGCCGAAGCCGGCTACCAGGATCAGCACAACCCCGATGAACAGGCCCACAATCGCGAAGTGGATCGCGGCGAGCCACCGCGACGCGGTCACCAACCCGTGGCCGGTGAGCTGCCCGGGGTACTGATCCAGCTCCCGAGCTGCCGATGAGGCCAGCACGAGCGCGATGATGGCTCCGATGAGCGGGCAGACGAAGTAGCTGCCGATCGCCACGATCAGCGCGGCGATCGCCGTCCCGGACGTTCGCGGCGGCGGTCCCGGCTGCAGTGGCTGGGTTGAGTACGGCAGGTCCGTGCTCATCGTGTCGCCTTATGTCCGGTCTGTTGCCGCGCTTGGACGAGAAGCATCGCACAGGCGTCGCGTGCGCCAGACTGCCCGCCCGGTTCCCTTCGGCTCCGCCACCCAAGCTCAGGCCTGAGCTCCTGGTCATCTCCCGATCCGGCAGATTGGACCCACTCAGATTTCCCTCAATCTACGCAGCTATGATGACTGTCGTCGTATTGACAAGAAGGACAAGCCGCAGCTCAGACTGGACGATCCAAGAGAACGGGGACCCAGTGAGCAGGATCATCAGATCGGTTCTTGTCGTCAGCCTCCTCGCCGCGGGGATGATCGGCTTCCAATCGTCATCGCCAGCCTCCGCAGCGTATTGCGTTGGCATCTACCGCATCTACTACAACTCCCCTGGGTCAGACACCGGCAGCAATTCCAGTCTGAACGCCGAGTGGATCCAGCTCCACAACCGGTGCAGCACCTCACGGTCCCTTACCTACGCGAAGATCAAGGACGCTGCCGGCCACACCTACACCTTCACAAGCTACGCCCTGGGTGGCGGTAGGTACGTCAAGGTTCACACCGGCAAAGGGACCAACACCGCCACCGATCGGTACATGGGACGGTCCTGGTATGTCTGGAACAACGACAAGGACACGGCCTACCTCTACAACCGATACGGGACCCTGCTCGACAAGTGCTCCTACAGCAACCGGTACGCCAGTTCGGTGTACTGCTGACGGAAGACCGATCTACACCCTCCATCGGACGGCAGCTTGGCCGGATGAGCTTGACCCTGACCGCTGTGGCCGGCCCCAGCGATGGTGACTCCATGGTCGGCTTGGACGGGTTCCGCGTGGCTCGGGTAGCTCTGTGCCGGCACTCAGCCGTCCTGGGATGGGGTGGTCGGGGGCTGGTTGCTGTCGGGCTGCGCCCGGCCGAAGCGGCGCTCGAGCCGTTGGAAGCGCTGGTACACGGCCGTCCAGGTGCGCTCCCCGAGCTCCCGGCCGATCGCCGGCCATGACAGCCCGGCCGCGCGCATCTCGCGGATGAGCTCGTAGTCGGCCCGGTCCAGCTCCCCACGGGACGCTTTGAGCTGCTGGACCGCCTCACGCCATGCGCGACGGCGGGCGGCTCGCTGTGCCTGTTGCATCAGCGCACGCGCCTGGTCCAGCGCCGCCCGGAAGCGTTCCAGCGTTCCTCGCTCAGATTCGGGGAGCGCCGCCACCCGGAGCCGCGCTCGTGGTGGCCGAATCCTCGCATGCTCGGGCCCTCGCCGGTTGGGGACGGCTTGCGAATTGGGTCTTGTTCGCCGCCTACGAGACCACTAGCCTATCATGCGACGTGAAAGGCTCGTGGCCTCTGAGCAGGCCACTTTCTCCTGATGGGAGGCGATGCCGTTATGACCACCTCCCCGACCGCCCGTCCCGCCACGCCGGCGGCCACGATCGAGCCGGGGCTCCTGGACCTGGTGCTGCACCACGATGAGCTGTCGCTTGGCGCCAAAACGATCGTCATCTACGTCCTCACCCAACTCCACGCCCGAGTAATCCCGCGGGCCGAGCTTGAGCGGCTCGGCGGCGCTGCCACCGGCCACCACCTCGACGGCCTGCTGCACGAACTGGTCGCCGCGCACTGGCTGATGCCCGTGCCGGCCGAGGAGCGGCCCTGCTGCGCCGACGGTTTCCTGCTGCGCGAGGACGCCGACGAGGACGACCCGCAAACCCCAGTAGCCGCGTCCGCGGCGAGGTCGTCGGCCAGGGACGGCAACGACCCCGACCTGAACGACGCGCCACCCCATGTCACCCGACCGGGCGCTGGGATCGCCTGGTGACCGGTGGACACGGCCGGGAGGTCGGGGTTGAGGCATCCCCCGGTGTCCTGCCGACGCCGACACGCCGGCGGGGCCGTAAGCCCATCCCGTCGCCGCCGACCGATGAGCTGCGCCGCCTGTATGTGGACGAGCGGCTGAGCCTGGAGGAGCTCGGCGTCCGCTACAGCGTCTCGGCCGGGACGGTCAAACAGTGGCTTCACCAGGCAAAGATCGGTCGGCGGTGGCCGGCATGGCAGACGACCGCGCAAGCCGAGCACCTGCGCGCCCTGTACGTGGACCAGCAGCTGTCCACCACCGAGATCGCCGCGCGGGAGCGGGTGACCCCCTCCATGGTGTGGTACGCGCTCGTCTACCACCAGATCCCTCGGCGACCCGCCAGCCGCCGGCGCAAGGCGCGCCCGCCGGTGGCCGAGCTGCGCCGGCTCTACCTCGCGGAGCGCCGGTCGATCCGGCAGCTCGCGGCCCGCTATGACGTGAGTTATGCGACCGTGCGCGGCTGGCTCGACGAGGCTGGGATCCCACTGCGGCCGAAAGGTGGCTACTGGCGCTGGCACAGCGGCCGATCCCAGCCTCGCTGAGCCATGACAAGGTCTAGGATTGTCAGGGTCAACCGCCCCGAGCTAGTCCCCCATAATAAGCCTTATATTAATCTGATCCAGTTTTGCTCTACTCTGGACGGATTCGCTCTTGTCTATGAACAGCCTGTTTCACAAGCCCGGAGAGCCGGCTAGAAGCTGCTGTCGGCTGCGAGGCCCGGCCCTTCTTGCGGCGCCTTGACCAGCAAGCGAGAGCGTCACCGCTCACCTCAAATGACCTGTTCGGCCAACAGGACAGGCCCGTCAGGACGGGAGCCGGTGCGACCGCCCCAGCTCGCGCCCGTGACCGTCCAACGTGATCACCACCGCACCCTCACCCGCCCGGTCAACAAATCCGCCGAACGCCTGCCACGTCCGCGCGCCCGGCACGGTGAACAGCTCCAGCTTCACCGCGGGCTGCCCGGCAGGTGGCTGATAGACGACCCGGGCAGTGGCCGCCGCCACCACGCCGAAGACGAACCGGTGGTCGCCCGCCGCCGCGATCAGCGGGTCTGGCCCTGGCACCGGCCAGGTCGGCTCGCGAGTCATCCCGGCGAACCCCCACGGCTTGCCCGGCGCGTCGCGCCACTCCCACTCCAGGCTGATCCGCCCATCAGCGGCCTGCCAGCCGAATTGATAGTCGCCGCCGTTGCGCTGGCCTTGAAGCAGGGGCTCCAGATCCCGCGACGGGTAGATGGTGTCGCGCACGCGGAACCGGAGCCCTCGCCCGTCCGGCTTGTCCAGGCGCAGCTCGTCGCCGTTGATCGCCCAGCGCACCTCGCCGTCCACCACGCCAAGAAACGCCTCCTCGACAGCACGTTTGGCCTCGCCACAGCCCATTTGGGTACCAAACATCCGTCGGACTTGCAGCAGGTTGCCGTCGATGCGTACCAGCCCGCTGTAGTGGTTGCACACCGTGGCGCTGAAGTGGCCCTGGCCGTCGAAGCGGAGCACGGCGTCGACCTCGGGCGCCGGCCTCCAGGTCCTCGACGGTTCCACGACGCTTGTCAGCTGCCACTCCGTGCGCGTCAGCGAGTGATCCGGATGGGCCTGCCGCACGTCAGCAACTCCCTGGACGCCCAGCCTGCGTGGCTGCCGCTGCCGCAACCGGCCGCTGCCAGCAGCGCCACGACGACCGCTGGCACCAACCATCTGCGCATACCTCTCCGACGCTCGATGGGCGGCTGGTGTTCCCTACAACCGCGAGAGGTGGAGTGGTTCTTATTGCCGTCTGCATCAGCATAGCGTTCCGGGTAGCGCCAGCCCGCCCCAATCCGAAAATCGACGGTAAGTCGGCAGGCGGCAGCACCCAGCGGAGCGCAGCGCAGCCGGGTCCAAGCAGAGCCGATGGGTGCCGTTAGGCAGCGGGTTGGAGCGTGACCTTGTAGCCGAGTGCCTCGGGACGATCTCGCGTGGCGCCGGCAGTGCGCGAGCGGAACTCAGCCCCGGAACGGAGGGTCGCAGGTCTGGAACGCGCCGAAACTCCGCCCGGTGTTGGCGTCGAAGACGACATAGGCCGGGCATCGCGCGATCCTCCGTGTCGGAGGCTTGACGCCAAGGGCGTTGAAATCCGGACCGCCGAACTCGACGACTTCGGCGTCGGGTATGACCACCACCCAGACCGCCACCTGATCCGCCGGAAAGAGCGTGGGATCGCCCCGGCCCTGGAGAGTTGCCAGCTCGACCAGCGGCATGCGCGTGGAGCGGCTGTGGACGAACAAGCCATTGTGGAGGTACAGCCGGTAGGCGTCCTGCCAGGTGAGCCTCGGTGTGCCCGTTGGGGGCGACAGGCGCATGGGGAAGGTCGCGAAGTCGTGCACGTGGGTGAGCCGGTGGTGATCTACCGTCGGCGAGGAAGCGCCGGCGGTAGCGCTTGTGACGCCCGTGCACAGCAGTGCCACGACGATGAGGCTGATCGCCGCGCGTCGCGTGCGGCTCATTGGGCCTCCTTGCGGCGCCTGAGGCTCAGGGGAGTCCATTGTCCGCATCGGTGCTGTCGGGGTCCACCGTGTTCCAGGCGACTGAGAAACCGATGGTGGCATGCTCACGTCCCCTTTGCGCAACAGGCTCTGAAGCGTCAGAAAGATGTCAGTGGATGCGCCGCAAGCATGTGCGGGTTGCGCCACGCAATGTCACGCGCCTGATCTGCACCCACGCTGGCATCCGAGGCCGTTGCCGCCCGGGCCGTCGGGCAGTGTCGTCGACGGCAACCCGGTCGGCAGGGTGACCGAGGTGACCGTGGTTGTCGGCAGCGGCCCGCTGGAATTCGGGGCGACCACGGTCGTCGATGTCACGCTGGACGGCGCCAACCCTCCTCCCTGCCCGGCGCTGGCCGTCTCGGTGGTCGCCGACTGGCTGCGGCGCGGACCGGCCAGTGTCGATGTGGTGGACGGCCCGGGCACCGACCAGGGCACGGTCGTGCAGGACGGCATGGCGTACTGGCGGAAGACCGGGCTGGGTGGCCACCGGATCGCCGTGTTCGCGGAGGTCGCCGTCGACGACCTCGATGAGGTCAAGACCACCACCCACCTGTTCGGCAGCGTCGGTGTCGGCTTCGCGTTCCCGCCTCCGCGATGGGCCAGTTCGACCGTGGCGAGCCGTGGGACGTGGTCCCCGACGATGGCGGCATCGACGGCAGCCACTACGTCGACCTGGCCGGGTACGACCCGAGCTACCTGTACGTGGTCACGTGGGCCGGCTCCAGCAGATGACCTGGGCGTTCTGGCGCCGCTACGTCGAGGAGGCGTGGGTCGCGATCCTCCCCGAGGAGTGGACCAGCGACTCCAGCGGGCTGACCCGCTCGGCGTCGACCTGGGCGGCCTCGGCGAGGCGGGCGCCCTCCTGCTGGCTCTGTGGGTGAGAAGTGGCACCACTTGTTGATGACTTAGCCTGGACCCACCGATGCTCGAATTCTTGGCGGGTTGGGGTGCGTGTGGGGCTCGTGTGAAGAGGGTTGTGGGGCGTGCTGAGGCATGATCGAGACGGCGTGGCAGCCGGTTTGGGTCGATCGGGAGGGTGCGGGCCGCTGGCCGGGCGTGCCCGGGCAGGCTGGCGCGGGGCCGAGCGGGCGTGGGAGCTGGCGCGGTCTGGCAGCGGTGGTCAGGTGGCGTAGGCGATGCAGCGCAGCCGCGCCAGCGCCAGCTCAAACCACGCCGCCCACGGCCAGCCGGCGGGCAGGTGCAGCGTCCATCGTCGGGCGGAGCGGGTGATGCGGCCGG
>WNGQ01001725.1_pt1 | contig 22368 bp, 20 predicted proteins | sample 5407661 | NCBI WGS metagenome assembly WNGQ01 (sample SAMN13153382, study PRJNA577476) | soil metagenome | isolation source: 60 cm soil or saprolite under Garry oak tree replicate 2 | place: USA:California | collected 2016-06-15 | reverse complement strand
AAACCTCGACTTAAACTACATTTTTATGTTATACTTTCGGTATCTAGTATTCTGGGGAGAGCAGTTCTACCGGCCTGTAAGGGCATTAATTCATTGAGCTTTACAGGTATAAGCAGGGAATTATAGAGACAAATATCAAAGGAAATCGCTATGCCAACACGCATAATCATCGCAGATGACGAAACAATACAACGCATGGACCTCAAGGATATCTTGACGAAACAGGGCTACCTGGTGGTGGGTGAGGCGGGTGATGGTGTGAGCGCTGTTAACCTGGCTCGCGAGGTGCGGCCAGACCTGGTGATCATGGATATCCGTATGCCTGAGATGGATGGCATTGCCGCCGCCGAAACGCTCACGCAGGAGAAAATCGCGCCAGTTCTGCTTTTGACGGCCTTCGGCGACCAGCCGTTGGTCGAGCGCGCCAAAGAAGCAGGGGTTGTGAATTACATCGTCAAGCCTCTCCGTGAAAGTGAAGTGGCCCCGGCCATTGAAGTGACGCTCGCCCGCTATAACGAGTTTCGCTTGATGGAGGATAAAGCCAACACCCTGACGGAACAGTTAGCCACGCGCAAAGTAGTTGAGCGTGCGAAGGGTTTGTTGATGGAGAAACAGGGTCTCAGCGAGCAGGAGGCATTCCGCAAGATACAGAAGGCCAGCATGAACAATCGCAAATCGATGCGCGAAGTAGCGGAGGCGATCCTGCTGACAAACGAGATGTAATTAGCAAGGATGGAGCAAGCATGTCTCCAGCAACGGCTGTAGATGATAGAGTAGTCACTATTGTAGGCATTCGTTTTCGTCCAGCAGGGCGTATTTATTACTTTGACCCGCAGGGAGCATCGTACGCAACCGGGCAATACGTAATTGTCGAAACAGTGCGCGGTGTGGAAGCGGGGCGTGTGGTAATCGCGCCGAAGAAAATCGCGGAGAAGGATTTAAGCGACCCTTTGAAGCCGGTGCTGCGACTGGCAAGCGAAGACGAATTACGCATGATGCTCTCGTTTAAAGGGAAAGAGAAGGAGGCACTGACGCAATGCGCGCGGCACGTGACGCAGCACCAGTTGCCCATGAAATTAGTCGAGGCGGAGTATACTTTTGATGGGAGCAGGTTGACCTTCTATTTCACTGCCGACGAGCGCGTTGACTTCCGGGCGCTGGTACGTGACCTGGCGGCTACGTTCCGCACACGTATCGAACTGCGCCAGATTGGAGCGCGCGACCAGGCGAAGATACAAGGTGGAGTGGGCATCTGTGGAAAAACCCTGTGTTGTAGTTCCTGGATTACTGATTTTGGGGTCGTTTCCATTAAGATGGCGAAGGAGCAGGATTTACCGCTCAATCCCGCCAAGATTTCCGGTGTGTGTGGTCGCCTGCTGTGTTGCCTGGCTTATGAAAACGATACCTACATTCAGGCGAAGCAGGATATGCCGCCGGTCGGCTCTATTCTGGATACGCCAAGTGGTCAGGGACGGGTTGTCTCGATCAATGTGCCGAAATCATCGGTTGAGGTCATGCTGGAAAGCGGCGTGATCATTCAGGTACCCCTCCAACAGGAGAGAGTGGGCGGCTGTAGTTCATGTGGCGCGAAGGGTGGAGGATGTGGAAGTGGGGGCTGCGGTTCATGTGGCGCGAAAGGTGGAGGATGTGGTTCTTGTGGGACGAAGGCGGGGAATGGAGGAGGATGTGGCACTTGCGGTATCAAACGAAAGGCAACTCCTCAATTAGTCGAAGAATGACGCTTATAGCTCGTTGTAAGGATTACCCATCCACCCAGGTGGATAGAGAGGAGAACCTATGTCATTGGAACAGGATAACAAACACGCTTTGTGGCCAGATTCCAGTACCGTAAGTTGGGATGCGCAATCCGTTTTCGTAGATACCGATGATCCGGTGCATCCCGCGCTGCTGGATGATGAGCAGGATCAAGAAGATTTGCAAGCATCGTATCCGAGTACGGATAGCGATGTCGAAATGTGGAACCAGGCTCCACTTTTTAGCTGGCAGACGCTACAGCGACTGGCGCGTCAGTTCTCTCCGGTGCTTGTGCCGGTGCCTTTTGCTCTCCTTATCTTCCTCTTTGCATTACCGGCGCCTTCGAGAAATCTGCCCCTTGTACCTCTAGCAATTATCCTGCTGGGGCTGGTCGTCGTCCAGGGGACATGTCTCTACTATGCGGGTTCAAACGATAGTCTCTGGACCCTGTTCACCATTGCTGGCTATCTCCTCTTCGTGCTTGTCGGAGCCTATGCTCTCTTTGGCCTGGGAGGCAGCCTGCTTTTATTCGTTGTTATACTTGTCGTTGGCGCAATTATGGGCGGACGCGCTATCCGCCAGGTACCGGAGGGACATGCTGATATCGTGCTGGCCTTTGGTAGATATGAGCGCACACTTTTTCCAGGCCTCAACTTTTTGTGGCCCTGGGAAAAAATTTATAGCCGCTTAGATACAAAGGAGACAACCTGGACCACCCCGGCGATACGGGTAAGCAACATCTCGCGCGACCAGGATATAGATATTGTTGCAACCATCACCTACCAGTTGTTGCCGGAAGACGCGCACATAGCCGCGCTCAGCATCAAGAACTGGGAAGAGGACCTGCGCAAGCACTTCGTGGGCACGATCAAAAGCGTGGTGCATGAACTCGCGCCAGCCGATTTTGTGGCATGGGCGCATCATGTACATTCGCGCATGTCATCGTCTATGGAAGATATCACCGACCTTGCCACGGAGACACGTTGGGATCGATTGAATGCTGTATTGCGGAGACGCTTACAGGATCAAGTGGCAACGCGCGGCATACAGGTGAATCTGGTACATGTCGAGGATATTACGTTGATACCGCACCTGGCACCAGCCGGGGGACCACCTCCTGGCGCGATGGCGCGGCCCGTGGATATGGGTATGGCGCGCGGCGCAGTGCCGCAAGTCCCCCCGCAGGCACAGCCAGCCAGGCCGGTGCAAGTGCCAGTGCAGATGCCGGTACAAGCGCCCGCACCCGCGCCCATCCCGCTTCCTCCACCCGACACTACAGCACCTGTTCCCAAAGAGTCCATGTTTGAAGCGCTGATCGAGACGTATAACCTGGTACGCACCGGGGTAGTCAGTGATCCGGATACGATTTTTGACCTGGCAGGACGTTTTCGCGCAATCGCCAATGACCCGGAGGCCAGTAAGAACTTCCATTATGACGCCGCGCGGGCTGCCAATACCCTGTACCAGCGCGCCTCCACTCTGAGAGCATCGACGCCCAGGCGTGCAGGCAACGCTGACCTTGCCACACAACCTGAACGGCCAGTGCGCCGCATCCCTAACGACAATCTGATGGCAGGGGGGTAAAGCGCTTCTCCCTCGAACTGATGATGCATCTTGTAGCGGAAGGCGTCACGGGGCCGCGACTTCCTCTGTCGTGTCTGCATGATTAAGGACACGGCCCTCCAGGAATATTGCCAGAAATGAAATAACTATGACGAAAAAAGTGAGCCAGAAAGTTATCACACTAAAATTGTACCCATTATAGGAAATTGGTTTAAAATCAGGAGCTAAGATGGTAAAACCGGCTACACTCCATGCAATTAAACTACTTACGGGAAAAACTATTCTGCCGCCAAAGTAGGCTAATTCTGTTCTCCTCCGTTGTTTTCCATTATTCTGGTAATTTTGCCAACCAATCGAAGCAATTGAAGCTGTTTGCTTATCTACTGAAACATTGCCCTCAATATTTACGCTGATAAACTCGGCTAACCTGCCAAGGACATAGGAGTTGGCAATGTAGGCCAGTAATAAAAAGAGTGATAAAAGAGAGTAAAGCATCTCTAAGTACACGCCTGCAAACGTGTTAGTAAACGCAAAAATCGCTCCAAATGCTGCCAGCGCTAATGTAATGATTGAATATCTCACCGTGATGCGTTGGACAATTTCTTCTCTGAGCGCGTCGTATTCATGAAGTAAAAAATCGCTTTTGGAGATGATTTTCTCCTTTGATACATGATTTTCTGTTTCGTTTGAATCGCTTGTTGTTTCGTCGTCAGGCATCGCTATCCCCTTTCAAAGTACTTCCTTAATAAGCTGTTCCAGCGGCTATTTTACTGAATACTTGCTTCAAATACAACAACCAGGCGGTATTTTATTAACCATGAAACAACGATGATTCAAGCAAAATGTAGGGACGCGATTTATCACGTCCACCTGGGCGCAATGATGAACATGAACCAATGAATCAAGGGTCAAATTTGAAGGTGCATCATTGCGCCCATGAGACAGCGTATTGCCCTGGGAAGAGGGGCGCGATGATGAACATGAACCAATGAAGCAAGGATCAAAATGTAGGGACGCGATTTATCGCGTCCACCTCGGCGCGCATTGAAGCGGGGCCTGGACGCGATAAATCGCGTCCCTACATTTATCCATTCAATCCAAGATTCATAGTCCGCCAGGCACACCACCCCCGTCTACAGTCCTATCAACAACACATCTCCAGACGCATCACAAAAATCTGCTTCTCGCTTATCCTTTAGACAGTTCTTGATGGAATGAGTCATTGAAACCCTAATGAAGCAAAGAAAGAGGAGCAAAAACCACATGCATACAGATACAGCCATTATTCTCGAAGCAGAAGAGCAAACGCCAAAGACGGAACGCAAAGTTGTGATGGATGTCCGCGATATCACGAAGAGTCTTCCCCTTGGTCGCGAGCGCATCGAAATCCTTAAGGGTATTAGTTTTTCGATTATGAGCGGAGAGTTTGTCTCCATTGTCGGGCCGTCCGGTTCAGGGAAAAGCACGCTGCTGGGTATTATCGCCGGGCTGGACAATCCCACTACCGGTCAGGTGTTGATTGATGACGTGGATATTACTCGCATGACCGAGGGCAAGCTGGCAGTTGTGCGCAACAGCAAGATCGGCATGGTCTTCCAGGCGTTCAACCTGATCCCGACCCTGACCGCTCAGGAAAACGTCGAGGTTCCACTGTATGTCGGCAAGCATAAGGGTTCGCCTTCGGCAAGAGCGAAAGAACTGCTGGCCCTGGTTGGTCTCTCTCACCGGCTCGATCATCGTCCCAATCAACTCTCTGGCGGAGAGCAGCAGCGTGTAGCAATTGCGCGTTCGTTGGCAACCGACCCCGCCTTTGTAATTGCCGACGAGCCAACGGGCAACCTGGACGCGAAGAATGGTGAGAATGTGCTCAAGCTGATCGCTGATTTGCGCGAATCGACCGGTAAAACCTTTATCATCGCGACCCATGATCCGGTGGTGGCCTCGCGTGCGGATCGCGCTATTCGTATCGTCGATGGCAAGATTGAGGAGATCGAAAACTCTCACGGGAGAATTACGCAGTGAATAATCCAGGATGTGGGAAAGAAAGGACATAATCATGAAAGCTTCGATGTACTTCAATTATACTTCGCGGTCGCTGCTGCGGGGCGGGCAGCGGACTATGCTGGCGGTGTTCTGTGTGGCGGTTGGGGTGATGGCGATTGTGGCCCTGCAACTTGTAGGGAATATGTTGCAAAGTTCGCTTACCTCGAATACGCGCGATACGAATGGTGGCGATATCGCCGTAACGGCTCAGGGTACGCCGTTCCAGGCGAGCGACCTGACGTTCTTCGATCAATTGAAAAATGATGGCACTATTACCAACTATACGGCGGTTACAAACGCCAGTGGGACGTTGAACGCGGCGGGGTCGTCGCTCTCGACCTTTAGCGTCGAAGCGGTTGACCCGAACAATTTTCCGGTTGTTACGCCGCCAACATTCGTGACTCCGAGCAATGGGAGCGTCTCAAGCCTGCTTATGAATAACCAGGTCGTCGTCACCCAGAGCTTTCTCGATAGCTATGGTAAGAAGGTGGGCGACTCTTTCAATGTGTATATCAAGACGAGAGTTGGCTCAGGTGAGACGCTGCATGCCACGATTGCTGGTGTTGTTGCTAACTCGGGTGTGTTTGCGCAGTCCAGTAGCCTGGTGCTGATCTCTTCGCATAACTACCAGGCAGCCGCTTCTGGCGCTCCGGCAACCTATAGCGTCATAAATGTGACAACGGCGAACCAGGCTAAAACCGATGCGGCAGTCAAGGCTATCAACCAGCACTTTCCGCTGGTCTCTACGCAGACGGTAGCGGATGCGCTGAAGGCGCAGCAGTCCTCAATCGACAATATCAGCAAGTTCCTGGAGATCGCGGGTCTGCTCGCGCTGCTCATTGGCGGCGTTGGTATCGTCAACACGATGCAGGTTTTACTGTCGCGTCGTAAGACAGAGATTGCCATGCTGAAGACGGCGGGCTACCGGCGCATGGACCTCTACGCGCTGTTTGGCCTCGAAGCTGGCCTGCTCGGATTGGTTGGCGGTGTTATCGGAGCGGCGGCGGCGACCGGTTTGAGCTACATTGTACGCATCCTGGTGCAAAATACCGGTCTGAACGTCCCGTTTCTGCTGAATCCCTGGACTATCGCCGGTGGCGTGGCTATCGGTTTTGCGACCGCGCTGATCTTTGGTCTGATGCCCATCGTCCAGGCAGCCAATATTCGCCCGTTGAACGTGATACGCGAACTCGCTGACAGTAAAGGCGTGAGCCGGCTGGCCCTGACCATCGGGTTGCTGCTCATCCTCTCCGTCCTGTTCTGCATGCTGGCGATTGTGATCCTCAATAACGATGTGGTGCTGGGCATTGAGGCGGTGTATGGAACGTTCGCCTTCCTACTGCTGTTGAGCGTGTTCTTCGGCCTGGTTGTCTTGATCGTCAGCAAACTGCCTGTGCCTGAGCACTTTAACCTCAAGCAACTGGCAATGGTGCTGGCGGGATTGGTTGTATCAGCCCTGGTGTACCTGGTGTTGCCGGTGTTCGGGGTCATCCTGGGCGCGATTTCGCTGACGGGGATCGTCGTTGTGCTTCTGCCGCGTTCATGGAAGGTCAACACGAAGATGGCCCTGCGCAATATCGGACGACAGCGCGCACGCACGACAACGACGGTTCTGGCTTTGTTCATCGGCGTCTTCACAGTCGGATTGGTGCTGGCGCTTGGGCAAGACCTGCAGGTGGAAATTAACAACGCATTTGCACAAAACCTGACCTACAATGTGGTCACGGTCACATCGGGAAGTGACACAACAACGTTGCAATCGAAACTTGGAACGGTTCCCGGCCTTTCAAAGACTCGTACAGACCTGTTCACGCAGATGGTGCCGGTTGCCATCGACGGACAGCCGTTGCAACAGGCATTGCCAGCAGGCCATGATCGCCAGGAAGCGATCGCTTTCCTGAGTTCAATGGAGGGGTACAACCTGGCACAGAATGTCCCCACATCGACGATTTCTCTAGGGCGTGACTTGAATGCCAGCGACGCGGGAACGAATAACATTGTGATTAGCGACCTGCTGACCAGTTCTGGCCCGTTCCAGATGCATCTGAAGCCCGGCGATACGATCACCTTTGCCAGCGTGGATGGAAAGACGATGCAGACCGAAACAGTGGTTGGCGCTTACGCACGCACTTCTGCTGGCGACCATCTTGGGAATGTGCTGGCCTCCACAAATACCGCGAATGCGCTCAGCCCGACAAAGGCCAGCGTGAGTACCGTGACGTACATGAAGATCGACTCCGCTCAGGTAAGTAACGCGCTGAACGCCATCGGGAAAATTGTTCCAAATGCAACGGTGCAAAACCTGGCCGATATCGGGGTCTATATCGAGTCGATGCTCAATAACATCCTGGAGATGCTGGTAGCGATTGCCTCGCTCTCGGTGATTGCCGGTGTGATTATCGTCGCCAACGCCGTTGCCCTGGCGATGCTGGAGCGCAGGCGCGAACTGGGCATTCTCAAGTCGGTCGGCTATACCAGTGGCAGCGTGCTGAGCGAGGTAATGATTGAGAATGGTATTGTAGGCGCGGTTGGCGCGATCACGGCAATGTTGCTGGCGGCAGGCGCGATCACACTGCTCGGAAGCCTGTTCTTCGGCATCGCATTCAGCGTCTCGACTCTGGTCGTGCTTAGCCTGGTAGGTGGTTCGGCGGCGGTTGCGATGGGTACAGCGGCGCTGGTCGCCTGGGGTTCGGTGCGCGTCCGCCCGCTAGAGGTGCTGCGGTACGAGTAAAAAAACGACATGGATTGAATCTGGAATGGCGCGCCATTCCAGATTCAATCCATGTTCTATGCTTATGGTATACTGAGGGCACGGTTGGCCTCTGGGAATCAGGAAAAGACTATAGACATGAAACGCTTCACACGACCTTTTCGGCAGTTACGAGGAAAACTGACCCTATCGTATACATTGACTTCAGTGGTGACGTTTCTGCTCATCGAAGTGATAGCTATCACTGCCTTGTTCTTGTATATCAGTTTGAATATCTCAAACTTTGTCCTGATCGACCTCAAACAAGAAGCTCCGCAGGCTGCGCCTTACTTTGTACATGGTTCCCCGGACCGCGAGGCGTTGACCAATTGGCTGCAAGTCGTAAATAGTACTGTACTCAATCAAGGGCTTTTCAATTTTTCTCATCCAGTTTTTTTTACAGTGGTAGATACGCAGGGCCAGACGATTGCCTCAATTGGCACGCATCCTGTTCCTTCGAATAGTCCGATCCAGGGGCAACTGGCTCCACAAGCTCGCGCAAATCTGCAAACGGTGCTGCATGATCTGAAAGGCGCAACCAGTACGGTCAGCCAGGAAACGGATGGAGCACTGGTAGCGATGACGCCCATCGTGGGGAACGGGGGTAAGATACAGGGTGCGCTCGTCATGAAAATTACCCAACCGGACAGGCTGCTCTTGTTTTCGGACTTTTTACGTTTGATTCTCCTCACTGTTACCATCGTGACTGTTATCGCTGCTATTGCAGGCATGGTCTTTGGCTATCTGACCGCGCGTGCCATTACACGACGGCTGAAAGGTTTATCGGCCGCGGTGGATGAATGGGGGGGCGGGAATTTCTCAGCGCACGCCAATGATGCTTCAGAAGATGAACTGGGGCAGGTGTCGCGTCAACTCAACCGCATGGCCGAGCAGTTACAGAATTTGCTTTCGGCGCGGCAAAAGCTTGCCACGTTAGAAGAACGCAACCGGTTGGCGCGTGATTTGCATGATAGCGTCAAACAGCAGCTTTTCGCCATCTCTATGCAAATCGGGGCAACGAAGGTTTTACTCAAACGTGACGTGAATGCTGCTGAGGCGCGCCTGAACGAGACAGAGAAGCTGGTACACCAGGCGCAGCAAGAACTGACCTCGCTCATTCGCGAACTGCGTCCCGTCGCGCTTGAGGGCAAGGGCCTAATTGCCGCGCTGCGCGAACTGGCGGCAGACTGGACACAGCAGACCAATATCGTTGCTAACTTGCGCGTTGAGGGGATAGAGGGAACGCGGGGGACGCCCACGCTACCGCTTACCGTAGAAGAGGCGTTATTCCGGGTAGCGCAGGAGGCGTTGTCAAATGTGCTGCGGCATAGTCACGCTACGCTGGTACAGTTGACCCTGACAATGACCGAGGAGACAGTAACGCTCTCGGTGGCCGATAATGGACAGGGTTTTGATACAACGCGACATGGACACCTGGGCGTAGGTTTGCTTTCGATGCAGGAGCGTATGAAGGCGCTCGGGGGAGATGTGCGGGTTGAGAGTGCGCCGAGAAAGGGGGCGCGTGTAGTGGCCTATTGTAGCCGGTCGGAGCTTGATAAAAGTGATGGTTCGGCTGTGCCAGGCAGCGAAGATGTAAAGGGCCTGGCGCATACACCTGGAGTACAAAACATATGACGGACACGATCTCTCTTCTGATAATTGACGACCATGCGCTCGTGCGACAGGGGATACGCGCTTTTTTAGAGCTGCAGCCAGACCTTATTGTGCTGGGCGAGGCGGATTCGGGCGAGGCTGCTGTGCGCATGGCGGCGGAACTTGTGCCTGATGTGGCGTTGATGGACCTGGTGATGCCGGGTATTGGTGGGGTGGAGGCGACGCGGCAGTTGAAGCAGGTCAGTCCACATACGCAGGTGATTGTGCTCACCTCTTATCACGAAGACGAATACATTTTTCCCGCTCTGCGGGCTGGTGCGCTTTCGTATGTGTTGAAGGATGTCGGCCCGGACGAATTGGCCGATACGGTGCGCAAGGCGGCGCGTGATGAGTCGGTGCTACATCCGCGTGTGGCATCGCGGGTGGTGCAGGAACTGCGCGGCACCAGGAAGGATACTCCGAACCTCTTTACCGACCTGAGTGATCGCGAATTGGAGGTCTTGCGCCTGATCGCGGATGGACTTTCCAATGCCGATATCGCCGAAAAGCTGGTCATCAGCGAAAAGACGGTCAAGGGGCATGTCAGCAATATCTTGAGCAAGCTGCATATGATGGATCGGACGCAGGCGGCTGTTTACGCCTGGCAGCACGGATTTGTTGCGAGGCGCGAGCCGTAATAATGCTTCTTAATGGCGTTTATCTCGTTATGTGGAAATCTAGAAGCAAAAAGAGTACTTCCCAATGATAAGTCGTGTAACGGTGGTTCCTCTAATCGTCTCTGGCAGGATGAAGCGCGTACTTGTTGAAGACTACCAGAGACGGCTGCTCTTTGAGTAAATACTCAATTACTGAGTATAAGCAAAGAAGTTAAGGATGTCAAGGTGAGTGAATGTGGGTAGTAACTATCCTTGACACCGTTTTGGAATGGTCTCTCAGTGAGAGCCGCAGGTCACGAAACGCTCTCGTAGATAGCGAAAGGGGAATCGGACACTGATGAACGAAGATCCACACTCCTGTCAAAAAATCCTCGCACTGCTTGCCAACAGGGCTGCTCTTGCTACGATCGGAGAGTGATACAGGTCATGCAGGATCTGGACAACATGTTGCTCTCCAGCGATGGGTTGAAGTGGTTCAACCTGCTCTATCTCCGTGTCACTCAGGCAGTGGACGAGAAACCACCAGCGGGTGGTTGGGATGATAGTGAATAGCCTTCTCAACGAGGTCATGCCCGAGACCCTCAACGTTCTTGCGACAGGCATGCTCGGCGAGCTTGCGCAAGACACGGGCACGATTGGCCGCTTGCTGGCGATGTGGAGCGTGAAAACGGCTCGCGATACGGCCTGGACCAATGCGGAACTCCTGTGGGAGCTTCAAGATCTTCCCTCGTTAAGTGAAGACTTAATGATGGTATTGGACCGCTTGTCAGGCCTGGCAAGTCGCGGCTTACTTACCACTGTGTAAGGTGTGTGAATGTGAAAACTTCATCCTGTCGTTTACAGCTAGAGCTGGCGCAGCAGGGGGGGCCCAGCGTTAAGATAACAACGGGTCTAATCGGCCAGTTTTCATCCACTTGGGGAAGAGGGGCTTCTCTTTTGTCGAGCGGTTGAGGTTTTCCCTTCTGGGAGATGACTACCTGACCTCTTCTATCGGCGAATTGACATTCACCTGCTGCTTAAGACCCTCGGTCTGCTGTTGGCCCAGCGGTTCTGTTCGAGGTTGCGCCGTGTTCTCGCCCAGTTGCTGCATCAGCCCCACCACGTCGGCTTCCTGCCACTGTTCCGCAATTTTCCCATTGGCGATGCGAAAGATGGCTATACCTGAGTACTTCACCGGCTTGCCGGTGGCAGGGATGTTCATGAAGTCTCCTTTGTGGGTCGCACGAACGATATAACGTACCACCACTTTATCCCCCACGGCCATCTCGTCCTCAAAGGTGGTATAGGTGTCGGGAAAGCCGGTGTAGGACATGGAGGTGAGTTGCTTCCAATCGTCGTGGCCATGCAGCGCGGGAAAACCTGCGTAGTGAGCAACATGATCGGTGGCAAATAGGTTGCGTGCGGCGTCCAGGTTCCCTGTGTTCACCACTTCATCGAGATACCGGTGGACGATGGCGATGTTGTCTTCTGTTGACATGAAAGAGGCTCCTTTCCGGTTACGGTTCCTTGCTGGTAGAAAGAGTTGCACTTTACCTGAAGACCTCAGGAGGGGGCTGAGAACCTACAAATACGTGGGAGAAAGATGTGCCATAGGATAAGGTACCTGATAATTATACCAAATGCAACAAACGAGCAGTCTTTTTTCTCCATGGGCATTATGGCATAACAAAGTTCTCTAATCATGTCATGATGCCGTGGATACTCTCAAGGGAGATGCGTCATCTCCAGGGATGTACCTGGTGGGACTGTCTCCTATCTAGCGTACAACAACGATCTTTCCATTGGCGCGGTTTGATTCCATCAGTCGATGGGCGTCTGGAATTTGTTCAAAGGGGAAAACCTTCACCGGCCTGACCTTATAGGTACCGTCAGCCACTCGATCAACGATGTGTTGCATGGGAACGTCGGAGTGAGGAAAGTCCTTCGTTCCAAACAGCAGGCTCGCAAAGGCATTCAAATCGACGCCAAAAGGCATGTCTGCCAGCTAATTGAATGGGACTGGCTCAATGCTTCCGAGAAAGCCTGCCACACATACGCGACCACCTTTCTTTGCCATGCGCAGAGAATCGAGCAGCGTGCTATTGCCGATCAGGTCCAGGACATCATCAATGCCGTCAGGATAGGAATCCCTGATCGTCTCGCTGAGCTTGCCGTTCTCAATCAGGACGCGGGTTGCACCCAGCTCAGTGAGCAACGCCACCTTGCTTTCGCTTCTGGTTGAGGTGAGAACCGTCACTCCCTCGTGTTTGGCAATAGTGATGGCAGCCTGTCCCAGTGCAGATGTTCCGCCGCGCACAAACAGCACCTGGCCAGCCGTGATGCGCAAATTGGCAAAGAGACAGCTCCAGGCAGTCGCGTAGGATTCTGGGATGGCAGCGAGGGTTGCCCAGTCCAGATCGGTTTGGAGAGGATAAACGTTCTGTAAAGGCACGCAGGTATATTCGGCGTAGCTCCCGTTTCTCGTGCGACCCATGCCCCCCGTAATCGTGGCCACCGTCTGACCGTGTTGCAGGGTTCCCGATGGGTCCTCTTCCACCTGTCCTACGCATTCGATCCCGCTCACCGGTGTGACCTCTCCAAAGAGGCCCTTGCGCATATACACTTCCGCACGATTGATGCCCAGGGCGGTCATTCACAGACCCTGTAAGGATTCCAGCGCCTGCTTCAATTTCTGGTAGGTGTTGGCGAGGTGTTCAGGGATGACTTTGACGTCGGCGACGACGGGCATGAAGTTGGTATCGCCATTCCAGCGCGGGACGATGTGGAAATGCATATGTTCGGCATAGCCTGCTCCGGCAATTTTTCCCTCGTTGATACCCATATTAAAACCGTCGGGTTTCATGGCCAGGCGCAGGGCGCGTAAGGCCAGTTGCGCCTGGGACATCAATTCGGTGAGGGTTGCGCTGCTGAGCTTTTCGATGGATCCCACGTGCTGGTAGGGGACAATCATGAGGTGCCCGCTGTTGTAGGGGTAGAGGTTGAGCATCATGTAGCAGTGTTCGCCGCGATACAAGATGTAATAGTCATCGTCACGATGAGCGGCGGGCTGCGTGCAAAAGATACACTCCTGGGGTCGTAGTGTTTTCGGCGCGATAAATTCCATGCGCCAGGGCGCCCACAAATTTTCCATTGCGCTTATTTATCTGCTGTGGCGGTTTCCGGTAGGGAAATCCACTTTTCAGCCCACGTGTGGATGGACTGCACAACTGACTTGAGGTCACGGCCCTTCTCGGTCAATCGATACTCAACGCGCACGGGAATCTGTGGGTAGACGATGCGTTCGACGATACCCTCGACTTCCAGTTCGCGCAGGCGATCGCTCAGCACACGATCGGAAAGACCCTCGACAGTGGAGGTCAGTTCGCAAAAGCGGCGTGGACCGTCCATTAGCGTGTCCAGGATCAGCCCCGTCCAGCGCTTGCCCAAAAATTGGAAGGCCTGTTCGTAACGTGGGCACATGTGATAGTTTGTTGATAGACTCATAGTCTCGGTTGGCTTCGTCGCCATGTCTCCTTGCCTGGCCTTTCCAGTCATAAGCTGACCAGCATAGCCTTGATGCCTTGTTAAGGAGCATCAATCGATCTTTGTGTATACCCTAGTATACCATGTTTTGCTATCTAAGGCAACCGTTGTTACTAACGAAAAGTAAGTGAATATTGCATCTCTTCATCAGGCTCGCATATACTACAACCATGCTGAAGGCGCAACTTGATACACATCTTAATACGTTTCACCTGAATCTCAGTCTGACTGCGGATGGAGGGCAGACGACGGTGCTGCTAGGTGAAAGTGGGGCGGGGAAAAGTACGGTTTTACGTTTGCTGGCGGGTCTGCTGCATCCAGAACGGGGCTGCATTGCGCTGGATGGCGTGACTTATTTCGATAGCGAAAAGCGTATCAGTGTGCCACCACAGGCGCGGCCATTTGGTTATGTCTTTCAGGACTATACGCTGTTTCCGCACCTGAGCGTTTTTGAGAACGTGGCCTTTGGGCTGCGCGCTCAGCGAATGCCGCGAGGGACTATACGGCAGCGTGTGGGCGAGGCGTTGGAACAGGTGCGGCTGGTGGGATACGATGCGCGCCGCCCGGCGCAGCTTTCAGGAGGTCAACAGCAGCGGGTGGCGATTGCGCGCGCATTGGCTCTGCACCCACAGTTGTTGCTGCTCGATGAGCCGCTAGCGGCCCTGGATGTGCAGACACGGCGCGAGGTGCGGCAGGAACTGCGCCAGATTCTCTCCCACGCGGGTATCACAACTGTTATGGTGACACATCAACATCTGGAGGCCTTGCTTTTTGGACAGCGCATCCTGGTACTCGATCAAGGCAGTGTGATTCAGGAGGGAAGCCAGCAGAACCTGTTGCAGTATCCGCGTTCCTCTTATGTTGCTGAACTCGTCGGCATGAATTTCTTTCGCGGCCAGATTCTCTACTGTGAGACGGATGCGCTCTGCACCATTCGCATTCATAGCAATGGCGGAGAAGGAGTTGAGGTGAGCGCTGCGTTGGAGGAGCATGCACAGGCGCAAACGCCAGGGATTGGGGAAGAAGCCTTTGTGGTGGTTGATCCGCGCAGTATTACGCTCTATGCAACACGCCCGGACAGTTCGGCGCGCAATGTTTTTTATGGCGAAATCGTTCAACTCTTGCGCCTGGGCGCGTCAGCGGGGAATGGGGGAGAGCGTGATGGGCGGGTACGCGTGAGTATTTTGCTGGATGGTTCCGCGGACTCTACGCCGCTGACCGCCGAAATTACCGAAGCCTCGGCCAACCGCATGGATTTACATGAAGGGAAAACCCTTTATGCAGCGTTCAAGGCGACTGAAGCCAGGGCTTATACGTGAAGTTTGTCTGCGAAACCTGCTATTTTGTGCAGGGGAATAACTAGTCGAATGAACGGTACCAATCGTCAGCTTGTTGTGTATACTGTTTGACAGAATCAAACGTCTCTCCACTTCAGCAAGGAGGTGTTTCATGAGTACGCATAGTTGTGTCGTTGCTCCTCATTTGAAGGACTCGCTTTCCACGGCAGACACCGGTAAATATGGCAGGATGTTTTCGTATCTGCCAGCGTTGGAGACCGATGAAGAGTACTTACTGGCATTAGGTAGGGCCGGGTCTATCATGGATGTAGATTCGACTCAGGGTGGTACAGAAGGAACTTCTGATAATCCGCGCATCGCTGCTGGATTTCCTGTCTTTGGACAATTTATCGCACACGATATTACGGCTGATCGCAGCCTTCTCCTACACCACGCTCGTCTTCAAGAACTCCGTAACTTTCGCACGCCTCGTCTCGATCTCGATTGCCTCTACGGTGCTGGTCCCACCGGTGACCCACACCTGTACGACATGGACGATCTCGATAAGTTTCTTCTGGGTGTGAATGATGCAGGTAATATGGACGATTTGCCGAGAAACCGCCAGGGACGCGCACTGGTTGGTGATCCGCGCAACGATGTACACCTGATTATTTCACAGCTGCACCTGGCTTTCCTTAAGTTTCACAACCACGTCGTGGATTGGCTGAGGGAAGAGGGTGTGCCGAGTTCAGAGGTTTTCAATGAAGCGCGAAGGCTGGTGAGATGGCACTACCAGTGGATCATCGTTCATGAGTTCCTCCCATTGAGCGTTGGGGAAGTGCTTGTGGCTGATATTCTGACGAATGGACTGCGCTACTATCCCTATGATGGCAATCCATTTATTCCTGTGGAGTTCGCCGATGCCGCTTACCGCTTCGGGCATAGCCAGATTCGCTCGCTATACACGTTGAATGATTCTGGAGCCAAAGGCAATGTCTTCCCCGATTGTGCCGGTACATGTCCAGTTCTCCACGATCGCGTCATAGACTGGTCATATTTCTTCGAGGTACGCGGCGATAAAAAGCCGCAAGCTAGCAAGAAAATCGACACCTCGCTGGCGCATTCGCTGATCAACCTCCCCGAGTCGGTTGTCGGAAAAACAGGGATACCCGAACAACATTCGCTGGCCTATCGTGATCTTGAACGGGGCCTGGCACTAGATCTTCCCTCCGGCGAAACTATTTCCAGGGCTATGGGTGTCGAACCTCTCACTCTGGAAGAGGTGAGCTTGAATAAACTGGGCTATCAGGGTGAAACGCCGCTCTTTTACTATATTCTCAAAGAAGCCGAGGTTCGGTATGGGGGTGAACGCCTGGGCGAGGTAGGTGGGCGCATTGTCGCTGAAGTGTTGCTTGCGCTGCTTGATAGCGATGCGACCTCCTATCGTAACATAGATACAGAATGGGTACCTACACTGCCGAGTGCGCGTAAGGGAGATTTTACCATAGCCGATCTTTTGCAATTTGCCCGTACTACCTGAGGTCAGAAAGGGAGCATTACATGGCCCACATTGTAAAAACCCCGTGTGACGAAGGTGTCATCCAGGCGGCTCCGCAGACGGGCAAGCTTTATCAGCCTGTGGCAAGGCCGAGTGGCACCTGGGTATTGGTGGCCACTATTCTTGGATCGAGCATGGCATTTATCGATGGTACGGTCGTGAATGTCGCGTTACCTGTGCTCCAGACAGATCTGAAGGCGACGGTTGCCGATGTGCAATGGGTGGTCGAGGCCTACGCTCTCTTCCTATCGGCGCTCATTCTGGTGGGCGGGTCGTTAGGCGATCACTATGGACGCAGGCGCATCTACGCTACAGGGATCATCCTCTTCACGCTGGCCTCGGTCGTGTGTGGGTTTGCGCCGAATGTAACCGTTCTGATCGTGGCGAGGGCGATCCAGGGGGTGGGCGGAGCGCTGCTGGTTCCGGGAAGCCTGGCGATCATCAGCGCCTCGTTCGATAGCCAGCAGCGTGGGAAGGCGATTGGCACATGGTCAGGCTTCACAGCAATTACCTCGGCCCTCGGTCCCGTGTTGGGAGGGTGGCTGGTTCAATATGCCTCCTGGCGCTGGGTCTTTTTTATTAATGTTCCTATGGCGATCATCGTACTCATCGTGCTCTTCTGGCGCGTACCGGAAAGTTACGGTGAAGAAGATGCGCGCGCGAGGCTGGACTGGCGGGGCGCGTTGCTGGCGACGCTTGGCCTGGGAGGTGTTGTCTACGGGCTGATTGAAGCCAATAATCTCGGCTTAGGTGATCCACAGGTGATTCTGGCGCTTGTGGTTGGGGTCGCCTCGCTGATCGCGTTTCTTATCGTGGAGGCGCGCAGCCCTAACCCGATGGTGCCACTCAGCCTGTTTCGCTCTCGAACATTCAGTGGCGCAAATTTGCTGACGCTCCTGTTATACGCTGCCCTGGGAGGAGCTTTATTCTTCCTACCGTTCAACCTGATTCGCGTGCAGGGCTACTCTCCGACGGCGGCAGGAGCGGCGAATCTGCCCTTTATTCTGATTATGTTCTTCCTTTCGCGCTGGTCTGGAGGGCTGGTGGCCCGCTATGGCGCGAAACTCCCGCTCGTTATTGGCCCGATTATCGCCGCAATTGGTTTCGTGCTCTTCGCCTTACCGGATATTGGTGGCAGTTATTGGACCACTTTTTTCCCGGCGGTGGTCGTGCTGGGAATAGGCATGGCGATCAGTGTTGCACCGTTGACGACGGCGGTAATGGGCGCGGTAAGCGCACAGAGGGCCGGTATTGCTTCTGGTATCAACAATGCCGTTGCTCGCACCGCCGGATTACTGGCAGTCGCGGTTCTGGGTATTGTCGCCTTGCTTGTCTTCAGCGCCAGCCTGGACAGTCGGCTGACAGCGTTGCCCATCCCGGCTGAAGTACGTAATATGCTGCTCGCGCAACAGAGTAAGCTAGTCGGCATTGTTATCCCCCCAGGGTTGAGTAGTACAACTCAAGCAGCGGTGCAACGAGCCATCGATGAGTCGTTCGTCAGCAGTTTTCGTGTGATCATGTTGATTGCGGCCGGGTTAGCCCTGGTAAGCGCGCTCAGTTCATTCTTGCTGATCGAGGGGAAGCAGGTACGAGGTGAAACGAAAGCGCCGCAATCATCGTCTTTAAGTAGTCCGACAGAAGTTTCCTAAAGAAGGAGAATAAGATGGTAACTCAATGCACACATCTTGACCAGATTCGAGAGGTCACGCCCAGCGCCAACGGTTGCGAGGATTGTTTGAAAACTGGAGATACCTGGGTGCATTTGCGCCTGTGTCTCGAATGCGGTCATGTTGGCTGCTGCGATTCTTCAAAGAATAAGCATGCCACCAAACATTTCCACGCGACTAACCACCCGATTGTCCAGTCGTTTCAACCTGGTGAAGATTGGCTCTGGTGCTATATTGACCAGGTGATGATCGACTGACAACAGATTCATAGCTACCGTAGGGGCATGAATCGCGTTCACTCGTGCACCGTTTCGCTTTGCCATTGACAAGTTTCGGGGATGGCCTGTCGCAGGGAGGCTGCCAGGCCATCCAGGTCGGTTACGTCGTCGCGGTAGACGGCCCAGGCTTTGGCTTTTTGCTCCGGCGAGGTTGGTTTGCGATAGACGATGACGCTGATGCGTTTGCCGTTGGGGAAGAACTCTTCTTTGACCCGTGTCAGGTCTTCCCAGCGCACTTCGATCACCTCTCCGTTCTTGTTGCGCTTCACCACCGCCTCTGGTTCCAGGGTGATGGTAAAAGGGACGGGGGCCACGATGCGCAGGTAGATGACGAAGCCGAGGATGAACAGCACAGCAGCAATAGTGCTGCCGATGGCCGATGCTCCCTGGTGCAGCGCGATCGCTAGAACCAGCGCCGTTATTCCCACTACACCTATGATGGTGACGATGCGTTTGAACGGGCTGAGCCCTGGCCCGATAAAGGTGTGTTCCTGTGCGGTAGCTGATGACATGAGACCTCTCCCAAGACCTATTGCATATGCCAGCGGGACGACCAGGGCGGGGGCAAGCCCAGCCCCTACCCTATACGAAGCGTGTCCCCACCCGTATAGGGTAGGGGCTGGGCTTGCCCCCGCCCTGGTGATGTTCGTGCTCCTGTCCTGGCAACCCCTGCTTCCTGCGAAATAAAATCTCACCCTGATATTGTAACAACGTGACGTGTAGAGCGCAATATGGTATACTGAATCCGCTGTTGCAGAGAGTGTCTCTCCATGCCAGGCAGTACCAGACGAGCATTTTCGTAGGGTGATTTACCTGCATAACTGCATGGAGAAGGCACACCAGGTTCGCCAGGCGTGAGGTGTTGGGAGACAACCTTCCAGGCTGGTGAGCGTATCGAGGGAGATGAAACGATGTCTACACAGCACACATTCGGGGGATTAGCCAGGGATTCCGGGCCGCTGACATCGCAGGGGGCGACCAGGATAACCGGGAAGCTGCTGGCAACGCAGGGGTACGTGGTGGGAATCGAGATTAGCGGGAGCGGCTCGCGCCAATCGGTGGCGCTGGCTGACCTGGAGGGCAAGATACTCTACCGGGCGCGTCGTCCATTGGAGTATGTGCCGGATACCGAAACCGTGCTGAACCTCATTGACGAGATGCTGGAGGAAACGCTGACGCCGGAGCGGTTGTCCGAGGGGCGGGTACTGCGCGTGGGCGTTGCGGTTGGTGGATTGGTTGATGCGTCACGCGGCATCGTGCGTACGCTGCATCATGCGCATGGCTGGAATGATTTCCCATTACAGGACTATCTGGCTAAACGTCTTGATAGGCCTTGTATAATAGATAACAATGCAAATGCGGCAGCGCTGGCCGAAGTTGTTTTCGGCACTGCGTCAGGAAGCGATGGCACTACGCGCGCTGCAGAGCGGGTCGCCTTCTATGTTGGGCTTGGACGGGGCATTGGCGGTGGCCTGGTTGTTAACGGCAAGATTTATCATGGTATGTCATCTACTGCCGGAGAAATCGGGCATATATTCGTGAAAGAGAACGGGCCGAAATGCTCGTGCGGCGGGTATGGACACCTGGAAGCTATCGCATCCGCCCAGGCTATCTCGCGTGCGATGATCGGCCTTTCAGTCGAGCATCCTGAGACAGAGGCGGCTATTCGCCGCGTTACCGGAGGCAGGGCCGAGCGCATCACCGCCGAGCAGGTTTTTCGATTGGCTGCGGAGGGCGATAAAGTCGCGCAGGGTATCACCTCGGATGTGTACACGTATTTGGGAATTGCCCTGGCAAATATCGTTCATATTATTAACCCAGGTATAATTATTCTGGGTGGCCAGGTAGCGCAGGCAGGAGAACTCTTGACCCTACCTCTACAGGCGCGATTGCAAGATTTGTGCCTGCAAGCTGCCAGTCAATCTGTGCGCGTAGTTGGCGGCTCTCTGGGAACAGAGGCCAATATTGTAGGAGCAGTCACTCTGGCCCTGCAAGATATCTGAGAGATTGATTGATACATGGGCGTGAAAATCACGTCCCTATATATAAATGGGCCTCCAGGCCGATACAGAACACGAGGCAAATTGTGGAAACAGGCCGGGTTATTAACAGGCGCTATCTGTTGCAACGCCTTGTAAAACAGGGGCAGTACAGCGTTGTCTACCAGGGAATAGACCAGGTATTGCAGCGTGTTGTGACGGTGAAAGCTGTTCCCGCACCCCATATACCGGTCTATCGCGCGGCAGTGAAGTTGACGGCGAGTTTTTCTCATCCCAACATTGTCGGCCTTTATGACCTTGTCATTGAAGCCGAAACGCTGTACGTAGTTCAGGAATATATTGAGGGTGATGATTTCGCTGCCCTGCTGCAATTGCCGCTCATGCCGCATATAGTAGCCGGCATTGGCAGTCAGATCTGCCAGGCGTTGATATATGCAGGTGCTTCCTCGCGCCGCGTCTCGCATGGAGACCTGACCCCAGGCGCTGTGATACGTGACCATACGGGCCTGGTGCGCATCAACAACTTTGCTCTGCCCAGTGATTTGACCTATTTCGAGCATTGGAGCATCATGGGCGGCGGTGATACCGTTGTTTCTGACAGCGAACTTCCCTGGGGAACGCAAAGTGAGGGACGCCGCGCCGACGATACGCGGGCCGTGGGTCTGCTGATCTACCAGTTGCTTGCCAGCCGCGTGCCGGGTACACGGGCAGTCGAACCGCGACAGGACGGGCGCTTGAGTTTCCAGCGCAATGTTCCGCCTGAGTTGTGTGAGACGGTGGCGCGTGCCGTTGTTCGCCAGCACCCCCAGGCTATCAATACGCCTGAAGACCTGTACGCGGAATTGAAAACCCTGGCTGAGACTCTGGAACCGCCGGTGCCTGTAGCTGTGCCGGTCACGAGCAGCTATGCGCAGAATGAACCTGCCCTCGCCAGGCAACTCTCTCCAGCTCCGGCCGTCGGCGGTAAACTGGCTACTGCTCTGCCAACCAGGGATGCTGACCATCCCGGTTCTGGACTTCCTCCTCAATCACCGGGACAGAGTGCAAAATTACCCGTCGCTAATATCGCTCCATCCGCGCCAACTGTTGCTGACGCGTCGTTTAAGCTCGCCGGGCAGCCGCGCGCGGCTTATCCTGAGCCGACTGCGCGCAGTGGGCGTTCATCGCTGCTCATGATCCTGTTGATTGGTCTACTTGCTTTCGGGCTCCTGTTTGTGGTGGGCTACTTCGCCGGACAGTATTTGATCCATTGAATCGGCTCGCGCCAGGCGTGTCGTAGGGACAAGGGGCGGCGTGGGGTGGATGTGGGGGCCTTGTGCTTGTCCTCCGTTGGGTATCGACCAGGCATGGAGGACCTTTCTTCCCGGCACTTTTCGCAGCTGCCCACACGCCTGATGCCCACAAGGGGCATCACTACATTTCAACCAGCCCCTCCACCCCTCCCCTGAGCGTGTCTCCTGGTGGGGATGGCGGGGGATGGGCAAATCCAAATGTAGTGATGCCCCTTGTGGGCATCAAATACACACAGGGCCAGATGATCCGGCCTCCTGCCTGGCTTTCCGGCTTAGGTTGATGTGTATTACAGACCGGAGACAGGTTCCTGCATGCCTTCTATGATGTAGGCGTGGGACATGTGGCGGCTGTTCCAGGCGAAGCCGACGTGGCCTTTTCGGTCTACTACGATGA
>WNGQ01001722.1_pt1 | contig 22379 bp, 17 predicted proteins | sample 5407661 | NCBI WGS metagenome assembly WNGQ01 (sample SAMN13153382, study PRJNA577476) | soil metagenome | isolation source: 60 cm soil or saprolite under Garry oak tree replicate 2 | place: USA:California | collected 2016-06-15 | reverse complement strand
TTGCCTGCACACCTGGTGTGGCTACCAATCAGTACCCCCACAACACTGCCCCAAACACTCCTTTCGGATCTCTCTGTTCATCCTGTAGAGAAGTGAGAACACTCCTTTCGGATCTCTCTGTTCATCCCGTGGAGAAGTGAGAACACTGCCCCAAACACTCCTTTCGGGTCTCTCTGTTCATCTCCTAGAGAGGATATACTCCTTACATAGAAGATACACGACTTCTACTTGAAGCAAGTGGCCAGCCAGTTCTGAGCGGCCACACCAGGGACAGGATCATGTCAAACACACTCAACCCAACAACAGATCCCAGTCAACCAATAGTCTATCAAATCAGGATCGAGGGCCATCTGGGTCGCGAGTGGGCAGACTGGTTTGTGGGCCTGGCCATCACGGCTCTGGACAACGGCGAGACGCTCCTGACCGGCTCGGTGGTCGATCAAGCCGCGTTGCATGGATTGCTCAAAAAAGTGCGTGACTTAGGAATGCCATTGCTCTCGGTCATTCGCGTTACACCCGGCCAGGCAGATGCGTCGGATGTCAAACCGTGAAATGAGGCCAGCTGCTTAGATTGGTTTTCAGGTAACGCTACCTACTTATGAAGAAGGAGAACACTCATGACACAAACGAAAACAACTACCACCTCGCCCAAACGCCTCGCGAGAATCGCCGGCGTCCTTTACCTGCTCGTCGGCATCTTCGGCGGCTTTGCCGAAGGCTTTGTGGAACCCAAGATGTACGTTGCCGGCAACGCGGCGGCCACGGCTAGTAACCTCCTCGCGAACGCCGGACTGGTGCGTATCGCCGTCGTCGCCGACCTGTTAGATCCGACAGTCTTTGTCTTCCTCGGGATGACCCTCTACCTGCTGCTCAAGCATGTGAACAAAAGCGTGGCCAGCGCGATGGTCGTCCTCGTCGCAATCTCGACCGGCATCACGTGCCTCAACGCGGTCTTCGAGTTTGAGGGCTTGCGGGTCGCAACCGGTGCAGTCAACCTGGCCGCCTTGGGCACCGCGGGTTCGAATGCCCTGGTGCTGCTCTTGCTCGACACCCAGCACTATGGGATCCTCATCGCGCAGATCTTCTTTGGCCTGTGGCTGGTGCCGCTGGGGTATCTCGCCTACAAATCAGCAGGGTGGTTTCCCAAGTGGTTGGGCGTCCTGCTCGTCGTGGGGGGCGTCTGCTACCTCGTGGACATGCTCGCGCTGTTCCTGGTCCCCGACTTCGGCCAAAAGATCAACATCTTCATCGTCATCCCGCCAGCAATCGCGGAGATCTCGATGGTTCTCTACCTGCTCGTGATCGGTGTGAAGACCGTCAAGCCAGACGAGCGCATCCTCGCCGCGGAGTGCCGACTTTCTGACAAAGGACACTGAAAAGGATCGGGACCAGAATTTGACTCATATCTTCGCCATTTTCTTTGCGAGTTCAACTTGAGTTTGGCGTATCACCAACCTAAGTGTGGCGCAACCGGACCAACAGTGCCAGCGCACTCGTGAAGCGCTCTCACGCCTTCTGAGAACCTGCTGTCAACACTCTCTCACTGGCATCGTTCTTTCTGGCTCATACGGCCCTACAAGCCGTCTCACGCTACTCGTCGCCCATGCGCCACACTCATGTTGGGCCCGCGCCAAACTCAAGTTGAACTCGCACTGATTGCTGTCATCCGCTGGCGGATTGGTTCTGCCTCATAACATTTCCTAGCTGCATGTAACCGTTTTTGTGAACGAAGACAACCACGAAGCCATCATTTTCTGACACAATTCTTTTCGCTTATGCTTGTCACTTGAAAAACGAAATGTGCGAGTTCAACTTGAGTGTTGCTGTTTCACCGACATGGGGCCCCGCAAGCCGCAAGCAGAACGATGAACGGTATCAGGACCCCCCCCAGATGAGTCGATGTTTCACTCTGTATCTCCTTTATTGGTCTGAACCATCTCCTGGCTCTCCCTTCTCCTTCTCCTTTGGAGGTTAGTAGAGCTAGGCCCAGGTACGTGCAAAATTCTATCACAAGGAAACGCACGCTCAGATACCTGTGAGAATGAGAGACAGACTGCCTTGGCTAACGCTGTTTAGACCGTATCCAGCCCTAAGAATCAGTCAACAAGCCGATGAGCAAGATATTTCTCATCGGATTCTGCTTTGGAATGGAGAACACAGCTTCGCTGTGATAGAATTTTGCATGTATCCTGGGCTTGGCTCTAGTACTGCTCATATGTGTCACATATCGTTCACAGGAGCTACCCGATCTTTCACAACCAGCTCACAATGTCGGCAATGGAACCACTGGTTATCTGGCGCATGGTATCTTTTCTAACGAAACCTAATGACAGGCCAATGAGCCTTCTTTGCATCATTTCATTTCGTTTCTGACTCGTAAATTTTCGCTATCCCGCAAAATACGATGAAAACTGGATCGTGATTGTCCGCATAAAAGAGGAAAGAATACGAGGAAAAGTTATGCGTCAGAGCGTGCCTGTTTTACCGCTCAACTCCTCAAATGCAGCGAAAAGATATTCGTCAAACGCGAAATTTTAACCGACAAACAACACGGAAGGAGTCGTCAATGTTCATCGATCAGAATACGAGAGAGTAGCAGCAAGAGAGAGGCCTGAATTGCTCGCGTGCGACTCTTGACTCCTAAAACGTAACGTTAACGTTCTTCGCAAACGTGTGATGCACTTCCCGCTCATGACGATGCTCATGGCGCTTTTATGACACGCCCTCATCATACTAGCAATAGATGTTGCCCAGTGTCGAGGCAACATTCCAAAAGTGAGGTCTTATATGCAACTCTCTTCGTATTCAGATACGCTTTATACAACACAATGTTATCAACAGGAAATGGAAAGCATCTGGGAGCATGTGATCCAGCTCCCGGAAGGTCAGGACAAAGTGGTTATGTCACAGCTCTGGCAGTTCGGAAAAACTTCTGCTGCCCCAACTTCTGAAGATTTTCCTGCCTTAGTTGCGCATGGGTTCATCGTTGAACAGCTTATGGATGGTCGGCTGATGTGGAGACCCTTTACTCCTTCTCTGAAGGAGTTCTGGCGCGTGGGTATTACAGTCTCAAATGCTCATGGCTATATGCTTAAACCAAAGCGAGCATTTGAAGCCAACTTGCTAGCACATATCCAACTGCACAACCAGGGTCTCGCTCCACTTGGCAAATTGCATCTCTGAAATCAGGAATTGGTCTTCACTGTCTAGCATATCCTTCTGACTTATGTCACTACCCGTGGCGCTTTCATGACGCTTCCTCACTATACTAGCAGCAGGGTTTCGCGCCAGTCAACAGCATGTGCATCAAGCATGGAAACTGTGAGTATGACCATCGCCTGCCTTCCCGTTTTTGATGCCTCGGTTCTCGGAGTGGCGCAAGACCTTGTCTGAATGGATGTGTTAGAAAGGAAGCTCTTATGCGTGTCAACCTTTTCTCGCGAAGCCCCCGCACTGCGAGAATTTTCACCATGCTCATTCTTCTGCTTATCGCGTACTTGTATCTTGGAGGAAGGGCTGTTCAATATATGAGTGGTTTTTCTTCTCTTGTTCTCACCTCTTATCAGCACCTTGCCACGCCGAGCGACGTTTCCGTTTTGACCTTTCACAATGATAATCTACGTACAGGGCAAAACCTCAACGAGACTATTCTCAACACGAGCAATGTCAATGCGCAACACTTTGGCAAACGGGTCTCGTATCCCGTTGATGGGCAGGTGTATGCACAACCGCTTTTTGTCCCTGCTGTCACTCTCAAAGGCCATCAGTACCATGTGGTCTATGTAGCGACGGAAAACGACAGCGTCTACGCGTTTGATGCTGATCAGATGCATGTGGTTGCCCCACTATGGAAGACGAGCTTTCTCCATCTGCCTGATGTGACCACGGTCCCCTCTACAGATGTTTTTGGGAAGTATCCTCATCAAGATATCGAGCCATCTATTGGTATTACTGCCACCCCCGTCATTGATCTGACCACGAACACCATGTATGTGATGTCAATGACGAAGGAACATGGCAACCAGTATATGCAGCGACTGCATGCGCTCGATATCACGACAGGCAAAGACCGGCCAGGGAGTCCCATGGTTATTCTCGCTCACATAAAAGGAGAAGGCTATGACAAGAGCAAAGGAACACCTTCTCTCGTTACCTTTAATACCAAAGAAGCGAATCAGCGCCCAGCGTTGCTGTTCGTGAATGGCGTCGTCTACATCGCATGGGGAGGCTTTGGCGACACTGACCCCTACCATGGTTGGGTTCTAGGCTACACCTACAATGGCACAGCATTTCGGCAAGTAGGTGTCTATAACGTGACGCCTGATGGTCAAGAAGGGGGGATCTGGATGAGTGGAGCGGGACCTGCTGCTGATGCTCAGGGCAATGTATATCTCACGACAGGTAATGGTACCTTCGACCTGGCTCAACCAGGTCAACGAGATGCAGGCAATAGTTTCGTGAAATTGAGTACACAGAATGGTCTTGTTCTCTTGGATTACTTTACCCCTTTCAACCAGAAGTGTTTAGATGGCCGCGATGAAGATCTTGGCTCAGGGGGAGTATTGCTCTTACCAGAACAGCCTCACACAGCTCATCCTAGCCTGCTTGTTGGAGTGGGGAAAGAAGGCCGTACCTACGTGATTGACCGAGATCATATGGGCCAGTTCCACAGGTATCCAGGCATCCTTCAATGTGGTTCCAACGCAGAAACACGTACCGATATCGATCAAGTCATGCAGGAACTGCCTTCGAACTCAACGGGTGGCTTTTTCGGAACCCCCGGCTATTGGGTCGGGACTGCTACAAGTGGGCAATTGGTCTACATCGGGGAAGTAGGTGATCACCTGAAGTCTTTTCAGCTGAGTAGAGATACACTCTCTTCCAGAACAACCGCTCAAACACCAGAAACTTTCGGTTTCCCCGGTGCAATACCCTCGATTTCTAGTAACAAAAGTGTTCCTGGTACCGGAATCGTATGGGTAATTAGTCCTGCAAGTTGCGGTGGGCCTGGATGTGCACCAGCCGGTTCAGGTGTTATCCGCGCCTATGATGCCACAAATATCGAGGTAGAACTATACAACAGTGAGCAGAATTTCACACGGGATAGACTCGATAGCTATGTAAAATTCAGCGTGCCGACTATTGCCAATGGTAAGGTCTTTGTGGGAACACAAACAAGCTTGAATATCTATGGCTTGCTCGCTTCTTAATGGCAGATCTGTTGTTACATATATAGGATTCCGCTTATGCATCGAACAATAAGGCACTCCCTTCTGGACCCAATCTGTGTGTACACCGACAACTCGACTGGTTGACACCGGTTGGACGGATAGAAGGAGAAGTCAGAAAATGACATCTATGAATTCAGTGAGAATGGCTCACAATACAACTGCAGCCGCAGGCCCAGCAAATTCGCAGAGTATTTTGAATCGCCCAGCGGCTGTCGCAAATATGGTAACTGACGTTGCTCCCAAGTATATACCCACACTTTCAGAAGAAGAAGCAGTTGGGCAGGCTCGCTTGCTCAAGGCATTGGCAGATCCTACGCGTTTACGCATCCTGAGTTTGCTCAGCCGGCACGAAGGGGAAGTATGCGTCTTCGATATCGTGGAGAGCTTTACATTGGGACAACCTACTATCTCCCATCATCTGCGTATTCTTCGTGATGCAGGCCTGATCGATTGCCGAAAGGCAGGCCCGTGGGCGTATTATTATGTGCTGCATGATGCATTAAAGCGGGCGCAGGATGCGATCAATAAACTTGCATGAAATGCTCCCCTGCACCGCGGCCGGTAACAGATCGCGCCGGGACCGCTAATGAGGTTCGGTGAAGAAGGCAGCCACGCCGTGCCCGCTCCTCTGGCAACAGGCCCAGGAATGGAGCGGGAGGCGTGAACAGAGAAGGACTCCTCGATCCCTCAATTCCAGTTTCTTCACACCAGATCAACACATTCAGCAACAGCGACCCTTGCACGCCACATCGTCACGCAACGGCAGTCTGCTCACCTGGATCATGGCCATTGATAGGCATGCGTGAGAGCAGTGGCGTTCCCAGTAGAGTGATTGTTTGGGCCATATGAAGTCTGCCCCGGCTGTGGCCATTGATAGGCGTTCAAGACGTCGAGCTTGCTCTTGTTGACCGTCTTCCAGTCGTTCTGCAGGATGCCACCGGTATCCCCTGAGTCCGCATTCCAGGACCAGTAGGCATAGCTAATGCCATGCGCGTGTAGGAAGGCCACCAGGGTGCGTTGCCACACGCCCTCAGCATCCTGACCCATAGAGTTCCCTCCGAACTCCCCTAAGAACACAGGGGCATTCCCGATCTTTTGCAGATAGGCCCAATGCTTCTGCCAGACGGCGGGGAGGGTGCGAGCGAGGTCAGAGGGCTTGGGGACCTGGAACCACTGCTGTACGTAGACCTCTGGCCCGTAGTCATGAGCAGAATACACCAGCTTGTCCGGCCGCAAGAGCTGCACAGGAAACTGCGCTGCTCCTTCCAGGTTCCCGCCCCACCAGTACGAGTCACCCTGATACTGCTCGATCCCTTCGACGAGAATCAGCCAGTCTGGGTTCGCGGTCAGAATGGCATTACCTGCCTGCTGGGCAGCCAGGTGCCAATCCGTGCTGGGGTTGCCATCGCCCCAGGTTGCTGGACCATGTGGTTCGTTGGCCAGATCAGCCCCAATGACCGTCTCATTGCCGCGGTAGTGGTGGGCCAACATAACCCAATCCTGGATCCACCGCGTCTGAGGGACCTGATCGGTGTACCACAATTGGGGCCGCAGGTCGGCAGTGGGACCATGACGGTCGAGAATGACCTTCAGGCCGCGGACGCGAGCCCCTTGAATGATCCGATCCATCAGTGCCAGACCACCCAGCCCCTTAAGGTCAGGGTTCAGCTGGTAGTTGATGCCCTGCGGCTTGCTGGTAGGGTCGAAAAGCTGGTTAGAGAAAGGCAGACGAATGGTGTTGAATCCTGACTGTACGATCTGGTTCAGCATGTCTTCCCAGTTGCGTACCCCTAGCCCATGAGGGGCAAAGGTACTGGTCTCAAATCCAAACCAGTTGACACCCGACAAATACACCACGCAGCCCGACGCATCCACCAACTCTCCATGAAAGGTCTTGAGGAATCCTACTTGATGACCAGGTTGGCATGGCCCTGAGGCTTTTTGCGAACCAGGAAAAAAAGTAATAGGTGTACAGCTAGAGAGGATCAGTATCCCCAAAATCACTACAGGGAAAATAAGTATGCTCCCTTTCCAAAAACCTGCAATGCAGGGAAGTCTCATATCACTCTTCCTTTCCATATGATCCAGGATTAAGATGGGTTCCCAAGTATTGCAAAACCCATTCACAAGTTTCGATTATACACAGTTCTACGTCTGATTTTCCTGGAAAACGCCCTATCATTTCAAGATGAGCATCTCAAGGCTGTGAGGATATATATTTCTCTGTATGGATGGAGCGAATATCAATGCTGAATGTGTGCAGCTTTGCCCTGCAACGGAAAGGATGTTTTTGAACTGAGCATCTCATCGACGATGGTAGACTGAAGCACAAAAAACGGGCCGCCCGGCCAGGTAAACGTCTGGTCGAACGGCCCATAGTCACTCTATCCAAGTGGCCATGATAGATGCAGACAAGGTTCCCAAGGCGCGAATTGTCTTGGTGGAAGAGGGCTTTTTCCTGCAAGCTGAGCAGCAATCTGTTGTAGTTCTTGCTTGACAGCAGTCATACTCGCGGGTCTGTTGGCCGCTTTCATCTGCACCATCTGCCCAACCAGTCTTTCTAGCTGGCTCGGTACCCTTGACAGAGGAGGAAAAGTGAACGGGTCTGGCGTGTTGGTATTTGGACTATTTCCAGAAAGCATCTGATGCAGCAGTGCTCCCAGACTGTAAATATCCGATTGAGGCGTTGTCAGTTTGCCAAACTGCTCTGGGGCAGCGTACCCGACCGATCCAAAGGAAAGTGTATCTCTAGTCTGTCCTGGCTTGAAGAGGCGCGCAATGCCAAAGTCAATCAGGTAAATCTTCCCGGTGGGGGTGCGCATGACATTGCTAGGTTTGAGGTCGCGGAAGATGATGGGCGGTTGATGACTGTGCAGATAATGCAGAACATCACAGAGCTTCATCCCTATTTTAAGGGTCTCTCTTAGAGGAAGACGGCCACCGGGAGCCCTCTCCAGGGACTTTTCAAGGCTCTCCCCTTCGATGAAGTCCATGACGAGATACCAACGTCCCGCCTCATCGAAGTGGTCATGGATCTTGGGCAGATTCGGATGGAAGAGGTCAGCAAGCAGATAGGCTTCTTGCTCAAAAGCTTGGATGGCTTCAGGAGAGAGTCCATTCTGGCTCATCTCTTTGACTGCAACAAGCCGATTCTTGAAGAGGAGATCTTCCGCTTTGTAAACGACCCCCATGCCTCCCTTGCCAATCTGTGTAAGAATCCGATAGCGTCGCTTAAGCAGGCAATTGGGTGTAAGAAGCCCAATGCGAGTGTTGAATGCTGATCTTGCCATGGGATAGCGCTGGGAAGGCGCGATAGTTTGCAAAGGTCTTCCACAAGCAAAGCAAAATGTATCTTGTTCTCGATTAGCTGTGCCACAGGCTGAGCAGTAGAGATATGAAGGAAGCATTCGTCTCTCTCCGTAACTATTCATAATGGTCAATTTCTCCTTCTTTTGCCTGGCGGACCCAGGACGTTCAGCCCATCGTCCTTCTCGCACTAAATAAAGCTCCTGCGGATAATTCCCCATATGTGAAAGTTCGTAGTTCCCGCAACAATTATTCCGCTTTATTTAGTATGAGGAGGAAGCGCCATGAAAACGTTATGAGCATCGTCATAAACGGGATGTGCACGGCTCTGTTGCAAAAAATATCACGGGACGCAAGGAACCGTGATATTTTTTGCAACAAAATCCCATTTTATTGTTCAGGGTCGGTACTGCTGGTGGTCTCCCTCTTGACTGGGGATAGAGAATGCAAGGAAAAGCTTTCGAGAGTTGGGAGAAGCAAGCAAAGGAGGAGCAGATGGGATATGCAGAGGTCAATAGTACGCTTCGTCACACGAAGCGATATGCTTTCAGGATAGAATCAATATTCCCGGAATGGTTATTTGTGCTGGCTTGCGGTTTTCCTAGCAACGACCATTGATCGGTGCTCAACATATCCAGCTTGTTCTGGTTAACTTTCGTCCAATTGTCCTGGAGGATGCCGCCGGTATCTCCTGAGTCAGGGTTCCATGACCAGTAGGTATAGCTGATGCCATGCGTTTTCAGGAAAGCCACCAGGCTGCGCTGCCATACTCCAGCAGGATCATTGCCCACCGAACGCCCACCAAACTCTCCCAGCAGCACCGGGGCGATACCGTCCATTTGCAAGTAAGCCCAGTGCTGCTGCCAGACCGTGGGGAGGTTGTGGGGGAAGTTGGCAGCCTTGAACCATGACTGCTTGTAGATCTCCGGCCCGTAGTCATGGGCTGAATACACCAGCTTGTCCTGTTCCGACAACTGTACCGGGTACTGCCGGGCTCCTTCCAGGTTCCCGCCCCACCAGTAATAGTCGCCGTGGTACTGCTCGATCCCCTCCACGATTACCAACCACTCGGGATTGGCGGCCAGGATGGCATTGCCTGCCCGTTCGGCTGCCAGGTGCCAGTCCGTGCTGGCATTGCCATCGCCCCAGGTCGCCGGGCCGCGGGGCTCGTTTGCCAGGTCGGCCCCGATTACCGTATCATTGCCCCGGTAGTGCCGGGCCAGCATAACCCAATCCGCGATCCAGTGGGCCTGGGACACCTGATCAGTGTACCACAATGAGGGCCTGAAATCGGCCGTAGTGTCGTGACGGTCAAGGATGATCTTCAGGCCACGGATCCGTACGCCCTGTATGATCCGATCCATGAGTGCCAGGCCTTGAAGCCCCTTGAGGTCGGGGTTCAGCTGGTAGTTGATCCCCTGTGGCTTGCTCCAGGGGTCGAAGAGCTGATTGGAGTAGGGTAGGCGAATGGTGTTGAACCCCGTTTGCTGGATCTGATCGAGCATGTCCTGCCAGTTGCGGGCTCCCAGCCCCTGAGGAGCAAAAGTACTCGTCTCGAAGCCAAACCAGTTGACGCCCGTCAACTGCACCGGACACCCGGCGGCATCCACCAGTGTGCCATGGGAGCTGTGGAAGTAACCCCCGGTGGCGCGGACCTGGCATTGTGTTGAGACGTGCCATAACTCAATAGTGGAAGCGAGTAGGAATACAGCCCCCAGAACTAGCACGAGCAGTACTCGGACCGGCAACTCTCTTTTCTGCTCAATGTTCACGCGCTCCTCCTCCATGTGGCTCGATAGCTCCATCCTTTCACCTGGTAGTCTCCCTCTCACGGAGGAAAAGCCACAGCTTCGCCTGGGAGTCCAGGTTCATATGTCTCGGCTGCTCTTCCACCACAGAATCCTCTTTTCAGGGGGTAAGGACTTTGCTCATCGAGTAAGATTTGGGTAGCAGTTCAGCAACAAGCTCTATCTCATCGTCTGCAAACCAGACGGGTTCCTTTATGAGCGCCCCTTCGAGAGCAATCAGGTAGAAGCAAAATGCTTCTTCAAGATCAGCAGGAATGGCATCGACTATCAGGATCGTTCCGCTAAGTCCTCGAAAGGGGCCGTAACCGGACACCTGGACGTGGCTGCCTTCCAACAATACGTTATTCTCCATCTATATAGAACTCCTTTGTCACTCGCTGGATGCAAAGCTATGGGCATCCAATTTTTTTGTTGTGAGTACGGCACTGCAACGGGTCGGGATGCGTGTGGCACCTACGACCTTATGAGGTTGTCGTTCCTTGTCAGACGATCTCCTGACGCTGTGATGCTAGTATGAAGAGGGTGCGCCATGAAAGCGTCATGGGAGCCGTCATGCGTGAGAAGCGACCCACACGAGGCCATGTTACGGCTCTGATAAATTACTATTTCGTCAAGGGGTCATATGTCGCAGGTGTGCCACTTCTAGTACTTTTGTCTATTATCCACCAGATGTCGCCAGCGCAGGGTTTAGACCTTTTGAGCACGCTTGCTAGCAGCAGCGTCCTCTCTGCTACTGCCGACCCCACACAGCTTCAGAGGTGGGGAAATGATTGTCTCGTTTGGAAAGGAAAAGACATGTTAAAGACCAAGGTGCACGCGGTACAGTTCTGGAAGCAGCCGCCTGTGCGTCTGGCAGGCGGATGGATGACGATCCTGATTGTTGCGACACTCCTGATCGCTGCGTTCACGAGTAGCCCACTTCATCCACAAAATTACGCGAAAGCTGCTGGCCAGGGGTATTGGCATACCAGAGGTACACAAATTCTGGATGCGAATAACCAGCCAGTACGCATCGCCGGCATTAACTGGTTCGGCTTTGAAACGACCAACTATGTCGTTCATGGTCTCTGGTCCCGGAACTACAAAGATATGCTGGACCAAATTGCGAGCCTGGGCTACAATACCCTTCGCTTACCTTATTCGAACCAACTCTTCGACGCCGGCAGTACGCCCAATGGGATTGACTTCTCGAAAAATCCTGATCTGGTGGGGCTCAATGGCTTGCAGATCATGGATAAGATCATCGGCTACGCGAGCCAAAGAGGTCTGCATATCATCCTGGACCATCACCGTCCTGACGCTGGATCGCAATCAGCACTCTGGTATACCTCGACCTATCCCGAGTCGCGTTGGATCTCCGATTGGCAGATGCTCGCAACTCACTATAAAGATAATCCCATGGTCATCGGTGCTGATCTGGACAATGAACCGCATGTTCCGGCCTGTTGGGGGTGTGGAGACACAGCCGTCGATTGGCTCCTGGCCGCTGAGCGCGGGGGGAATGCGATCTTGTCGGTCAATGCGAACTGGTTGATCTTCGTCGAGGGCGTCGATTGCTATGGTCCTGGCGGCTCAACGAATGAGTCGGAGTGCTACTGGTGGGGTGGGAATCTGCAAGGGGTCAGTAGCTACCCGGTGCAACTGAACGTGCCCAATCGTCTGGTCTACTCCGCGCATGATTACCCCTCGACCGTATATGGGCGTTCGTGGTTTAACGCGCCGGACTATCCCAACAACCTGCCCGGCGTGTGGGAGACCTACTGGGGCTATATCTACAAGAACGGCATCGCCCCCGTCTGGGTCGGCGAGTTTGGCACCCGGCTACAGAGCACCTCCGATCAACAGTGGCTCAGCACCCTCGTCAGCTATCTCGGCACAGGGGCCTCAGGCATCAACTGGACCTTCTGGTGTTGGAACCCCAACTCTGGTGACACCGGGGGCATCTTGAATGACGACTGGACAACCGTGAATACTGTCAAGCAGAATTATCTCACTCCAATCGAATTTCCGCTCAATGGCAGTACACCGACTCCATCGACCCCAACGCCTGCACCGACCTTGACAGTCGGTAGCAGCCCAACACCAACCCAGTCTCCAACGCCCGTACCGACTCCTGGAAACGTGTCACTGCAGGTCTACTACAAAGTCGGCGATCCAGGGGCACCCAAAGACAACCAGATCAAACCGCAATTCGAGGTGTTCAATGTGGGCAACACTAGCATCAATCTGAGTGATGTCACCATTCGCTACTGGTACACCATCGACACAAACCAGCCGCAGAACTACTGGTGTGACTATGCTACCGTAGGATGCGGGAATATCACTACGAAATTTGTCTCACTCGCACCCGCACGTCCGGGTGCCGATACCTACCTGGAAGTCGGGTTCACCAGCGGAGCGGGAAGTCTTGCTTCTGGGGCCAACACGGGTGAAATCCAGAACCGTTTCAGTAAAACTGACTGGTCGAACTACGATGAGACGGACGACTACTCCTACAATGGCAGCCTGACGACCTTTACTTTATGGACAAAGGTCACCATCTACTACAAGGGAGCCCTGATCTGGGGCACTGAACCGTAATGTTCACTGTGTTCGTTCAGAAACCTTCTTTCAGGTTGGAGGACAAAGTTGCGCTCATTCAGCGCAGACATCCCTCGATTCATGCAGAAGGATATATCCTCATAACCATGAGGCGCTTGTCTTGAGCCTGCAAGGCGTTTTCCAGGCAGGCCGGGATGAAAACCAGGTATACTAAAAGTACTTAATTTTTTCCAGTTGCGTAACCGGTACCGACAACGGTTACGCAACTGTGCCAGCAACTTGCTTGTGTGGTAACACACATCGTGGCCAGGATAACAAGCCAGAGGGGATAGCTATGGCAGAGAAAATCACGATACGTGACATCGCTCGATTCGCCGGGGTCTCCACGACCACCGTCTCGCGAGTATTGAACCAGAAGCCGGACGTGGACCCTGTCACACGTGAGCGCATCTTGCGTATCATGGAAGAGCAGGCATTCGTGCCCAGCATCACCGCTTCCAGGTTGGCGGGTGGACACAGCCGACTGATTGGCGTTCTGATCCCCTCATTGACGTGGCCTTTGATCCCAGAGATCATGCGCGGTGTCTCTGAGATGGTGATACAATCCCCTTATGAGCTTCTTCTCTATAGCATCACGCACGAGCAAGATCGAAACGAAAAGGACCAGGGCGATGTGATCGACCGCATCCTGGCTACCAAGCTGGCTGCTGGTTTGCTCGCAGTGTTTCCTGGCCAATCGGTTCAGCATCTCACCAGATTGTATGAGCAGGGTTTTCTTATCGTGATGATCGACGACCAGGGGAAGCCGACGAGTATTCCTTGGGTGGGTGCCGACAACCGTATAGGCGGCTACACTGCCACGCGGTATCTGCTTCAACTGGGTCACCGGCGTATCGCGCACATTCAAGGACCACTGAAGTACCTTGTCTCACATGAACGCTATCAGGGCTACTGTGAGGCATTGCGCGAGGCTGGTATACCCCTTGATCCAGCGCTTGTGATGGAAGGGGATTTTATGCCTTCGGGTGGGCGTACTTGCGCTAGCAAGCTCCTCGCTCTGGAAGATCGACCGACCGCCATTTTCGCAGCCAGTGATCAGATGGCCTATGGTGTGCTGGCAGAGGCCTCGGAGTATGGTTTACAGGTACCAGAGGATCTGTCTCTCATCGGTTTCGATGATATCCCTCTGTCTGCTCACACACGACCAGCCCTCACCACCGTACGACAGCCATTCTATGAAATGGGACAGCGTGCGATTGCATTGCTCTTGTCTCTGTTGGGGTTGCCTCGCCCACTAAGTAATGGGCATTATCCGGGTTCTGTTCAAACCCATGCTTCTCTTTGGCCAATCCAGCAAAGCGAGCCTACTCGCCTCCAATTGGCTACGAAGCTCGTAGTGCGTACATCTTGTAGTACTCCTCATCTCTCTCCGTCCCAGCGTCGGAGTAATTAATTGCAGGTGCTTCCTAGAGGCATCCTGTCTGGGTACAGGTAACTCGTCCTCTACTATTTGTCGTTCTGATATCAAGACGTAGTGTTGTCCTATTGTCCGTTACAAGCATGAAGAAGATAGAAGTTCGTAGTTTCGTACCTACAACGTTTTGGATGATGGCTGCTCTCGTTGAGTACCCAATGATTCGTTTAGTCCAATGCTAGGAGGTTTCCTATGATACCACGCTCAACATCCTCTCCTGGATGTTTATATGGCCGTGGCGGCGTTTTTGCCTATATCTCACTACTCCTCGTCCTTGTCTCGCTTCTGGTCGCTTGTGGCACCACCTCGAACACGAATACCACCATGCGTGGTGGGACACTCACGGTAGTACCTGGCCCTATTGGAGACTACACTCACAACTTTAACGTCTTTGCCAACGGTTCGGTCTTGAACGGTACACAAGGCTTAATCTATGAGACCCTCCTTTTCTTCAACCGCGAAGATGGGAGTGTGAAACCCTGGCTTGCGTCGAGCTACCAGTTCTCAAGTGATGCCACCAGCATCACCTTCAAGCTGCGCCCAGGCATTCAGTGGTCGGATGGCAAGCCCTTCACGAGCGCTGACGTTGTCTTCACACTGAAGCTGATTCATGATCACCCTGCCGTTGATTACAGTGGCCTCTGGACGGTGATCAGGGATGTATCGGCCCCCGATGATCACACCGTCATCGTGACGCTCAAGCAGCCTTCGGTGCCTCTTCTGTGGTATCTGGGCGGACAAACGTACATCATTCCCCAGCATCTCTGGTCCAGCATGAGCAATCCGGTCACCTACACGAACCCGAACCCAGTGGGCACAGGACCCTTCGTGCTCAAGTCTTTCACGCCACAGATGTACGTTTTTGACCGCAATGCTCATTACTGGCAGCCTGGCAAGCCGTACATCGACGAAATACGTTACCCTTCCTTTAACTCAAATACGAGCGCTGACCTGCTGCTCTCACAAGGCTCGGTAGACTGGACTGGCCTGTTTACCCCGGACGTCAATAAAACGTTTGCGAACCGTGACCGGGTGCATAATCATTACTGGTTCCCGCCAAGCAACGTCGTCACACTCTATCTGAACCTTGCGAAATATCCCTTTAACGTGCTCGCGGTGCGTCAAGCCATCAGCGCCGCCATTGATCGTAACAAGCTCTACCGTATTGGTGAGGACGGATACGAACCGCCTGCTCATCCCACCGCATTAGTCTTGCCAGCCAACCAGAGCTTCATGTCGCCGGACTATGCCCATGCCTCCTTCTCGGTGGATACCGCCAAGGCTAGCTCACTCTTGGAGCATGCGGGCTTCAAGAAGGGCAGCGACGGCATCTATGTCGACAAGGATGGCAAGCGACTAGCATTCAACATAAATGTCGTGTCAGGCTGGACCGACTGGGTGACCGACTGCCAAATCATGGCGAGCAATTTGCAGGCGATTGGTATGGACGTGAAGGTGAACACAATTTCCTTCAACTCGTACTATAGCGCCTTGCAGACAGGCTCTTTTGATACAGCCATCTCCTGGACGAATACTGGCCCCACGCCCTACTACCTGTACAACTCGATGCTTGCTAGCGTCAATACGGCACCCATCGGTCAACCGGCTACATCGAACTGGGAGCGCTGGAGCGATCCTACGACCGATAAGCTCCTTGAGCAGTATGCACATTCACCTGACCCGGCGGTCCAGCAACAGGCACTCGCTGGCATCCAGAAGATCATGGTTGAGCAGTTGCCTACCATTCCTCTCATCTACGGTGCAACCTGGTACGAGTACAGCACAACGCGCTTCGTTGGCTGGCCCGATGAGCAGCATCCGTACGCGCTGCCAGCGCCATACGCAGCACCAGACGAAGAGATGGTCATGCTGAACCTGCATCGGGCATAACGACTGTATGCTGTAGTGATACGTATGGATGATCTGTACGAAGATCATCTATACGGGAGACCGTATACTTGAAAGAGAAAGAGGGATTGCATGCCTCACCTGCTACGCCGCATTGGCTTTTATCTGGTCGCGCTCTGGGCCTCGATTACGCTCAATTTCCTCATCCCACGACTTGTCCCTGGTAACCCTGCCCAGGTACTCATCGCTCGACTGCAGGGACGCATCGACCCACGTGCAGAACGTGCCATGGAGGTTGCCTTCGGCATTAGCCATGCAAGCCTATGGAGGCAGTACATCGAGTACCTTGGGAACCTTGTTCACGGCAACCTGGGTATCTCAGTCACCTACTTTCCCACCCCTGTCGTGACCGTTATTGGGCAAGACTTACCCTGGACGCTCGCGCTCATGGGAACCGCCGTCGTTATCAGTTTTGTGTGCGGTACGTTGTTGGGAATCATCGTTGCCTGGAGACGCGGTTCGCGATTGGATGCCTTGCTGCCACCAGTGCTTACCTTCCTCTCCGCCATCCCGTACTTTTGGCTCGCGCTCATCATCCTCTATGTCTTTGGCTTTGTCCTCAACTGGTTCCCACTGAGTGGTGGGTACGACTTGTCGGTCGAGCCAGGCTGGACTCCTGATTTCCTGTTGAGTGCTCTCCAGCATGCTCTTTTGCCGGCCTTGACCATCGTCGTTAGCTCTATCGCTGGGTGGTTGCTTGGCATGCGTAATGCGATGATAACCACCCTCAGCGAGGACTATGTGCTGATGGCTCAGGCCAAAGGACTTTCTGATCGGCGGGTGATGCTTGCCTACGCGGCACGCAACGCCATCCTACCTAATATTACTAGCTTTGCGCTCTCTCTCGGCTTCGTCGTCGGAGGCGCATTGCTCACCGAGATTGTCTTCTCCTACCCAGGCATTGGCTTTGCCTTGCTGCAAGCAGTCCAGAACTCCGACTATGCCCTGCTACAAGGCATCTTTCTGATGATTGCTGTGGCAGTGCTGGGAGCCAACTTCCTGGCCGACTTGGTCTATGTTGCACTGGATCCTCGCGTGCGACAGGAAAGGAGCTAACATATGCAACTCGATGAACGGAAAGCTGAACCGGCAGTCACACAGGTGACGTCGCAACTGCTGCTCTCAAGGGTAAGCGTAGCTACAAGTAGCGCCCCTCTAACCAGCAACACCCAACAGGTACTGCAACGGGAGAGCGGCTTTCGTACAGTAAGGAGTTGGCTTGCTGCCAACCCCAAAGTCGCCTTCGGCCTGGGCATTGTGAGTTTCTTCGTCCTGGTGGCAATCCTGGGACCCATCATCATCCGCCAGAGCCCGACTGCCTTTAGCTCCGATGTGCTTCAACCTCCTTCGGCCACGCACTGGCTGGGTACTACCAAGACAGGGCAAGACGTCTTTGCCCAGGTGGTGGTCGGCACACGCATATCGCTGTCGCTCGGGTTTGTTACGGGGGGGCTTTCGACGATCATCTCGGTCATCGTTGGCCTGATTGCTGGCTACTTTGGCGGCTTGATCGATGATGTGCTCTCACTCTTCATCAACATCTTTCTCGTCATCCCTGCGATGCCTCTTGCCATTATCCTGGCGGCCTACTTCCCCTTGCGGGGACCGCTGCCTATTGCGATTATTATTACCATCACAGGCTGGGCGTGGGGCGCGCGAGTGCTGCGTGCCCAGACTCTCTCGATGCGCCGACGTGAGTTTGTGGAAGCGGCCCGTGCCAGTGGAGAGACCGCGCTGCGCATCGTCTTTGCTGAGATTCTCCCCAACGAGATTGCGATTGTGGCAGCAGGCCTGGTCGGCACGGTGATCTACGCGATCCTGGCTCAGGTAGGACTGGAATTCTTGGGTCTAAGTGACGTCACCACCGTCAGTTGGGGAACAATATTCTACTGGGCACAAAATAATGAGGCACTGCTGCTGGGAGCGTGGTGGTGGTTCCTGGCCCCTGGTTGCTGTGTGGCGCTGCTGGGAGCCGGATTGGCCTTCATCAACTTTGGCATCGATGAGTTGGCAAATCCGCGTTTGCGCAAGGAACGTGGGGTGAAGTCGCTCACGAAGGCGAAAAAGGAGGTGGCATGATGGTCACAGAGGTCCGCACCAACACGCTGTTAGAGATCAAACATCTCAGTGTGGACTATGCTTCCACAAGAGGTACCGTGCACGCTGTCAATGATGTAAGCTTCACCATCGAGCGGGGCCACATCTTCGGACTGGCCGGCGAGAGTGGCAGTGGAAAGTCAACCCTCGCCTATGCTATCGCGCGCTTGCTCCAGCCACCAGCAGTCGTCACCCAGGGGCAGGTGTTGTACTACCCCCGGAGACGTGAGGTGGGCGAAACCGCTAAAGATGATGGAGCAGTGGATGTCCTCGCGCTAAATTCGGCACAGTTACGAGCTTTCCGCTGGCGTGATCTCTCCATTGTCTTCCAAAGCGCGATGAATGCCCTGAACCCCGTCCTGGATATCGGAACGCAAATCACCGATGTGCTACACGCTCACAATCCGCTCATGACTGCCGCTGGAGCACGTTCGCGAGCGGTGGAATTGTTGCGGATGGTCGGTATTGCGCCAGATCGGCTGCGGAGCTACCCGCATGAACTGAGTGGTGGCATGCGCCAGCGAGCGATGATCGCCATTGCGCTCGCGCTCAATCCAGAGATGATTATCATGGATGAGCCGACCACCGCACTTGATGTGGTGGTGCAACGCGATATCCTCGCACAGATTATGAGATTACGCAACGATTTCGGCTTCTCTGTGATCTTTATCACCCATGACCTTTCGCTCCTGCTCGAAATCGCAGATACCATCGCTATTATGTACGCGGGCCGTATGGTCGAGATGGGGACTCGGAAAGACCTGCATCGTTACCCACGGCACCCCTACACCTCCGGGCTGTTGAATTCATTTCCAACGCTGCACAGTCCACGCCGCAGTCTGACAGGCATAGCAGGCTCACCACCTGATCTACGGTCAGTACCATTAGGCTGTGCATTTCATCCACGCTGTGCGTTCGCGTTCGCAGCCTGTCAGACTATCGTACCGACGCTGCTTCCGGTGGTATCTGAAGGAATCGCGGTGCCCCCAGCGAGGACTCTGTCCAGCGGACAGGTAAGTTGCGTTGCTTGCCACCTCTATGATGCTGAACTGAATCCTGAAGGTCCCCCCCGGAGTCTTGAACATGTCAACTAACACTGCAACATCAACCAATCAAGAACCCATCCTGGAGGCAGTGCATCTGCGCAAGGAGTTTCCTTTACATACGGTCAAGCTTTTTGGGCCTGCACGGGCGGTGCATGCTGTCGAAGACGCTTCGCTGGCTCTGCTCCCCGGCCACGCTACGGCGTTAGTAGGGGAAAGCGGAAGTGGCAAGACAACGGTAGCTCGCTTGTTGGCAAGGCTCTACACACCCACAGCAGGCACCATTCGCTATCGTGAGGAAGTGGTCAAAGCCAGGGGAGTAGCTGCCTTGCAGGCATACCGTCGCCATGTACAAATAGTCTTTCAGGACCCCTTCTCGTCACTGAACCCGATGCATACTGTGCGTTATCATCTCAGCCGTCCTTTGCACATTCATGGACACGCCCATAGTGCTGTTGAGGAGACGCAGCTCATCACCTCGCTGCTCGAACGAGTGAACTTGACCCCGGCTGAGCAGTTCATGCACAAGTTTCCTCACCAGCTCAGTGGCGGGCAACGTCAGCGTGTTGCCATTGCCCGTGCGTTGGCAGCAAAGCCTTCTGTCTTACTGGCTGATGAGCCTGTCTCCATGCTGGATGTATCAATCCGATTGGATGTGCTGAACCTGTTGTTGCGTCTCAAAGAGGAAGAGAATCTGGCCCTGCTCTTCATCACGCATGATCTCGCCAGCGCCCGCTACGTAGCTTCGGAGACGCTGGTCATGTATGCTGGTCAGATGGTTGAGGGTGGTCCTAGTGAAGAGGTGATCCAACGACCCAAACATCCCTATACCCAACTGTTGCTCACCGCCGCGCCGGATCCTGAGCGATTCGCGTCGGCTGACCAGCCGGGCGACCCGAAGAGATTGGCCTGGGTACAACCAACGCAGTCGGTGAGTGGGAGCGGGGAGCCACCGAGTTTGATCAACCCGCCCAGCGGCTGTCGCTTTCATCCGCGCTGTCCATATGCTATGCCTGTATGCCGCCAGCAGTTTCCGCCACGTACGGAACTAGGTGGAGGACACTGGGCCAACTGCTTCCTCTATGGAGCAACCAACAAAACGAATCTGACGGAAACAGCTCATGCTTCATCCCCCAGGGGGTAAACGAGCCTTCTCACGGGTAGGTTTTGTGCCATGGCGAGGGGCATCGCGTAGGGGTTGGGGCCCTTGTGGCTGCCCGTCGTGCCTGGTGAGTGGATGGCCATGGGTGCGCCTCATGCGCAGCGGGCGGCCACAAGGGCCCCAACCCCGCCGCATCCGCTCCACTCCCGCCCCTACGCGAGATTGCGTCTCTACTCCCAAAAAACCTACCCCTGAGAGCCACATGCGGTTCCCCTACAAACGGTCGTCCATCTAAGGAGGATTAATGAGCATAATCGATAACGCGAAACCAAGAATGATGGTTGATACTCACGTAACATCAGTCTTTCCTGCAGATTTTCTCTGGGGGGCAGCAACTGCATCCTATCAGATTGAGGGTGCAGCCTATGAAGATGGACGCGGCCTGTCCATCTGGGATCAGTTCGCAGCTATTCCGGGCAAGGTACATCAAGGAGAGAACGGAGATGTTGCAGCCGACCACTACCATCGTATGCCGGAGGATGTGGCGCTGATGGCCAAACTAGGCCTGAATGCATATCGCTTCTCCATCGCGTGGCCGCGCATTCTTCCTCAAGGAACGGGAACTGTCAACGGGCGTGGCCTGGATTTTTATGATCGTTTAGTGGATACGCTCCTGACACGAGATATTACCCCGTTTGTGACCCTGTATCATTGGGACCTCCCGTTGGCGCTGCACGAGAAAGGTGGCTGGCTCAATCGAGATACAGCATTCGCTTTTGCTGACTATGCAGAAGTAGTCGCACGACGGCTCGGGGATCGTATCGATTGGTGGACCACGCTGAACGAGCCCTGGTGCTCTGCCTATCTTGGATACGATACCGGCGCACATGCTCCAGGTATACGCAATAAGCAGGCGGCCTACATCGCAGCTCATCACCTCTTGCTCGCACACGGGCTAGCACTCCCCCGTCTACGTGCGCACACCTGGAAGCAAGTGCAGTTGGGGATCACGCTGAATCTTACACCCGTCTATGCTGCGAATGATCATCCTGAGACGAGACAAGCGGTAGAGTGGGCAGATAAGATGAGCAATCGCTGGTTTCTCGACCCGATCTTTCGTGGCAGCTATCCTGAAGGTCTCTTCACTGGTGCGGGGGTAGCTCCTCCGTTAATACATGATGGTGACCTGGACATTATTGCGACTCCCATTGACTTCCTGGGCGTCAACACCTACTCGCGGTCGCTCATTCGTGCCCGTGTAGAAGAAAACGGAGCTGGTGATAGTACGACCAGGCACTATGAACAAGTCGCAGCGCCAGCGGATTCATTATATACAGAGATGGGGTGGGAGGTCTATCCACAGGCGTTAGCTGATGTACTGGTACGAGTCTACCGTGACTATGCTCCTCGTGCCATAGCGGTGACAGAGAATGGCGCAGCCTTTGCTGATCAGTGGGACGGCAGGGATTCGGTCAGTGACCCGCTGCGCGTACAGTATATACGCGAACATATTCAAGCTCTCGGGCAGGCACGAGCACAAGGGATACCAGTGCGGGGCTACTTCGTCTGGTCGCTGCTGGATAACTTCGAGTGGGCGGAAGGCTACAGTAAGCGCTTCGGCATCGTCTACGTCGACTACCCCACACAGCGTCGCATTGTCAAAGACAGCGGTCGCTGGTATGCGGCCTTTATTACGGCGCAACGATGGCTGGCCTGAACAGGCTGGATAACATCTGAGTTCCACCCCATCCGGAGGGCGCGTCATTGGGGAATGCTGCTTCTTTTTCCATAGGAGTTGTCCGATCCTGCCAGGACCGCGCAAGAAAATCGATGATGATCCGCACTACCTCCGTCCCCCTTTGTCCTGCG
>WNGQ01003729.1_pt1 | contig 22396 bp, 22 predicted proteins | sample 5407661 | NCBI WGS metagenome assembly WNGQ01 (sample SAMN13153382, study PRJNA577476) | soil metagenome | isolation source: 60 cm soil or saprolite under Garry oak tree replicate 2 | place: USA:California | collected 2016-06-15 | reverse complement strand
GGAATGTCGTACGACCGTTTTCTCGCCGACCTCAAACAGCAGGCGATTGCGGCCGGTGTGTCGCAGAGCGCGCTGGCCGAGGCCGCGCCCTACCTCGTCTACGACCAGGGCATTGTCAACCGCGACCGCGGCCAGCGCGTGTTCGGACAGATCTTCACCGAGTTCGCAGGCCGCATGGCCGCGCCCTATCGCATGCAGCAGGGCCAGGCTCGCATCAAGGCCTACTCCGCGGCGTTCGCGCGCGCCGAGAAGGAGTATGGCGTGCCGCCGGCGGTGATCGCCGCGTTCTGGGGACTGGAAAGCGACTTCGGCTCCAACATGGGCAATCTGCCGACGCTGCGCTCTCTGGTGTCGCTCGCCTATGATTGCCGCCGTTCCGAGATGTTCCAGCGCGAGACCATCGCGGCGCTGAAGATCATCGACCGCGGCGATCTCGCGCCCTCCGAGATGATCGGCTCCTGGGCCGGCGAGCTCGGCCAGACCCAATTCCTGCCGACGCATTATTTCGACTACGCCGTCGATTACGACGGCGACGGCAGGCGCAATCTGTTGCGTAGCGCGCCGGACGTGATCGGGTCGACCGCGAACTATATCGCGACCGGATTGAAATGGCGGCGCAGCGAGCCGTGGTTGGAGGAGGTGCGGGCGCCGGCCGCGTCGAACTTTGCATCGAATTTTCCATGGGACCAGGCCGATCTCACCATCCAGCTGCCGCGGTCGAAATGGGCGAAGCTCGGCGTGACCTATGCCGACGGCCGGCCGCTGCCGAACGACGACCTGGCCGCCTCGCTGCTGCTGCCGATGGGGCGGATGGGGCCGGCGTTTCTGGCTTACGCGAATTTCGCGGCGTACACCGAGTGGAACAACTCGCTGATCTATTCGACCACCGCCGGTTATCTCGCGACCCGCATCGCGGGCGCAGCGCCGATGCGGCGTCCGGCAACGCCGGTCGCGCAGCTGCCGTTTGCCGAGATCAGGGAATTGCAGCAGCTCCTGGTGCGCGCGGGCTTTGCGGTCGGCAAGGTCGACGGCGTGCTCGGCCAGCAGAGCCGGAGCGCAGTGAAGGCGATGCAGGTGAAATATGGCCTGCCGGCGGATTCCTGGCCGACCGCCGAACTGCTCGCACGCATGCGCGGCGGCGGCGGCGGCGCGCCCCGCGCGCAAGGCGCGGTGCAGGGGACGACGGCGGCGCGCTAGAGGTGGTTTTTTCCCGGCGCGGCACTATGTCAGGTGAACTTTCACCGTTCCCGCCATGAAGAGAGCATCACATGTCTTTTTACGACGCTACCGTTCCGGTTTTCCTGCAGACCCTCGGCAACCTCTCAGGGCTCCTTACCAAAGCCGAAGCGCATTGCAAGGCCAAGAAAATCGAGCCCGAGGTTCTGCTGAATGCGCGGCTCTATCCGGATATGCTGCCGCTGACCAAGCAGATTCAGCTCGCCTGCGATTTCGCCGCCAAAGGCTGCGCCCGCCTCGCCCACAGCGATGTGCCGTCGACGCCCGATACCGAAAAGACCTTCGACGAATTGAAGCAGCGGATCGCCAACACCGTCGACTATGTAAAGACGTTCAAACCCGCGCAGTTCGAAGACGCCGATGCCAAAGACGTGACCTTCCCAGCCGGACCCAACAATTCCGCTACGTTGAAGGGCCAGGAGTTCGTCAATCGCGCCGCATTCCCGAATTTCTTTTTCCATGCTGCGACCACGCATGGAATTTTACGCCACAACGGCGTCGAAATCGGAAAAAGAGACTTCCTCGGGGTTGCCTAGTCCTTCTCCATTCCGGGTGACCTGCGCGCAGGTCACCCGTGAAATCCGAATACCTCATGCCATTGCCATCCTTCCCGCAATGCACAATTGATGTTGATCTGAAACGTCATCCGGAAAGCCACATGAGCACGCCGACCAAACTGTTCGAGCCGTTCAAGCTCGGCCCGATCACGCTGCCCAACCGCGTTGTCATGGCGCCCCTGACCCGTAATCGCGCCGTGCCTCCCGGCATGGTGCCGAGCCCGCTCGCCGTGGATTACTACGGACAGCGCGCCTCCGCGGGCCTCTTGATCACCGAGGCGAGCCAGGTCTCGCAGCAGGGCCAGGGCTATCAGGACACGCCCGGCATCTATTCCAAGGATCAGGTCGCCGGCTGGCGCAAGATCTCCGATCGTGTGCACGAGAAGAACGGCCGCATCTTCATCCAGCTCTGGCATGTCGGACGCATCTCGCACACCGCGCTGCAGGCGAATGGCGGCGCCCCGGTCGGGCCGTCGGCCATCCGCGCCAAGGGCAAGACTTTCGTCAACGGCACCTTCACCGACATCTCCGAGCCGCGCGCGCTTGAGCTCAATGAGATCCCAGGGATCATCGACAGCTTCAAGCGGGCCGCCGCGAATGCGCTTCAAGCCGGCTTCGACGGCGTCGAGATTCACGGCGCCAATGGCTATCTGCTCGACCAGTTCGCCAAGGACGGCGCCAACAAGCGCAACGACGCTTACGGCGGCGGAATCGAGAACCGCGCCCGGCTGATGCTGGAAGTGTCCAGGGCCGTGGCGAACATCGTCGGCCCGGATCGCACCGGCATCCGCATCTCGCCGGTGACGCCGGCGAACGACATCTCCGATAGCAACCCGCAACCGCTGTTCGACCATATCGTCGATCAGCTCGAGGCCTTGAAGCTCGTCTACATCCACGTCATCGAGGGCGCGACCGGCGGCCCGCGCGACATCGCGCCGTTCGACTACGCGAGCTTGCGCAAGCGCTTCAAGCGCGCCTACATCGCCAACAACGGCTATGATCTCGCGCTCGCCAACAAGGTGCTGGCGGCCAACGAGGCCGACCTGATCGCCTTCGGCAAGCCGTTCATCGCAAATCCCGACCTGGTCGAGCGGCTGGAGAAAGGCGCGCCGCTGAATGCGCCCGACAAGGCGACATTCTACGGCGGCGGCGCCAAGGGCTACACGGATTATCCGACGCTCGGCGAGACGCTGACCGCGGCGGAGTAGGAAGTCTCTCTCCGCCGTCATTCCGTCATGCCCGCGAAAGCGGGCATCCAGTAAACGCCGGCGTGAGCGATTCAATCGAGAAGCCGCGGCGTACTCATCGTCCGGTCAAGCCGGACGATGACAGCGGGTTGCGGCCGCGGCCCTTTGTTCTATTGTGCCCGGCATGACCACGCACACCGCCGAGGACATCGTTCGTCGTGCGACGGCCGCCTTCAATTCGGGCCGACGCGGCGAGGCGCGCAAGCTGTGCGAACAGGGCCTCGCGCGCCGGCCCGGCGATCCCATGCTCAATCATCTCCTGGCCGCGGTGCTGCTCTCGCAGGGCGACATTGCATCGCGCGGGTGCTCGCGGGGCGCATTGCGCGCACGGCCAAGGATTTTGACGCAGCGCTCGCGCATCTCGATCGGGCGATCGCGATGGCGCCGCAGCGGGAGGCCTTTCTCGAAAAGGCGCGAACGCTCGATCAAGCGAGCCTTCAGCAGCCAGGGCTGCGACCGCAGGCGCGCGAGGCGTGGCAGGCCATTCTCAAGGTCGTCCCGCAGAACCAGGAGGCCGCGTCACGATTGGGACGATTGGCCTTCGAGGATGGCGAGCACGCGCTCGCAGCTTCGCTGCTTGAGCGTGCGGTAGCCGGCGAGGCCCCAGCGCCGGTCTGGTTCGACCTCGGCCTGGTCCGCCAGGACTTGCGCGACTACGACAACGCTGCAAACGCCTATCGCAGGGCGCTCGAACTCAAGCCCGACTATGCCGAAGCCGCGCTCAATCTCGGCACGGTGCTGCAGGAAAAAGGCGATCTCGACGGCGCCATGCGCGCCTACGCGACGGCCTATCGGCTGCGTCCCGACATGTTCGGCACCATCGCGATGGCACTGACCTCGGCGCCGCATGGCCGGCTGTGGCTCGACGAGACGGCGCTGCGCCGATCACTCAGCGGTTAAGCGCCCGCGCTTGGCGCGAAAGCGCTTGCGATAGACGTTGGGCGTGGCCAGCACTTCGGCAACCGTCTTGGCATAGGCCGCCTTGTGGGCCTCGTCAAAACTCTCGAAAGCCAGCATCGGTGCTTCGCGCGGCACGGCGAAGACTTGCGCGACCGGCGTGCCCTTCGGCAGCACGCCGGAAAATTCGGGCTTGATCCAGAGCGCCGGAAAGTTGATTCCGCCGTCGTGAAAGCGATCGGCATCCACCAGTCCCGAGATCAAGCGAAACGGCAGGTCATCCCGATTGACCGGGTGGGTGGCAAACAACGACCAGCCTTGTTCGAGCTCGATGGTCCAGAAGCTGTTGAACTTGATCGCGGCCTGCCCTTCGCTCGCGAATGGCGCCGCCGCGAACTGGGCCGGAACATGAAAGCTCAGAGGTGCCCGCGGATGTCCCGCGGTCTGGGGCTCCGGAATTTTCCAGGTCCACGAAAACGAGCCACGCTCGACCGTGACGTCGCAGGGCAGCAGGATCATGACGCCATAGGCCATCGCGTCGACGAAGGGCGGGCACTGCTTCACGGTGCGGATGTCGCGGCCGTGGATCTCGGAACGGGCGCTCGCCGGCATCGCCCTCAGCCAGTCGGGAAGCCGGCTTCGCGCCGCGACGGGGCGCGGCAGATGATCCGACAATGCGGGATCGCAGCGAAAGATCATGCGCATGCGGGGGCTCCTGATGTCGTCATGCCCGCGAAAGCGGGCATCCAGTAATCGCCGCCGCCAGAGAACGAATCGAAAGGCCGCGGCGTACTGGATCGTCCGCCCTCGCGGACGATGACGGAAGTATACTGGAAAAAAGCCGGGCTTACGCCCGGCCTTCGGTCTTCGCTCCGGTCGTGCCCCGCGAGAGCGGGGCATCCAGTATTCCGTGACAATCTGATCGAGAAGCCACGGCGTACTGGATCGTCCGCCTTCGCGGACGATGACAGCGTCCGCGTGCCTCAGTTCAGCGACGCACGCTTGGGCGGGGTGGCCGGCCACGACTTGATCAGGGTGTCGTAGTCGATCGTCTCGCCCTTCGGCTTCTCGTTGGCGAGCTTGCGCTGCGGCGCGATGTTGCCGTCCTTGGCCGACTTGTTGAACCAGTATTCGGCGGTTTCCTTCTTGTTCAGCTTCGGCCCGCAGGCGCCCTGCACGCCGGACTTCTCGAGACGTTCCATCACCGAGTCCTGGGCCGCGGCGAGCGCATCCATCGCGGCTTGCGGCGTCTTCGCACCGGACGACGCATCGCCGATGTTCTGCCACCACAATTGCGCAAGCTTCGGATAGTCAGGCACGTTGTTGCCGGTCGGGGTCCACTCCACGCGCGCCGGCGAGCGGTAGAACTCGATCAGGCCGCCGAGCTTCGGCGCACGCTCGGTGAACGACTTGTCCCAGATGTCGGATTCACGGATGAAGGTGAGACCGACATGGCTCTTCTTCAGGGACACCGTCTTGGAGACGATGAACTGTTGATAGAGCCAGGCTGCCTTGCGGCGGTCGACCGGGGTCGACTTCAAGAGCGTGACCGAACCCACGTCCTGGTAGCCGAGCTTCATGCCGTCCTTCCAGTACGCGCCATGCGGCGAGGGCGCCATACGCCATTTCGGCGTACCGTCCGCGTTCATGACGGGAAGACCGGGCTTCACCATGTCCGCGGTGAAGGCGGTGTACCAGAAGATCTGCTGGGCGATATTGCCCTGCGCCGGCACCGGACCCGCTTCGGAGAAGGTCATGCCTTGCGCCTGCGGCGGGGCATACTTCTTCATCCAGTCGAGATATTTGACGATCGAATAGACCGCCGCTGGACCGTTGACGTCACCGCCACGCTCGACCGACGAGCCGACCGGACGGCAGCCTTCCATGCGGATACCCCACTCGTCGACCGGGAGGCCGTTCGGCAGGCCCTTGTCGCCATTGCCGGCCATCGACAACCAGGCATCGGTGAACCGCCAGCCGAGCGACGGATCCTTCTTGCCGTAATCCATATGGCCATAGATCCGGACGCCGTTGATCTCCTTGACGTCGTTCGTGAAGAAGTCGGCGATGTCTTCATAGGCCGACCAGTTCACGGGAACGCCGAGGTCGTAGCCGTACTTGGCCTTGAACTTGGCCTTGTAGTCCGGATTGGAGAACCAGTCGTAGCGGAACCAATAGAGGTTGGCGAACTGTTGGTCCGGCAACTGCCAAAGGTGACCGCTCGGCGCCGTGGTGAACGACTTGCCGATGAAGTCGTTGACGTCGAGCATCGGATCGGTGACGTCCTTGCCTTCGCCGGCCATCCACTCCGTCAGGTCGACGGCCTGGCCATATCGGAAATGGGTTCCGATAAAGTCCGAGTCGTTGATCCAGGCATCATAGACGTTCTTGCCGGACTGCATCTGGGTCTGGATCTTCTCGACGACGTCACCTTCCTGGATGATGTCGTGCTTGACCTTGATGCCGGTGATTTCCTCGAACGCCTTCGCAAGCGTGCGGGATTCGTATTCATGCACCGTCAAGGTTTCGGAAACACCGTTGATCTCCATGCCCTTGTAGGGCTCAGCGGCCTTCATGAACCACTGCATTTCCTTCAGCTGGTCGTCTTTGGACAAGGTCGAAGGCTGGAATTCGGTGTCGATCCATCTCTTGGCGGCAGCTTCGTCAGCATATGCCGGCGTATTGACCGCGGCCGACGCGGCCATCAACGCCGCGGCGCTCGTCATCATCAAAATTCGGCTTTTGCTCAAGGGACTGCTTCCTCTCTTAAATTGTCGCATGTGTTCCTCCATTGCGTTTGCAGCGACAGACGTGTCCAGGCCCGGGTTGACCCCCGGATCTGCTCTTTTTCGCCTGCTCAGACGGTGCGGAAGATCGCAACGGCCGAGCCAAGCGAAATCAGGCTTGCGAGCCACAGGCTCGAAATTTCGAGTCCCTCCCCGACGGGAAGGGTCGCAATCGTGTCGGTGCCGATGAAGCCGATCCACAACAGATGGATGACGGCCGTCGTAATCAGCGAAATGAACAGACGATCGCCGCGGGTGGTCGGAATGCGCAGGATTCCGACGCGCTCGGCTTCCGGATAGGCCATGGCGAGCCAGGTCATCACCGCGAGCGTCATCGCCAGCAACGCGAAGAAGATCGCCGTCGGCAAGGGCGGGGAGAGGCGAAGCGGAACGTCGTGATGTGCATCGAGTGAATCATGACTACACCCTGCCCAGCGCGAAGCCGCGCGCGATGTAATTGCGGACGAACCAGATCACGAGCGCGCCGGGGATGATGGTCAAAACGCCGGCCGCCGCGAGCAGGCCCCAGTCCATGCCCGCCGCCGAGACCGTCCGCGTCATCACGGCCGAAATCGGCTTGGCGGCGACCGAGGTCAGCGTGCGCGCCAGCAAGAGCTCGACCCAGGAGAACATGAAGCAGAAGAAGGCGGCGACGCCGATGCCGCTCGCGATCAGCGGCACCAGGATCTTGATGAAGAAGCGCGGGAACGAATAGCCGTCGAGGAAGGCGGTCTCGTCGATCTCGCGCGGCACGCTGGAAACGAAGCCTTCCAGGATCCAGACCGCGAGCGGAACGTTGAAGATGCAATGCGCCAGCGCCACCGCCCACGGCGTGTCGAACAGGTCGATCGCCGAATAGAGATTGAAGAAGGGCAGCGCATAGACCGCGGCCGGCGCCATGCGGTTCGACAACAGCCAGAAGAACAGATGCTTGTCGCCGAGGAAGCGGTAGCGCGAGAACGCATAGGCCGCCGGCAGCGCCACCGATATCGAGATCACGGTGTTGATGACGACGTATTTCAGCGAATTGATGTAGCCGGAATACCAGCTCTCGTCGGTAAAAATGCGCATGTAATGCGCGATGGTTGGGTGGTGCGGCCATAACGTCATGGTCGTGACGATCTCGTTATTGGTCTTGAAGCTCATGTTGACGAGCCAGTAGATCGGCAACAACAGGAAGATCAAAAACAACGAGATGATGAGGCGCCGGCCGGGAATCGATTGCATCAGGCGACTCCCTGCTTCTCGCGGCGCCCGGCACCGGCGTTGGTCATGACGGTGTAGAACACCCAGCAGACGATGATGATGATCAGGTTGTAGACCAGGGACAGCGCGGCCGCCTTGCCGAGATCGAACTGTCCGAGCGCGATCTTGACGAGTTCGATGGAGACGAAGGTCGTCGAGTTGCCCGGTCCGCCACCGGTGACCACGAACGGCTCGGTGTAGATCATGAACGAGTCCATGAAGCGCAGCAGCACCGCGATCAGGAGCACCCTGTTCATCTTGGGCAGCTGGATCGCGGTGAATACCGCCCAGCGCGAGGCGCCGTCGATCTGGGCCGCCTGGTAATAGGCGTCGGGAATCGATTTCAGCCCGGCGTAACAGAGCAGCGCGACCAGGCTGGTCCAGTGCCAGACGTCCATCACGATGACGGTGGCCCAGGCGTCGAACTCGTTGGCGACGTAGTTGTAGTTGATCCCCATGTGGTCAAGCACATAGCCGAGCAGGCCGATATCGGGCCGGCCGAAGATCTGCCAGATGGTGCCGACCACGTTCCACGGAATGAGCAGCGGCAGCGCCAGGGTCACGAGGCAGGCCGCGACCTGCCAGCCCGAGCGCGGCATCGACAGCGCGACCACGATGCCGAGCGGGACTTCGATCGCAAGGATTACGGCGGAGAAGAACAGATTGCGCCAGAGCGAGGCGAAGAAACGGCTGCCGAGATCGGTCGATGGATCGAGCAGCTCCTTGAACCAGCCGATGCCGTTCCAGAAGAACTGGTTGTTGCCGAACGTGTCCTGCATCGAATAGTTCACCACCGTCATCAACGGCAGGATCGCCGAGAACGCCACCACCAGAAACACCGGCAGCACCAGGAACCAGGCCTTCTGATTGACCGTCTTGTCCATCAGGCGGCTCCCTCGACAAGGCGGCTGTCGGCATAGACGTGAACGTGCGAGGGATCGAATTTCAGTCCTGCGCGCCCGTCGCAGGCGGAAAATCCCGCCGGGACCTTGGCTGCGAATTTCACGTCGCCGACGCGAACGCGGGCGAAACGGATGCGGCCGAGATCGTCGATGCGCTCGATATTGGCCGACAGCAGGCCGGGCGTGGGTGGCGCCACCTCGACGAATTCCGGGCGCACGCCAATCTCGATCCGGGCGCCAGGGGGCAAGGCATCGTAGCCGCGCTCGAGCATGATGGTGTGACCATCGATCCTGGCCTCGCGCCCCCTCACCTGCGCCGGCACGATGTTCATGCCGGGCGAGCCGATGAAATAGCCGACGAAGGTATGCGCAGGTCTGTCGAACAATTCCGCCGGCGTGCCGCTCTGAACGACGCGCCCGTCATGCATCACCACGACGGTGTCGGCGAATGTCAGCGCCTCGGTCTGGTCGTGCGTCACGTAGATCATCGTGAGATCGAGATCGCGGTGCAGCGCCTTCAGTTTCGAGCGCAACTGCCATTTCAGCTCGGGATCGATCACGGTGAGCGGCTCGTCGAACAGCACGGCCGCGACGTCGGAACGCACGAGGCCCCGTCCGAGCGAGATCTTCTGCTTGGCATCCGCCGTCAGCCGCTGCGCCTTGCGCCCGAGATAAGGCGTGAGATCCAAGAGCCGCGCGATCTCGGCGACGCGCGCGTCGATCTCGCCTTTCGGCACACCGCGATTCTTCAGCGGAAACGCGAGATTCTGCCCGACCGTCATGGTGTCGTAGATCACCGGAAACTGGAACACCTGCGCGATGTTGCGCTTCTGCGTTGACAGCGGCGTGATGTCGACACCGTCGAACAGGATCTTGCCGCGCGACGGCGTCACGATCCCGGAGATGAGATTGAGCAATGTCGTCTTGCCGCAGCCGCTTGGCCCCAGCAGCGCATAGGCGCCGCCCTGTCGCCAGGTCATCGAGATCGGCTTGAGCGCAAAGCTCTCGAGATCGGCGGCGTTGCCGTGATAGGAATGGGCGAGGTCGACGAGGTCAATGCGCGCCATGCTGCATCTCCCTCACGCGTTGCCGGGAGCAGCGACCAGACGGCCGGCCGCGTCGAACACGAAGACATTGTCCGGATCGAGCACCGCGTCGAGCACGTCGCCGGGCTCGAATTCGTGCACGCCGTGCAGCACCGCGACCCAGTTGGAGGCGTCACGAGCAAGATGCACGAAGCTCTCCGAGCCGGTGATTTCGGTCACCGTCACGGTGGCGGAAAAACTGTGACGGCCGGCGATGCCGTTGGCGAGTTCGAGCTGATGTGCGCGAAAACCGACCCGGTATTCGCCGTCTCCGAGACCCGAATAGAGCCCGCTGGCGGGCGCCTGCACGCCCCCGGCATATTGCACCGAGCCGTTCTTCTTCTCGATCGCAACGATGTTGAGCGGCGGATCGGAAAACACCTGTGCAACGCGCAAGGTGTCGGGACGGCGGTAGACTTTTGGGGTTTCGCCGGCCTGCAACACTTGTCCTTCCCACATGCAGACGCTGCGCCCGCCCAACAGCAGCGCTTCGGACGGCTCGGTCGTCGCATAGACGAAGATCGCCCCCGACGCCTCGAAGATGCGCGGCAGTTCGGTGCGCAGTTCCTCGCGCAGCTTGTAGTCGAGGTTGGCGAGCGGCTCGTCGAGCAGCACGAGATCCGCGCCCTTCACCAGCGCGCGCGCAATCGCGGTGCGCTGCTGCTGGCCGCCGGACAGTTGCAGCGGCGTGCGCTTGAGATAGGGCTCGAGCCGCAGCAGTTTCGCGGCCTCCATGACGCGACGCTCGATCTCCTCGCGCGGCCTGCCCTGCACCCGCAGCGGGGATGCGATGTTCTCATAGACGCTCAGCGAGGGATAGTTGATGAACTGCTGATAGACCATCGCCACCGAGCGCTGCCGCACGTCGAGGCCGGTGACATCCTTGCCGTCGACCAGCACGCGGCCGGTGGTCGGCTTGTCGAGCCCGGCCAAGAGCCGCATGATCGAGGTCTTGCCCGACAGCGTGGGGCCGAGCAGCACGCTCAACGTGCCCCGCTCGAGCGTCAGCGAGACGTCACGGATGGCGGGAATGCCATCGACGGTGCGCGTGACATGGTCGAGGGTGACGCTCATGCGCGTGCCCCCGCCTCACGCAACGAACCTTCGGACTGTGCGCGATGGGCGGCAATCCAGTCGTCGATCGCGGCAATCTCGTCGTTCGACATCCGCAATCCGAGTTTGGATCGCCGCCAGACGATGTCTTCGGCCGTCAAGGCCCATTCGCAAGCCATCAGGTACCTGACCTCGCGCGCCGTCAAGCTGGCACCGAAGGCCTGCCCGAGATCGGCCAAGGATTTGGCATCGCCCAACACGCGCGCGGCGCGCGTGCCGTAGGCGTGCGCGAGCCGGCTGGCATGCATGGGATCGAGGAACGGATAGTTGCGTTGCAATTCGGCCGACAGCGCCGGCACCGCGGAGACGTCCATGTCGCCACCGGGCAATGGCGATTTTCCGGTCCAGCCTTCACGCGCCTTGGCGCTGCGCAGATAGGGATCGAGGCGCTGCAGCGCCTCCTCGGCGAGGCGGCGATAGGTCGTGATCTTGCCGCCATAGATCGACAACAGCGGCGCGCCGCCGGGCATGTCGAGTTCGAACACGTAGTCGCGGGTCGCGGCCTTGGCCTCGCTCGCGCCATCGTCATAGAGCGGACGAACGCCGGAATAGGTCCACACCACGTCGTGGGGGCGCACGGGCTTGGCGAGATATTCGCTGGCCGCGTCGCAGAGATAGCTGATCTCGGCGCTCGTCGCCTTGACCTGCGAGGGATCGCCGTCGAAGTCCTGATCGGTGGTGCCGATCAGCGTGAAATCGTCCTGGTAGGGAATGACGAAGATGATGCGGCCGTCGCTGTTCTGGAACATGTAGGCGCGATCGTGCTCGTAGAGCTTTCGCACCACGATGTGCGATCCCTGCACCAGCCGCACCTTGGCTTTCGCGTTGACGCCGACGCCGCGCGTCAGCACGTCCTCCACCCAGGGCCCGCCGGCATTGACGAGCACGCGGGCGCGAATGCTGCTCTTCTCGCCGCTCGCGGTATTCTCGAGCCCGAGCTGCCAGATCCCCTCGGCCTGATGAATCTTGACCGTGCGGGTGCGGGTGCGGATCTCGGCGCCGCGGTCGGCCGCGTCGCGCGCCGTCAGCACCACGAGCCGGGCGTCGTCGACGAAGCAGTCGGAATACTCAAAACCCTTGGTGTAGCGGTTCGCAATCAGAGGCCGCCCCACCGCATCGCAGGTCAGATCGACCGAGCGCGTCGCGGGCAACAGATTTCGGCCACCGATATGGTCGTAAAGGAACAATCCAAGGCGCAGCAGCCAGGCCGGGCGCAGGCCCGCGTGATGCGGCAAAACGAAACGCAGGGGGCGGATGATGTGGGGTGCGATTTGCCAGAGGATTTCGCGCTCGATTAGCGCCTCGCGAACCAAACGAAACTCGTAATATTCGAGATAGCGCAGCCCACCATGCACGAGCTTGGTCGACCAGGACGACGTCCCGCTCGCCAAATCATTCATTTCACAGAGGAAAACGGTATTGCCGCGGCCTGCCGCATCGCGCGCGATGCCGCAGCCATTGATGCCGCCGCCGACGATGGCGAGATCGAAAATCCGGTCCAACAGAACGATTCCCCCGGCGCTCACCAGTTCGATTTGGCGATTTCGCTTTCGGTTTTGTTTAAAACAGAACCAAATACGAAAGCAACCGAAAAAGGGATTTCGCATTGCGAAAATGGACCGAAAGATGACAGGCGGCGCGAATGAGGCGCGGCGGGGGCGGGAGGAAGAGGCTCACCGCGAGGCCGGCGGCAACATCCGTTGCATTACGCCGTCGCGCAAGACGAGACGATGGAAAAGCGCGGCGCCCGCGTGGAGGCCGATAAGGGCGAGCAGCACCTTGGCGCCGAACTCGTGAGCCTCTCCAAGCAGGTGGTGGATCGCCGGGTTCGGCTCCAACGCGGGCAGTTGCCAGATGAACAATTCAAACGGCTTGTCACCAAACAGGCCCCCGCCCAGACCCGTGATCGGCTGCGCGAAGAGCAGGGCATAAAGGCCATATTCATTGGCCTTTGCCATCGATCGTTGCAGTTTCGGCATACTCCCCGGAAAGGGCGGCAAATAGGCGAAATAGCTGCGCCAGACGAGACGCGCCAACCCGACGATCCATGTCAGCACCCCCGTCGTTCGGTGCGTTGCCAGAATTGCCACGGCAAGGCCGCTCTCGTGACCGGCGGCCTCGCGCAGCCATGCGCTGGTAAACTGAACGGTGATGAGGAGCACCGTAAGCCAATGCAGCGCAATGCTTATTTGATCGAAACGTCCGCTTTCGTCGGTGAGCTGTCTTGCGGGTCCTGTCGTGGATTCCAAATCTCTGGTCATCTTAATCCTTCGTGCGAAGTTCGCTACGAGGGAGGTGACCTGCGCGACGGCGGCTTTATTCCGGCGCCAACTATTCGTGTTCGAACCCGTGCGCGCATTGGCGCAGCGGAGAAATCAGGCGTTCAGAAACTTCATCTCGCTCCAGACTATGCGCGCCGGACGATCGTCGGCGGGGAAAGCTCCGCGGCCGGCTCATCGAGATCCGCCGCCTGCTTCGGCATCGCCTCGATCACCGCGATGCCCCGAGAGTGGCAGATATTGGCAAGTCCGGCCGGCAGCGCCACGTCGGTGACGAAGGTGTGGATCTGGCTCAGATGGGCGATGCGCACCGCCGCGCTGCGGCGCAGCTTGGTCGAATCCGCAACCAGCATCACGCTGCGCGCATTGGCAATGATGGCCTGCGCCGCCTGCACCTCGCGATAGTCGAAGTCCAGAAGCGCGCCCTCCTCGTCAATCGCGGATGCGCCGATGATGGCGTAGTCGACCTTGAACTGGCCGATCAGTTGCGTCGCGGTCGAGCCGACCACGGCGCCGTCGGCGCGGCGCACCGCGCCGCCCGCCACGATCACCTCGATGCGCGGGTGCCGGTACAACAGCATGGCGACGTTGAGGTTGTTGGTGATGACGAGCAGGTCCTCGTGCGAGGTCAGGGCGCTTGCAACCTCCTCCGTGGTCGTTCCGATATTGATGAAGAGCGAGCAGCCGTTGGGGATCAACTCCGCCGCGGCGACACCGATCGCCTTCTTCTCCTCGGCGGCGACGAAGCGGCGCGCCTCATAGGCGAGGTTCTCGACGCCCGAGGCGATGATGGCGCCGCCGTGAATCCGCGTCAGCGACCGATGCTCGCAGAGATCGTTGAGATCCTTGCGGATGGTCTGCGCCGAGACCTCGAAGCGCCGGGCGAGATCTTCCACCATGACCCGCCCCGAGGCGCGGGCGAGGTTGAGGATTTCGGTCTGGCGGTGGGACAATCCGGTCATGGCGGCACCTTGGGATGGAGTGCGCATGGTGCGGCGGTTCGGCGCTGCGGTCAACGCGGCAGATGGGCGCTACGGACACGCGGCAGATGGGCGCCCGCAAAGTGAATGCCGCCGATTTGAAGGTGCACCGCAAGCGGCAAGCTTGCGTCCCGAACCTCAATCGGGCGGCAAGAGACGATTCGATCGGCGTCGTCTCTCCAAGAATGCCGTCGGCGGATGGCCGGCTTGCTGCGCGCAGGCGGCGCGCCTATGTTGACAGCAATGAAAAAAATCGCCTGGGAGGAACCATGCGTCATCCAATCCCCGCCGCCATACGTCTGGCCTTTCTTACGATTGTGGGCTTAGCCATGACCGCGGCGTTGCCGTTCGCCACCTCGGCACACGCCCAGGATGTAGCGCTCACCGGCCTTGTCAGTTCGACCGAAGAAGCGACGATGGAAGGCGTGCTGGTCAGCGCCACCAAGGTCGGCTCGAACGTCACGGTCACCGTCGTGACCGGCGCGGATGGCCGCTACGGTTTTCCGGCGAACCGGCTCGGGCCGGGGCGATATACGCTTGCCGTGCGCGCCGTCGGCTACGAACTCGATCAGCCGCAGGGAAGCGACAATGCAATCGAAATCAAGGCGACCGAAGCGCCGGACCGGCAGGCCGCGACGAAGGACCTCAGGCTCGGAAGAACGAAGGATCTCGCCGCGCAATTGTCGAACGGCGAATGGCTGGCGAGCATCCCCGGCACCGACAAGCAAAAGGATCAATTGCTCAACTGCGTCGGTTGCCACCGGGTCGAACGCATCATCCGTTCGAAATACGACGCCGACGGCTTCCTCAGCCAGATCCTGCCGCGCATGCAGAGTTACGTGCAGCAGAGCCTGCCGATCCATCCGCAATTGCGTCCGGCCGAGCGCCTGATGGAAGAGCGGGGTGAGGATCGTATCGAGATCTATCGTGCCGCGGCGGAGTATCTGAGCACGATCAATCTCTCGACCACGGCGCAATGGAATTATCAGCTGAAGACTTTGCCGCGCCCAAAAGGCCGGGCGACACGGGTGATCTACACCGAATACGATCTGCCGCGCGAGACCATCTCGCCGCATGATGTGATGGTCGACAAGGACGGGATCGTCTGGTTTTCCAGTTTCGGCGAACAGAACCTCGGCCGGCTCGATCCCAAAACTGGCAAGGTCACCGAGTTCCCTTACCCCAAACACAGAGACGACTTTCCGACCGGCAGCCTTGGCCTGCGCGCCGATCCCGCCGGCAATCTGTGGCTCGGCAACATGTACCAGGCGACGATCGTCAAGTTCGATCCGAGACGCGAGCAGTTCCAGTTCTTTGCACTGCCGGCCGAGAAGAATATCGACGCCGCGCAGATCAACATGGTGAGCCCGCAGCGATCGGACGTCGACGGCAAGGTCTGGACCCAGAACAACGGCTTTGCCGGCGTGCACCGGCTCGACATCGCGACCGGCCAGGTCGAGACCTGGGAGCCGTTCAAGGACGCGCCCATGGGACAGTCTCACAACATCTACGACGTCATCCCGGACTCCAACAACAACGCCTATTTCACCGATTTCCGTCAGGGACAGATCGGGCGCATCGATGCCAAGACCGGCGAAGTCGCGCTATTCCAGACGCCCACGCCGCGCTCCGCGCCCCGCCGCGGCAACATGGATGCGCAGGATCGCCTCTGGTTCGGCGAGTATCGGGGCGACCGGATCGGGATGTTCGACACCAAAACCAGCGCGTTCAAGGAATGGAAACTCAATACCCGCTGGTCGGCGCCTTATGATGTCGTGCTCGACAAGAACGAGGATGCATGGACCGGATCGATGGTGACGGACCAGGTGACGCGGCTGAACACCAAGACCGGCGAAATGGTCGATTATCTCTTGCCACGTTCGACCAATATCAGGCGCGTGTTCGTCGACAACAACACGGCGCCGGTCAGCTTCTGGGTGGGCAGCAACGATGGCGCCTCGATCGTCAAGGTCGAGCCGCTGGACTGACCGCAGATGGCAGCATGACGCCTCGCGCTCCGGCGCATCGCTTGCGCAAGCGGCGCTGAGCCGGTCCACGCTCGCGACATCGCGCCGCACGAGCCGTGCTCAAAAAGCTCGGCGGCACGCGCGTGGTGGCTCAGACGTTGCCCTCATTTGCCCGTGAAAACGCCATCACACCCAATCGAGATTGATGTACAATTCCTGACATGAGCACCGCAACAACTTCCGAGGTGGCCGATAACCGGGCTGCGCTGGTCCGGCAAGCGTTCCGCCTCGAGTACATCACGCTGGCCTGGATGACGATCGAGGCGGCGGTGGCGATCGGCTCCGGCGTTGCCGCCGGCAGCCTGACCCTGACCGCGTTCGGCATCGACAGCCTCATCGAACTGGCCTCGGCGACCGTTCTGCTCTGGCGCCTGACCGTCGAGCTTCGCCATGGTCGGGCCTTCGCCGAGAGCGCGGAGCGGACGGCGTCCCGCATTGGCGGGGCGTTGCTGTTCGCGCTCGCGGCCTATGTGGTCACAAGCGCCGGCTGGAAAGTCTGGATGCGGGAGGGTGCGGAGTTTTCGCCTGCGGGGCTCATCCTCAGCGTTCTCGCCATTCCGACCATGTATCTTCTGGCGCGGGCAAAGCTGAAGCTCGCTGATGCGCTTGGCAGCCGCGCCCTTCGGGCTGACGCGGTCGAAGGCATCACCTGCGGCTGGCTCGCTTTCGTCGTGGTCGCCGCGCTCGCCGCCCAACTCCTCATCGGCGCCTGGTGGGTGGACCCATTGGCGTCCCTCGGGGTTGTCTGGTTCGTCATCCGCGAAGGCCGCGAGGCATGGCAAGGCGAAGACTGCTGCGACCAGTGCTGCAAATAGCCGACATTCAACGCGGCGGCCGCAACGACGGCAGACTTGTCCATCTGCGCGTCTTCGGCGCGGTGTGCTAAATATTTGCAGCTCGGGAACAAGCCGGCCGGATTGCCGTTGGTGGTTCCGGGTCAGCAGCCTGATGGTGCCAATTGGTCTCCGGGGTCAACGTTCCACTCAGCAATCTGCGCGCGGTCGTGATCCTGATCGTCGTCGCGTTTCATTCCGTGCTGCCATACCTTGCGTCGCAACCGGCTGATCCATTCTCCTTTGATACACCGCCATATCGGTGGATTGCCTTTCCCATCATTGACCAGCAGCGCTGGTTTGGATTCGACCTTTTTTGCGCATGGCAGGATGTGAGCCTGATGTCCCTGATGTTCTTTCTCGCGGGGCTGTTCACCCCTGCCAGTCTGCATCGCAAGGGAAGCCTCGCATACTTGTCTGAACGCTGGTGGCGGGTCGGGTTGCCGTTTCTCGCGTGCGTCGCCGTACTCAGTCCGATCGCCTATTTCGCATCGTATCGCGCGACGGCAACCGACCCGGCCTCGACGGCATTTTGGCAACATTGGCGGGCACTGCCGATGTGGCCATCCGGGCCGGCATGGTTTCTGTGGCAGGTCTTCGCACTCAGCGCACTTGCAGCTTGTCTCCATGCGCTCTCGCCGCAATCGGTCAGGTGGCTGGCCGCTTGGGCCGGAAAGCTTGACGATCGTCCGCTTGCGTTCTTCCTTGGCCTGACCGCGCTGTCGGGCCTGGCTTATATTCCCCTCGCGATGCTGTTCGCGCCCTGGGACTGGACATCTCTCGGGCCTTTTTCGCTCCAGCTCAGCCGACCGCTGCACTATTCCCTCTATTTCTTCGCAGGGGTCGCGATCGGCAGCCGCGATTGCGAGAGCTCCGTGCTGCGCTGCGAGGGTTCTCTGGTGCGCCACTGGCTGGCATGGCTTGCCGTCGCTGTGGCAAGCTTCGCAGCCTGGTGCGGACTGACATCGCTGACCTTGCCGGACTGGGACTTGAGCCCGTTCGTGTATCGCCTGGTTGCGGCATGCGCGTTTCCCGTCGCCTGCGCCGCTGCCGCGCTGTCTCTGTTCGCGATGTGCTCACGGCTGATGCGCCGGCGCCACCCTGCGCTCGATAGCCTGTCGGCTCATGCTTACACCATATTTCTCACTCACTACGTTCCCGTGGTGTGGTTGCAGTACGCCTTGCTCGGCAGCAACCTCAACGCGGTCGCGAAGGCAGCCACGGTCTTTGTCACCGCGCTGGCGCTGAGCTGGGCGTCGAGCGCCGGGTTGGCAATGCTTGCGCCTCGCCGCCATCCTGACCTTGTCGGCAACACCGCAATGACGAACCAACCACCATAGGGGGACATCAGGCACATGCGATTGGCATTGACGCTGGCGTCGCGCAACCTGTTCCACGATCGGCTCCGCTTCATCGCGACGCTTATAGGAATCGTCTTTTCGGTCGTCCTCGTGATGGTCCAGATGGGCCTGTTCTTCGGGTTCGGGCACATGGTCACGACGATGATCGACCACGCCTCCGCCGATCTCTGGGTGGTTGCGAAGGGCGCGAAGTCCTTCGAGGACCCCTCGCTCCTCGATCTCAAGCTGCGCGATCGCGTCGCCGCGATCGACGGCGTCGCCACCGTCATCCCGCTCGTGATCGGGTTCTCCGATTGGCGCCTCGAAAGCGGCGAGACCACGCCCGTTATCATTGTCGGGGCCGACCTGCAGGACGGCGGACTGCAGCCCTGGAACATGGTCGAGGGAACACCGGAGGCGCTGTCGGCGCACGGCGCGGTGGCGGTCGACCGGTCGTATTTCGATCGGCTCGGCATCACCGGCGTCGGATCGACGGCGGAAATCCGCGGCCGCAAGGTGCGGGTCGCCGGCCTCACCGACGGCATCCGTTCGTTCACCACGACGCCTTACGTCTTCGTCGACCTGAAGAACGCGCGCACCTACACCGGAACGCCGAGAGACCGCGCGAACGATCTCCTGGTGCGGCTCGCCAAGGGCGCCGATCCGCAGAAGACCGCGCAGGCCATCCGCGCGCAGGTCGGCGACGCGGAGGTTCTCAGCTCGACCCAATACCGCAGCCGCAGCCGCGCGTTCTGGCTGTTCGGGACCGGAGCTGGCGCCGCACTCTTTGGCGGCGCATTGCTCGGCGTGATCGTTGGCACCGTCATCGTCGCGCAAACGCTCTATTCCAGCACCAAGGATCACTTGAGCGAGTTCGCCACCCTGCGCGCCATGGGATCATCCAACAGGTACATCTACAACGTCATCATCTATCAAGCGCTGCTCAATGCGGTCATCGGCTTTGGCATCGCCGCCGGCGTCGGCGCCATCGTGGTTCAGATGACCGCGAAAAGCGCCTTGCCGATCGTCATCACGCCCTGGCTGATCGCCGGACTGTCCACGCTGACGGTGGTGATGTGCGTGATCTCGGCCATTGGAGCCATCCTTCGCGTGCTGCGCACGGATCCAGCCACGGTGTTCATGCGATGAGCGACAACATCATCGAAGCCAAGGCGATTTGGAAAACGCTGGGCCACGGCGCCGGCAAGGTCCAGGCGCTGCGCGGCGTCGATCTCTCGTTGCGTCGCGGCGAGCTGACGCTGCTGATGGGCCCCTCCGGCAGCGGCAAAACCACCCTGCTCCTGATCCTCGGATGCATGCTGACGCCGAGCGCGGGCAGCCTCCTGGTGTGCGGCGTCTCAACCGCCAACGCAGACAAGGAGAGGCTTGCCCGGATCCGGCGCGAGCACATTGGATTTGTGTTCCAGTCCTTTCACCTGTTCCCAACATTGACGGCGGCGCAGAACGTGCAACTCGCCCTCGATATCAGGAGGGAGCGCGGTCGCAAGGCGCGGGACAAGTCGCGCGAGGCGCTGAGGAGTGTCGGGCTCGAACAGAAGATACGTGCGCGGCCGCTGGAATTGAGCGGCGGCGAGCAGCAGAGGGTTGCGATCGCGCGGGCGATCGTCGCAGATCCATCCGTCGTTCTCGCCGACGAGCCGACCGCCGCCCTCGATACCGACAACGGGCAAACGATCATGCGCATCCTCGCCTCCATCGCGCACGAGCGGCAGAGGGCGGTGCTGGTCGTGACGCATGATCCTCGGGTCGTTCCGTTCGCCGACCGCATTATCCGCATAGAGGATGGTCATCTCGTCGACGAATCCATGGACGAGCCCGGGCGCGAGCGGACCAACGTGACCGTGATCGGGCGTTGAGCGCATGGGATGCGCCAGGGGCCCAGAGATCAGTGCGCGCCCTTCAACGTGCACGATGTCGTGCAGGTGACCGTATTGCCGTGGTCGCATTTCTTGCAGGCGGCCACGCACTGATCGAAGATCCTGGGATTGTACGAATAGGACGGGTCGGTCGCGCATCGGCCGACGGATCCCGTGGTTTCGTCGTCGGGCGTGCAAGAGACCAACACGACGGCAAACACAAGCAAAGCCGACAAGCGTCGCATGAAGCCTCCGTCTGGCTACTCGTGCCGATGCTGCCCCAGCAGCGCGATTCCTGCCAGTGCTACCCGACCACCATCCCGTTCCATCGTCGGAACTGACGGTAATTAGCTCTTCTGACCTCAATCAAGAGCTGCATCGCTCCGTCATCACACGGATCCGATTGCGTGAACGCCTTCCGCGAGATTTTGGTTTCCATTTCGAGGAACTTCTCGAGGCGCTCCGGATTTCTTCTCCGCATTTTCGCAACAGGAGAAGTCCATGATGAAATACGCGTTGATCATTGCAACCGCTGCGGCCATCGCCACGCCGGCCCTGGCGGAGGAAGTCGGCGTTCGGGTTGGCCCGCTCGGTGCTGGCGTGACCGTCGGCGAGAGCCACCGCTACGACCGTGACCGTGACCGCGATCGGGACCGCACCACGATCATCAGGGAGCGCGAGCCCGGCGAACGCACCACGGTGATCAAGAGGCGGTATGATGACGGTGTCGAAAGCAAGACGATCATTCACCACGACAGGGATTGATCTCGTCGAGCGTGTATCGGCACAACGCTAGAGCCTGTTCCGATCGAATCGGAACGGAGGCTCTAGCCTTTGATTTGACGCGTTCTCTTGACGCGTTCTCTTGGACAGCGAACCGGTACCCATCTCGCTGGAAAACGCGCCAGACGAAAAGGCCCCGAACTCGATCGGGGCCTTTCTTGGAAGCGACCGTCCAGGCCAGTTCCCTGACAGCCGCATTCATGCCGAGATTGGTTCCTTGCCTATGCGGCGGCGATCACTTCGCCCTTGGCAAGGCGAAGCGCGGCGTGCTCGGCTTCGTTGGCGGTACGAAACACCTGGCCTTCCATTGAATTGAAACGGTGAGACGCCGCGAAGAAACGATAACCGTCCGCATGGCGCACGACGATGCCCGCGGCCTGCGAGCTGATTTCGATGATGAAGTTGTCCGACATTGACCGCCTCTGTTGCATTGCCGGCAAATAACAGCGGATGTGGCCAAAGGTTCCTCATCGCGTTGCCGGCTGTGTTTGCAAGGCTCGTTCCATCGGCGGAGCAAGAGCGACGCCATCCTTCGGACGGCCCTGACCATGACAAAAGCGTGTTGCGAATGTGAATGACGGGGCGCCGCGGCTCAGGTCGCAATCGATGCGCCGTCGGGTCGGATCGCCTGCGGGCGGCCCTGCTCGTCGATCGCGACATAGGTGAAATTGCCGTCGGTCACCAGGATCGACAGCTTTTCCTTGCGCCGCAGCACCCAGGCTTCGAGATGGACCGTCACCGAGGTGCGCCCCATCCGCGCCAGATTGGCATGCACGGAGACGAGATCGCCGACGTAGACGGGTTTGCGGAAGTTCATCGCCTCGATCGCGACCGTCACGGTCCGCGTCTTCGCGATCTTGGAGGCGAAGACGCCGCCGCCGATATCCATCTGGCTGAGCAGCCAGCCGCCGAAAATGTCGCCGTTCGCGTTGGTGTCGGCCGGCATCGCCAGCGTCCGGATGCAAAGATCGCCGCAGGGCTCCGTCTCGCCATTCGGCGGCGCATGCACCTGCGCATCGGTCATGTCAGAGGTCCATCGGTCGCATCGCGTTCCCGGCTGCATACAGAGATCGACGGCCGCGCGCAACCTGCGCCCAGCGGCGTGACGCCAAGGGTCATCGGCCAGCCGAGCCCCGCAGTGGCGAAGTGGCCGACGAGATGGGCGGCGCAGAGGCAAATGACGACGACATTGGCTCGCTCCGACAAAAA
>WNGQ01001772.1_pt1 | contig 22403 bp, 19 predicted proteins | sample 5407661 | NCBI WGS metagenome assembly WNGQ01 (sample SAMN13153382, study PRJNA577476) | soil metagenome | isolation source: 60 cm soil or saprolite under Garry oak tree replicate 2 | place: USA:California | collected 2016-06-15 | reverse complement strand
CCGGCGCGGCCGGCGCTTCACCGGTGCCGGGCAGCGAGATGCCGATATTGGCGTGCTTGGATTCGCCGGGGCCGTTGACGATGCAGCCCATCACCGCGACGTTGAGCTCCTCCACGCCCGGATATCTGGTCTTCCAGCCCGGCATCTCGTCGCGGATGAAATCCTGGATCGAGCGGGCGAGTTCCTGGAACGTGGTCGACGTGGTGCGGCCGCAGCCGGGGCAGGCCGCGACCAGCGGCACGAAGGTGCGGAAACCCATGGTCTGCAATAGCTCCTGCGCGACCTGGACTTCCAGGGTGCGATCGCCGCCGGGCTCCGGCGTGAGCGAGATACGGATGGTATCGCCGATGCCCTCCTGCAGCAGGATGCCGAGCGCAGCGGACGAGGCGACGATGCCCTTCGAGCCCATGCCGGCCTCGGTCAGCCCGAGATGGATGGCGTAATCGGAGCGCGACACCAATTCCTGATAGACCGCGATCAGATCCTGCACGGCGGATACTTTCGCCGAGAGGATGATGCGGTTCCTGGGCATGCCGAGCTCCTCGGCACGCGCGGCCGACAGCAATGCCGACTGCACCATGGCCTCGCGCGTCACCGCGCGGGCGTCGCGCGGGTTCGCGGAGCCTGCGTTCTCTTCCATCAATTTGGTCAGCAGCTCCTGGTCGAGCGAGCCCCAATTGGCGCCGATCCGCACCGGCTTGCCGTTCTCGTTCGCGATCTCGATGATGTCGGCGAACTGCGTGTCGCGCTTGTTCTTGAAACCGACATTGCCGGGGTTGATGCGGTATTTGTCGAGCGCCTCGGCGCAGGCCGGATAGTCGGCCAAGAGCTTGTGGCCGATATAGTGGAAATCGCCGATCAGCGGCGTCGTGATGCCACGCTTGCGCAGGCCGTCGCGGATATGGGGCACGGCGGCCGCCGCCTCCTCGCGGTCGACCGTGATGCGCACCAGCTCGGAGCCGGCGCGGGAGAGGGCCGCGACCTGGGCGATCGTGCCGTCGACATCGGCGGTGTCGGTGTTGGTCATGGACTGCACCACGATCGGCGCGCCGCCGCCGACGGCGACGGTGCCGACCATGACCTGCGTGGTCTTGTGCCGCGGGCTCGGACCGGCGACGTCGGAGAGAAGGGTTTTTTCGGGCTTGTTCATGGCCACTCGATTATCAGGTTTTGGTGACATTCAGCAACGGATCGGTTCGAACGGCGACTATGCTACTCGACCGATTAACAAGAAAAAGTCCTGCAATTACAAGCATGGCCGCCGCGCCGAACACGGGAGTCAGCACGTCATGCATGATGACATAGCTGGCCATGACGCCAAACAAAGGGGTGATGAAGGTAAATGCCGACAATTTGCGCGCCGAAAACTGCCGCGCTCCACCTTCAAGGCAACTATTCTCTGTTAAGATACTGAGAAAGCAGATTTATTAGATTTGGCACATCGGTCGTGGGACGTCTCTTTGACTTCGTCTCAAACGGACCCAATTTAGAGGCGTGGTCAGAAACACCTGACGGTAGCGAAACGGATGAGTCCCGAACTGGTTTTGACAACTGTAAATGCGCCGTACAGCACGAAGCTGGACGCCTTGAAACTCGCGCACTGCTTGCTGGATCCGGCTGCCGCTAGAGCCGTGCCGGGGCATATGTCGACGTTTTTTGGTGAGGTCAAACCCGCCTTGCAGGTCGGTTTCGCCAGCATGTTCAATATTACCGAAGCCCAGCTTTCAGCCGCGGCAAGAGCCTTTGCAGCGTATTCGGGTGAGAGCTACCCGTTCGCCGCGTGAGACACCCTGGCCAACAGTCCGATTGGGCACGGTTGTTCAGAATGGCGTGTGCGCTCATCCGACAGGTCAACACGGAGCAAACCATTATTGATCGTTGGACCTTGGGCGGAGGCACCGCGCTGATGCTCCAGATCGATCACCGCGAGAGCCAAGACATCGACATTTTTCTATCCGACCCGCAATTACTTGGCATTTCTTGATCCTCAAAAGCACGATTTCCAATTCGAAATTCGGCCTGCCGATTATGGAGGCGACGGCTCGAGGTTTCAGAAATTAGTATTCAAGGATGTTGGCGAGATCGATTTCATCGTGGGACGCGCAATGACCGCCTCGCCGACGATTCCAACCACCATCGAAGGCGAAGTAACTCTGTTGGAAACGATTCCGGAGATCATTGCCAAAAAGATCTATTATCGCGGCTCCAGGATAAGGCCGCGAGATATCTTCGATATCGCCGCCGCAGGCGAGCAGCACGCGAACTCGGTCATCGATGCGCTGCGATCCTATCGCACAGAAGTTCAGACCGCGCTCATGGTGATCGAAAGACTCAATCCTGACTTCGTGAACAGCGCGATTGCCCAACTGTCCATCAAAGAAAAATTCCGCCCGGTCGCACTGACGGCGTTGAAGCAAACCAAAGCGCTTCTTGACGCGGTATGAGTTGTGCAACCAAAGAAACAGGCCGAAAGCCTTGTTGGATTTGCAATCACGTTGCCTCGGAGACCACGGGGCTTGGCCGGTTCACGAGATACAGCCCTGCAATTACAAGCAGGGCCGCCGCGCCGAACACGGGAGTCAGCACGTCATGCGTGATGACATAGCTGGCCACGACGCCAAACAAGGGGGTGATGAAGGTAAATGCCGACAATTTGCTCGCAGAGTAGGTCTTAACCAATGCAAACCACAGCGTAAAAGTGGTTCCGACCACCCAGAACGCCTGATAGGCCAAGAGCGACAGCGACAAGGGATGGGGAACATGGGTGATCTTTTCGCCGGTGATCCAGGCGGCGAAAGTAAGGATCGGGATCGACAGTGCGACCTGGTAGCCCAAGCCCTTTTCCGCGGGCGCCTTGATCAGTGCCGTCGTCTTCACGAGCAGGGTCGTCGCAGCCCACAGCGCCCCACCGCCGACGATCAGGAAATCGCCGAGCAGCACATTGGCATCGACATTGGCCTGCGGCACACCGATCGCGAGCGCCACGCCGGCGAAGCATAGCGCCAGCCCGCCCCATTGCGACGCCCGCAGCCGCTCCCCGAGAAACAGGTAGGAACCGAGCGCCACGAAAAAGGGCGCGGTATAGAGGAACACCACCGCGCGCGAGGCCGAGGTCAACAGCAGGCCGCGATAGATCAGCACGAATTCGATGCCGAAGATGACGCCCGCGCTCACGCCGGGCCACAGCGTGCCGTCGCGCTCGAATAGTCTGACGCGGCGCACCCGAGCGATGATGAGCAACACCGGCAGCGCGCCGACCGAACGGGTCAGCGCCTGCAGCATCGGCGGAACATCAGGCAGCGCCAGCTTGACCGCGATCTGATTGAACGCCCAGGACAGGCACAACATCAGCATCAGCGCCACGGCGCCGGGCGAGAGCGGACGCCCGGCCGACTTGATCACTGCATTTGAAGACATTGTTTTCCCGGTGGGCGTTTGGGTGCCGCCGCGTATTGTTGTTTTTCTAGGCCGCTTTCTGGCAGTGCGCGCAGATGCCGGCGATCTCCACGACCGCGAGCTTCGGAGCGAAGCCCGAGGCACGCGCGGCGGCCGCGAGATCGCGCGCGATCGGCGAGGCGGGAATTTCGCCCACCGAGCCGCAGCGGTCGCAGATCAGGAACGCGACCAGGGCGGCCGCATCGTGGTCATGCGCGCAGGCGAGATAGGCGTTGCGGCTCTCGATCCGATGCACCAGCCCATTCGCCATCAGGAAATCGAGCGCGCGGTAGACCGTGATCGGCGCCGGCCGCGGCATCGCCCGCGCCAGCGCGTCGATCACCTCATAGGCGCCGAGCGGACGGTGGCTCGACAACAGCGCCTGCAACACCTGACGGCGGATCGGCGTCAGCCGCTGCGCCCGCTCTTGGCATACGGCTTCGGCATGGGTCATGGCATCCGCGGCGCAGCGGCCGTGATCATGATCGGGTGCGGGGAACGCCGGCTTGGGTGAAATCATCCGATAATTCTAACATTCGCGTCGCGCTCGTACCATAGCGCGAAATTTGCGGCGCGGCATCGCCGTATCGGGCCGTTCCAGCCATGTGCTTTCGGCGGGGCAGCCTTCCCAAATCCGGCGTTAAATTATCATAAGCAAGCTTATTATATCCTCGGCTTATCTAAACGGGCAGAGGGCAAGGCAGATGCGCGGTTCCGTGGATATGAACTTCCTGTTCACGCTGGGCGAACTGCACCGGCTGGTGCGCGCCTATGCCGACAAGCAGGCGGCGCGCTTCGGCATGACCCGCGCGCAATGGGCGGTGCTGGCCAAGGTGGAACGTAACGAAGGACTGAAACAGTCGGAACTCGCCGAGCAGATGGACATGCAGCCGATCACGTTGACGCGACTGATCGACAAACTCTGCGACCATGGCTGGATCGAACGGCGCGGCGACGACAACGACCGCCGCGTCAACCGCCTTTATTTGCGTAAAGCCGCGCGGCCGCTGCTCGGCAAGCTCGCGGGGCTGCGCTCCGAGCTGACCGCGACCGCGCTGCAAGGCATCAACCCGGCCGACGCTCATCGGCTGCTCACGCAACTCGAAGCAATCAAGGAAAACGTCCGCAACGCCATCCAGGACATGTCGGGCGAACAAGTAAAGAAAGAACCGCGCTATGGCTGACCCCGTCTTGAAATTTCCGCCCGAACAGAAGGGGAGCCCGCCCGGGACGCCGCATCCCACGCGCGCCGCCGGGCCGCGGCGGGGGCTGATGGCCAGCCTGCGGCACTACCGCCGTTTTCTCCTGCTGGTCGCACTGCCGCTCGCAGCGGCCGTCGGCGGGCTGGTGTTCTATCTCAACGGCGGCCGTTACGTGAGCACGGACGATGCCTATGTCGGCGCGCAGAAGGTCCTGATCACGCCCGACATCTCCGGCAAGATCGACAAGGTCGTGGTCAAGGAAGGCCAGCACGTCAAGCAAGGCGACGTGCTGTTCGAGATCGATCCGGTGCCGTTCCGATTTGCGGCGGCGCAGGCCAAGGCGACACTCGAGCAGGCCCGGACCAACTATGACAATCTGGCCGCCAACATCAAGATCTACGGCCAGATGCTCGACCTTGCGCAGCAAGGCATCGACCTGAAGCAACGCGACGTCGACCGCAAGCAGGCCCTGGTCAAGAGCAATGTCGGCTCGCAGCTCGATCTCGACAATGCGTCGAACGCGCTGGTCACCGCCGGCGCGCAGGCGCAATTCATCAAGCAGCAGCTGTCGAATGCGCGGACGCAATTGCTCGGCAATCCCGATCTGCCGCTGGAGGAGTTCCCGCCCTACGCCCAGGCCAAGGCGGCGCTCGACCAGGCCGAGCGCAACCTCGATCACACCGTGATGCGCGCGCCGATGGCGGGGATTGCGACCCAGGTCGAGCAGATCCAGCTCGGCCGCTTCGTGGCCGCCGGCACGCCGATGTTTTCCGTCATCGACGTCGCCAATCCCTGGGTCGACGCCAATCCAAAGGAAAGCGACTTCACCTATGTCGCGGTCGGCCAGCCGGTCACGCTCGAGGTCGATGCGTTCCCCAACCATGTCTTCAATGGCACCGTCGGCTCGCTCTCGCCCGGCACCGGGGCGCAATTTGCGATCCTGCCGCCGCAGAACGCGACCGGCAACTTCGTCAAGGTGGTGCAGCGCGTGCCGGTCCGGATCTACTTCGACAAGGACGACAGGTTCGTCGGCAAGCTCAAGGCCGGCATGAGCGTCTATGCCACCATCGATACCGGCCATCGCCGCTCGCTCGCCGCCCTGCTCGGCTTCGCGCCGGCAGCGGCGAACCAGGAGTAGCGATCATGTCGTCCGCGACAGCGCCCGCCACCATGGCGCCCGGCCTGCGCCGGAACATGGTGACGATCTGCGCCATGACCGCGACCATCATGCAGGCGCTCGACACCACGATCGCCAACGTCGCGCTGCCCTACATGCAGGGCACGCTGTCGGCCTCGCAGGACCAGATCAACTGGGTCTTGACCTCCTACATCGTCGCCGCCGCGATCATGACCGCGCCAGTCGGGTGGATCGCCAACCGCTTCGGTCGCAAGCGGATCTTCATCCTGTGCTCGGGCGGCTTCACGATCGCTTCCGTGCTGTGCGGATTGGCGCAGGACATCGACCAGATGGTGATGTTCCGCCTGTTGCAGGGCGTGTTTGGCGCGGCGCTGGTGCCGCTGTCGCAGGCGGTGATGCTCGATGCCTACGCGCTGCATGAACGGGCGAAGGCAATGTCGATCTGGGGCATGGGCGTGATGATGGGCCCGATCATGGGCCCCTCGCTCGGCGCCTGGCTGACCGAGACCTATTCCTGGCACTGGGTGTTCTTCGTCAACCTGCCGTTCGGCTTCATCACCGTGCTCGGGCTCATCGTATTCATGGAGGAGACCAGGAAGGATCTCGCCTTGCGCTTCGACTGGTTCGGCTTTGTCGCGCTCGCGGTCGGCATCGGCTCGCTGCAGCTCGCGCTCGACCGCGGCGAACAGCTCGGCTGGCTCGAATCCAACGAAATCATCGCCGAGTTCATCGTCTCAGGCATCGGGTTCTATTATTTCTTCGCGCATTCGCTGACGACGTCGCAGCCGTTCATCCAGTTTGCGATCTTCAAGGACCGCAACTTCGTCGGCGGCTGCGTGTTCATGGCCGTGATGGGCCTCGTCCTGTTCTCGACCATGGCGCTGTCCTCGCCCTATCTGCAGAACGTGATCGGCTATCCCATCATCACCGCGGGCCTGCTGTTGGCAAGTCGCGGCTGCGGCACCTTCGTCGCCATGATGCTGGTCGGCCGCATGATGCGCTATGTCGAGGCGCGTACGCTGATCATCTGTGGCCTCAGTCTGACCGCGCTGTCGCTGTTCGACATGACCGGCTGGACCGACCAGACCGGCGTGCCGGAAATCGTCATCGTCAGCATCGTCCAGGGCTTCGGCTTCGGCCTCGTCTTCGTGCCGCTCTCCACGGTGGCCTTCCTGACGCTGTCGACGCAGCTTCGAACCGACGGCACGTCGATGCTGACCCTGATGCGCAACGTCGCAAGCTCGGTCGGCATCTCCATCGTGATCGCGCAGCTCACCGAAGGATCGCGGCGCGCCCACGCCGTGCTCGTCGAGCACATCAATCCGTTCAATCATGCGATGCAGATGCCCGACGTGTCGGGCATGATCAATATGAGCACCGACGCCGGCCGCGCCATGGCGGACGCGATGGTCAACGTGCAGGCGCAGATCATCGCGTTTTCGCTGGACTACCAGATGGTGATGCTCTTCATCCTCTGCGTGATCCCGCTCGCCATCATCATCGGCTCGTCCAAGGCAAGCTTGCGCAAGCAGGCGGCGGGGCCGGAACATGCGGTGATGGAGTAGGTCGGGCTGCGGACGCACTTAACCTCTCCCCGCTCTCTTGCGGGGAGAGGTCGGAGGCGGCGCGAAGCGGCGACTCCGGGTGAGGGGCCGGGCAGGTCACTTGCCCCAATCGACAACCTTCGGATGGCAACGCCCCCCACCCGACTCATCGTTCGCTGCGCTCACGATGAGCCACCCTCCCCACCGCTTCGCGGGGGAGGGAAAAGAAAGAGGCGCGGCACCTTCACCTCAAAAAACGAAAAGCTCTTATCCTGCCGAGGAGCGTCGTTAGCCCTCACTTGATCGGCGGACGCGGCAGCACGGCCTCGCCCGTTTCCATCCGATAGACATGGTCGAGCGAAAACCAGGGCGTGGCAATGTCGCGCGCGCTCGGATGCGGTTCGTCATGGCGCACGAAATTGCCGATCAGCGCCTTGGTCACGCCAAACTGCGCGTCGGTCTCGATATTGGGATCGGCAGGATCGTAGACCTGCGAAATCAGCACCTTGAATCCCGGTTTGAAGATCAGCGCATGCAGATGTGCCGGCCGATAGGGATGCCGGTCCTGCGACTTCAACAGCCGACCGACCACGCCATCGGTCGGAATGGGGTAGCCGACCATCAGCACCGAGCGAAACCAGAAACGTCCCTCGGCATCGGTTAGGAATTTGCCGCGGAGATTCATATCCGCCTGCTCGGAATCCTGGTTTTCGTAGAGCCCGACCGGCGAGGCATGCCAGACATCGACCTCGGCGCCGGCAATGGGGTGACCATCCCTGTCAACCACGCGGCCGCTGACGAACAGCGGCGCACCCGGCGTCTCGGAGCGTACGATGCATCCGCCATTCTCGACCCGCGGCGAGTTCAATCGCCAGAACGGCCCGAGCAGGGAGTGGTCAGTTTCGGTGTTGCCCTGATCGCCGTTGTTCAAAAGGCAGACCAGCGAGGAGACGCCGAGCGAGCCCGCCATCAGCACAAACTCATTATGCGTGTCGGTCGTGAGCCTGCCCATCTCCGCCAGAACCGCGGTGGCCTCGCGGAACTCGACTTCGGTGAGGCGAACGTCGCGGACAAAGCCGTGCAGATGCTTGAGCAGTGAGATCAGGATTTCCCGCATCCGCGGATCGGACGTCCGCTCCATCGCGGCTGTCGCAGCGACCGTGACGTCCCGCTCTCGTTCGATGATCATGAAAGGGCTCCCTGACTATCCGCACTCGTCAGTTCAACTTCTCGATCGCGACCGCAACGCCCTGGCCGACGCCGACGCACATTGTGGCGAGCGCACGTTTTCCCCCGCGCTTTTCCATGCCGTGCACCGCGGTCATCGCCAGCCGCGCGCCACTCATGCCCAAGGGATGGCCGAGCGCGATCGCGCCGCCATGCGGATTGACGAAATCGGCATCGTCCGCGACGCCGAGCTGGCGCAGGCAGGCGATGCCCTGCGAGGCAAAGGCTTCGTTGAGTTCGATCAGGTCGAAATCGCTGATCTTCAGGCCCAGCCGCTCCATCAATTTGCGGGTCGCCGGCACCGGGCCGATGCCCATGATGCGCGGCGGCACCGCGGCCGAAGCGAGGCCGAGGATCTTCGCCCGGGGGTTGAGGCCATGCCGCTTCACCGCCTGCGCCGAGGCGAGGATCATCGCGGCCGCGCCATCATTGACGCCGGACGCGTTGCCGGCCGTCACCGTGCCGGGGTTGCGCACGATCGGCTTCAGTTTTGCCAACCCTTCGAGCGTGGTCTCGGGACGCGGATGCTCGTCCTTGTCGACGATGACGGGCCCGGCCTTGCCGCCGGGCACCGTAACACGGGTGATTTCGTCGGCGAAATAGCCTGACGCGATCGCCGCGCCCGCGCGCTGCTGCGAGCGGATCGCGAACGCATCCTGGTCGGCACGCGACACCTGGAACTCCTCCGCGACATTCTCGCCGGTCTCCGGCATCGCATCGACGCCATATTGCGCCTTCAACAGCGGATTGATGAAGCGCCAGCCGATCGTGGTGTCGAACATCTCGGCCGAGCGCGAAAAGGCTTCCTGCGCCTTGCCCATCACGAACGGCGCCCGCGTCATCGATTCGACGCCGCCGGCAATCGCAAGATCGATCTCGCCGGCGCGGATCGCGCGGCCGGCGGCGCCCACGGCGTCGAGACCGGATGCGCAGAGGCGATTCAAGGTCTGGCCGGGAACCGTTTCCGGGATTCCCGCGAGCAGCAGCGCCATGCGCGCGACGTTGCGGTTGTCCTCGCCGGCCTGGTTTGCGCAGCCGAAAAAGACCTCGTCGACCGCGGCCCAGTCGAGCTTCGGATGCTTCGTCATCAACGCCTTGATCGGGCTCGCTGCGAGGTCGTCGGCCCGGACCTTGGCGAGCGCCCCGCCGAAACGGCCGATCGGGGTCCGCACGGCATCGCAAATGAAGACATCACGCATTTAATCTCTCCCTGAGGGCCGCGGTTCGGGCGCCAAATTTTCCGGAATTGACGTCGAGTTTTAGGTGCGGCGTCACGGCAGGTCAATTGACGCCGACGCCTGCCTGACGTGCGACCACCACCTTCACCCGGTCCGGCCTGCGCGAATTGCGCCGTGGAGAGGGTGGAAAACCCCGATTGCAGCGGCAAGGCGGTAGGACCGCCCGGCGAAATTTTGTAGTTTGCGCAAGCCCATGACAGTCCAGCAGTCCATTCCAGTTCCACCCGATACGGCGCCCGGCGCCGAGGCGCCGGCGCGCGTCACCCCGATGATGGAGCAGTATCTCGAAATCAAGGCCGCCCATCCCGGCTTGCTGCTGTTCTATCGCATGGGCGATTTCTACGAGCTGTTCTTCGAGGACGCCGAGATCGCCTCGAAAACGCTCGGCATCGTGCTGACCAAGCGCGGCAAGCATCAGGGCATCGACATCCCGATGTGCGGCGTGCCGGTGGAGCGCTCCGAGGATTATCTGCACCGCCTGATCGCGGCAGGCCATCGCGTCGCGGTGTGCGAACAGACCGAGGATCCGGCCGCGGCGCGGGCCCGCGGGGCCAAGAGCGTGGTGCAGCGTGCCGTAGTGCGGCTGGTCACGCCAGGCACGCTCACCGAGGACACGCTGCTCGATGCCCGCGCCAACAATTATCTGCTCGCGCTCGCGCGCAGCCGCGCCTCCTCGGGCCACGACCGCTTCGCGCTTGCCTGGATCGACATTTCGACTTGTGAATTCATGGTGACGGAATGCGCCGGCGGCGAGCTTGCGGCGACGCTGGCGCGCATCAACCCGAACGAGGTGATCGTCAGCGACGCGCTTTATGGCGATGCCGCGCTGGCGCCGCTGCTCAATGAATTGCCGGCGGTGACGCCCTTGACCCGCGACGTGTTCGACGGCGCCACCGCCGAGCGACGGCTGTGCGACTATTTCGCGGTTGCGACCATGGATGGGCTCGCCGCGATGTCGCGGCTGGAGGCGACGGCGGCGGCCGCCGCCATCACCTATATCGATCGAACGCAAGTCGGCAAACGCCCGCCGCTGTCGCCGCCATCGCGCGAGGCCAGTGGCACCACCATGGCGATCGATCCCGCGACCCGCGCCAATCTCGAACTGACGCGCACATTGTCCGGCGAGCGGCGTGGCTCGCTGCTGGATGCGATCGACCGCACCGTCACCTCGGCCGGGTCGCGGCTGCTGGCGCAACGGCTGGCGGCGCCGCTGACCGATGGCGGGACAATCGCGCGGCGGCTCGATGCCGTCAGCGCCTTCGTGGCCGACGGCGCCGCGCGCGAAGACATCTCGATCATCCTGCGCGGCGCGCCCGACATGGCACGCGCACTGGCGCGGCTCTCGGTCGGACGCGGCGGGCCGCGCGATCTCGCGAGCCTGCGCGACGGCATCATGGCCGCGGACGCCGCGCTCGCGCGCCTGGATGCGCTCGAGCAGCCGCCGGACGAGATCACGTCCGTCATGGCCGCCCTGCGCCGGCCCGCGCGCGAACTGGCGCACGAACTGGAGCGCGCGCTCGACGAGCAGTTGCCGCTGATCAAGCGCGATGGCGGCTTTGTCCGCCAGGGCTTTGAAGCCGCGCTCGATGAGGCCCGCAATCTGCGCGATGCCTCGCGGCTCGTAGTGGCCTCGATGCAGGCGCGCTACGCCGACGCGACGTCCGTCAAGGGCCTGAAGATCCGCCACAACAATGTGCTGGGCTATTTCGTCGAGGTCACCGCCCAGCACGGCGACAAATTGATGTCGCCTCCTTTGAACGCGACCTTCATCCATCGCCAGACCCTGGCCGGGCAGGTCCGCTTCACGACCTCCGAGCTCGGCGAGATCGAAGCCAAGATTGCCAACGCCGGCGATCGCGCGCTCAATCTCGAGCTCGAGATCTTCGATCGCCTCTGCGCACAAGCGCTGGCGGCGAGTGACGAGCTGCGCGCCGCGGCACACGCCTTCGCCATGCTCGATGTCGCGACTGCGCTCGCCAAGCTCGCGACAAACGACAACTTCGTTCGTCCCGAGGTCGATGGCTCGCTGTCGTTCGCCATCGAAGGCGGCCGGCACCCCGTCGTCGAGCAGGCGCTCCAACGCGACGGGCAACCCTTCATCGCCAACAATTGCGACCTCTCGCCGGCTCCCTCGCAGCCATCGGGACAGATCTGGCTGGTCACCGGCCCCAACATGGCCGGCAAATCGACCTTCCTGCGCCAGAACGCGCTGATTGCGCTGTTGGCGCAGATCGGCTCCTTCGTGCCGGCGGCTCGCGCGCGGATCGGCATCATCGACCGCCTGTTCTCCCGCGTCGGCGCGGCCGACGATCTGGCGCGCGGACGCTCCACCTTCATGGTGGAGATGGTCGAGACCGCCGCGATCCTCAACCAGGCCGGCACCCATTCGCTGGTCATCCTTGACGAGATCGGCCGCGGCACCGCGACCTTCGACGGACTATCGATCGCCTGGGCCGCGATCGAACATCTGCACGAGAATAATCGCTGCCGCACGCTGTTTGCCACGCATTATCACGAGCTGACCGCGCTTGCCGCCAAATTGCCGCGCCTGTTCAACGCCACGGTGCGGGTCAAGGAATGGCAGGGCGACGTGGTGTTCCTGCACGAGGTGCTGCCGGGTGCGGCCGATCGCTCCTACGGCATCCAGGTCGCCAAGCTCGCAGGGCTGCCGCCGTCGGTGATCGCGCGGGCGAAATCGGTGCTGGGGAAACTGGAAGCACAAGACCGCGGCCAGAGCGCCCGCGCGCTGATCGACGATCTGCCGCTGTTCGCGGTGCCTTCGCGCGCGGCGGCGGAAGCCCTGCCGTCGCGCGAAGCGCAGCAATTGATCGAGGCGCTCAAGGCGCTGCATCCCGACGAACTCTCGCCGCGCGAGGCGCTGGAGGCGCTCTATGCGCTGAAGGCGAAATTGCCGAAGGGGTAGGAGCCCTCCTCCTGAGGAGCATTGCCAACGGGTCGCGCGAATGCGCGCCCGATGACAGGCTCAGCGATGCGTCTCGAAGGATGAAGCCACCGGGACTGATCAAGCCCTGACGTATTTCCGCCAGTTGTGGGCCTCCTTGAAGCCGAGCACCTCGCGCGCCTTGCGATTGGAGAGCGGGGCTTCGAACTCGCCGAGTTCGCGGGTGATCGGCACATCGGGGCAATGGCGCTTGAGCAACTCGCGGGTCGGGATCGTGGCGGTGATGGTGTCGTTGACGGCGTTGAAGACCTGGAAGCCGAGCCCGTCCTTCTGGATCGCCAGATGCACGATCTCGCCGAGGTCGCGGGCGTCGATGTAGGCCCAGGCGTTGCGCTTGCGCGACGGCAGATTGGCCAGGAAGCCGGGAAACCTGTCGTATTCGTGCGGCTCGATGACGTTGCCGATCCGCAAGGCATAGATGTCGATGCCGTAGCGCATCGCAAACGCCCGCGCGGTCTTCTCGTTGACGACCTTGGACAATCCATAGGAATCCATCGGATCGACATCGTAGTCCTCTTCCAGCGGAAAATGATGGAAGTCCTTGTCGCCCTCGGCAAAACAGACGCCGTAGGTGGTCTCGCTGGAGGCGATGACGATCTTCCTGACCCCGAGCTTGGCCGCGGCCTCGATGACGTTGTAGGTGCTGATGGTGTTGACGCGGAAGGTCTCGTTGTCGGGTTCGATCAAGACCCGCGGGATCGCCGCGAAATGCACCACCGCATCCGGCGGCGCCGGCGGCTTGCCGGCGTTGAAGCCGCCGAAGCCGAAATGCGTGGTCAACGCGTTGAAGGCCTGGCCGGACGAGGTCAGATCGGCGATCAGGTTTCGGATGTCGGGATGCTCCGATGGCGTGAGGTCGACATTGAGCAGGTCGTAGCCCTTGGCCTTCAGATAGGGCAGAACATGCCGGCCGGCCTTGCCGGTTCCGCCGGTGAATACCACGCGCTTTTCTGTCATGGGTGCGTCTCATTCCCTGGTTGATGTTGTCGTTCTCGAGCATGATCTTCCCTCGCGCAGATGCCCTTGGCGTTTGTCACGAGGGAAAACAGCTACCCGCTTTTCCGGATCATGGTTCCTTCATTTCGCCGGCACGGATCGCGGTCGCCCGATCCACCACAGGCCGAAGTTCCAGACGATGCAGATCGTCAGCGCGGCACTCAAGCCGATCGCCGACCCAAATTGTAGCGCTGCGACGTTCAACACCGCAATCGCGGTGCCGAGCCCCATCAATCCGCCGGCGCTGTTGGCGATCACCGCCGCCGTCGCAGGTCCCCCGATCCGCGGATGCAGGATGAGCATCATGCTGGTGAAGACGATCGGGAACAGGGCGATGATGCCGCTGATCTTGGGACCGACCCAGCCGGATGCCGTCACCACGGTGGCGGTCAGGGTCGCGACCAGCGCGGCGCGCAAGGGCACGTCGTACCAGCGGCGCGTGATCGGCGGCATCTTGACGTGGCGGAAGCGCCGCTGCAGCGGCACGCAGACCGCAAAGGCGATCGCATTGGCGGCAAGGCCGCCGCCGAGCGACCACGGCACCTCGCGGATGATCGAGGCCAGCACGATCCAGACTGCGACCGCGCCCGCGCAACTGACCAGCGCGGTCCGGCGCTGCGCCAGCACGACATAGGTCAGGCCCAGGACCATCGTCGCGGCATTGATCGGCAGGCTTGCCAGCGCGCCCTGGGCGATGAAGGCCGCATCGTGGTCGATCGCGAGGAAGGCGTAGGACGGGCCGGCCGAGATCGGAAGCGTCGCCACCAGCGCGCCGATCACGGGACCCGAGCGCTCGGCGACGAAGGAGGCCGACACCACGAAGGCCGCGGCGATCGCCATGCGCGCGAGAAGTAGCAGCATAAAGGTAAGTTCGGGGGGCATGATTCTAACCGTCGTCCAGGCGAACGCCGGGACCCATGGCCCGCGGTCTTTCGATTTTAGGCGATGGGGGTCGCTACCTGTCGCAACAATTTGCGCCGGTGGGTTATGGGTGCCGGCTCGCGCAAGAGCTTGGCCGGGACGACATTGAATTTGTGCGACGGCCTGCGTCTAAATCCTCACACCCGCTTCATCGACACCGACACCTTCGGGCCGTTCTTGATGGTCTGATAGACCACGCAATAGCGCTCGGTGAGCTTCAGCAGCAGATCGAGCTTGTCCTGCGGCGCCGACGTCTCGACCTCGAAGCGCAGCCGTATTTCGGCAAAGCCGACCGGCACCTCCTTGTCGACGCCGAGCGTGCCGCGGAAATCGAGATCGCCCTCGGCGATGACACGGCCGCTCACGAGCGGCACCTCGATCGCGGTCGCGACCGATTTCAGGGTCACCCCGGCGCAGGCGACCAGAGCCTCCAGGAGCATGTCGCCGGAGCACAGTTCGAGCCCCGAGCCGCCGCTCGCCGGGTGCAGGCCGGCGAGCGCCAGCGCGCGGCCGGTCTCGACCTTGCAGGTGAGACCTTCGCTCTCGATCGAGCCCTTGGCCTTCAACGTGATGACGGCGGCCGCAGGGTCGGCCTTGTAGCGTTCCTTGATCGGGGCCTGCATGGCGCGAAGTTCGACGGCGTCCATTCTCGTTTTCTCCCTGATTTCTCGCTTGATCGGATGTACCGGGTCACAACCGCGATGTCACCACCACATCGCTTCACCGGTATTTGATTTCGCGTCCGCGTCGGGCAGGTCGCGGTCGAGCGAACGATCGAGTGCAGTCAACACCCGCCGCTTGACATTGTCGAACAACGCCGAGTTGCGATCGCGCGGCCGCGCCAGGTTGACGGCGATGGCCTCGAACAGGCGCCCCGGCCTTGGCCGCATCACCAGCACCCGGTCGGCCAGCACCACGGCCTCGTCGACGTCATGCGTCACCAGGACAAGCGTGGGCCGCATGTCGGCCCACAGATCAAGCAGATGGTCCTGCAGATCCCGTCGCGTGAAGGCATCGAGCGCGGAAAACGGCTCGTCCAGCAAGAGCACCTCCGGCTGCGGCACCAGCGCCCGCGCAATCGCCACGCGCTGCGCCTGCCCGCCGGACAATTCGCGCGGCCAGGCGCCCGTCTTGTCGGCGAGACCGACGCGCGCGAGCGCACGCGTTACCCGCGCGCGGCGGATGTCGGGGGGCTGTTCGGAAAGGCCGAAGGCGATGTTGTCGGCGACGCGGAGCCAGGGCAGCAGCCGCGGTTCCTGGAAGATGACACCGATCTTGGCGTGCGGGGCCGCGATCGCGGTCGTATCCAGCGTCACCGTTCCCGAGGTGGCGCGATCGAGACCCGCGACCGCACGCAGCAGCGTCGATTTTCCGCAGCCGGAACCGCCGATGATGGCGACGATCTCACCAGCCCTGATCTCGGCGGAGAAACGCTCCAGCGCATGCACGCCGTTCGGATAGGTCTTGCTCAAGCGGTCGAGCACCAGCATCAGCCCGTGCCTTCGTGACTGGCGAACGCATCCTGCCAACGCAACAGCGGCGCGGTCGCGAGCTCGATCAGCCAGTCGGTGGTCTTGCCGAGGATCGCAAAGATCGTGATCGCGGCCAGGATCTGCGCCGGCTTGCCGAGTTGCTGGCCGTCGAGCAGGAGATAGCCGAGCCCTTCGGATGCGCCCATCAGCTCGGCGGCGACCACGAACATCCACCCCAGCCCAAGGCCGACCCGAAGCGCCACCACATAGGCCGGCAACACCGCAGGCAACAGAATCCGCCGGATCATCGCGGGACCGGAAAGGCGGAAGATGCGGCCGACCTCGACGATCTTGCGATCGACCGACAGGATCGCGCCCATCACGCCGAGATAGACCGGAAAGAACACGCCGATCGCGATCAGCGCGACTTTCGAGGTTTCGAAAATGCCGAGCCACAGGATGAAGAGCGGCACCCAGGCCAGCGATGGAATCGCGCGCAGCGCCTGGACCGTGGGATCCAGCAGCCGGCGCGCCAATCCCCAATAGCCGGAGATGGCGCCAAGCAGCGTGCCGGCGGCGACGCCAAAGCCAAACCCCGCGGCGACCCGCGCCAGCGTCGCCAGCACGTGGCGCAGGAGCTCGCCGCTGCGTGCGAGTTCCACGATGGTCGCGAACACGCGCGTCGGTGGCGGCACCAGCCGTCCGCTGGACCATCCCAGCCCGACCACGATCTCCCAGGCAAACGCCAGGCCGACCGGCAGTAGGAGCCCGAGCACCGGGCGCGCATAGCGTCGCAGCCGGACGGACAGCCCGTGCTCCGCCGACCCTGTTCCGGTCTGCTCGATTGCTGGAAGTTCAACCGTCATGGCCATAGCAAGAACGCGACTCCTGGGGGATTGCAAGGTGGCCGTCGCCCTTCCGCGGATCGTCCCGGCTTGGAGCGCAATTGCGCACGGGGTTCGGGAACCGCCCGCTTCTTCTCCCTCCTCCCGCGAGCGCAGCGAGTGGTGGGAGGGTGGCGCGAAGCGCCGGGTGGGGGTGTTTCCGCGCGCTCCACGCAGCTTTTGTTTCGCCGATAAACCCCCACCCGTCACATCGACCGCTGCGCGCTCGATGTCACCCTTCCTCACATTGGCGGACTTGGCCTCCGTCACGCCGCCCAGTTGACGACAGCCAGTCCCGGCACGCGCTCGAACTCATTCGTGTTCGCCGTCACCAGCGTCGCGCCGGATCGCCGCGCCTGCGCCGCGATCAGGACGTCATAGGGGCCGATCAGCGTGCCCTGCCGCTTCAGATGCGCGCGGATGTCGGCGGCCTCGCGCGCGTCCTCCTCGGTGAAGGCGAGCAGCGTGGTGGTGCCGGCAGCGATGAAGATCGCCACCTTGTCCTCGTTGGCCTGCCGGTGCGCGCTGTTGGCGGCGCCATGCATCAGCTCATGATAGACCACGACGGACATCGCCAGCGGCGAGGTCGCCGAAAGCGCAGCATCGAAGCGGGAGCGGACCTGCGCCTGCCGGCCGTTCAACAGCGCGATCGCAACATTGGTGTCGAGGTGGATCACTCCTCGAACACCACCCGGTCGGCGGGCATGGCGGGCTGCTCGCGCCCCTCGGGCATGAAGGGCACATCGCCGAGCGCGTCGATCTGGTCCCACGGCATGGCGCTCGGCCTGCCGATCGGCTCCAGGATCACCCGGTCGCCGACCTTGCTGACGCGGACCTCGGTGCCCTCGAAGCGGAATTCCTTCGGCAACCGCACTGCCTGGCTGCGGCCATGGGTGAAGAGCTTTGCGATGGCGCGCATGAGGGCCTCCTCAGCGAAGAAAATTGATAGATACCAGATGGTATATACCACGGCGTCAGCGTCCAGGTCAACTGGAGCCGGGCGCGATGATTGGATAGTGGCTGACCGTTCGCCTGCCGCACGGCCCCGATGTCGCTCCAGCTTGGCAGAACATCGACATCAGGGAATATGGGTCCCGGCTCAAGGCCGGGACGACAGCGCGAGCCGGGACGACAAACAGTAGTCAATTCACCGGCAGCGGAACCTGGTCGTCGATCAGGCTGTCGAGCACGGCCTTGACGTCGACCTTCGCCTAGATCACGCCCGCCTGCTGCAACGCAAGGCCCGCAGCGAGGATGGAGTCGCGTTGTGGCGCGCCGATCCGGCTGTGGGTCAGTTCGGTGCGCTCCTTGAGCTGCTTGTCGACCACCGCTTCGGGCAGTTTTGTCACCGCGATGAAGGTCTTCTTCAGCTCGTCATAATGGCCAAGCGAATATTTGCGCGCGTCCTCGTAAGTGGCGAGCACCCGGCGCACGATGTCGGGATGGTCTTTCAGAAACTCCTCGCGGACATTGAGGATGCCCCAGGTGTTGGCGTCCGCCTTGCGGAAGAACAGTTTTGCGCCGTCCTCGATCTCGGCCTGCGCCATCATCGGATCGAGCCCCGCCCAGGCATCGACATCGCCGCGGATCAGCGCGGTCTTGCCATCGGCATGCTGCAGCAGCACCGGGGTGATGTCCTTCTCCGAGAGGCCGGCGCCGAGCAGCGCGCGGACCAGGAAGATGTGGGGGTCGGTGCCGCGGGTCACCGCGACGCGCCTGCCCTTGAGATCGGCGACGGTTGCGATCTTCGAATCCTTTGATGTGACGAGCGCGGTCCATTCGGGGCGCGAATAGACGTAGATCGACTTGATCGGATTGCCGTTGATCCTGGCAACCAGCGCCGCGGAACCCGCGGTCGAACCCAAGTCGATCGATCCGGCATTGAGGAACTCGAGCGCCTTGTTGGAGCCGGCCGACTGCACCCACGTGATCGTGATGCCGTCCTTGGCGAATTCCTGCTCAAGAAGCCCCTTCTGCTTCAGCAGCATCGACACCGGATTGTAAGTCGCCCAATCGATGCGGATTTCCTTCAGTGCCTCGGCGGCAGGCGCGCCGGCGGGCACCACAAACCAAACCGCTGCGATTGCAGCCAGACCAATTCGCAATTTCCTGAACATCCCCGCCCTCCCAAGGCGCCTCCACGAGGCTTCGAAAACAACACGGTATTTCAATGTGTTAGATGCAGAGGTCAATGAGAAAATCTGCACCCTTCGTGAGCGCTCGGCGAGCACAGCCTTGCTCAAAGGACGCAGATATCAGCATGGATATGTTGTCGCAGCAGAAGTCCCGTGACAGCGTATGAGTCGTCCGATATCCCGTGAGGTCATGGACAGCGTCATCACACCAGTCAGATCCGACGTCGATGGGCGCTTCGACACGCCGCGGGTCAGCGCGGCGGTCGATGCGCTCGCCGAGCGGCATTCCGGGCGCGAGGATCTGTTCCGGGCCGCGGTGGCGCAGCTTCTGAAAGCCGAACTTGCGGCGGCCCGCGCCGCCGCGCAGGCGCTGCTGTTGAAGGACCGGCACGGACGGCGCTGCGCCGAGCGGCTCTGCTTCGTGCAGGACGAGATCATCCGCATCCTCTATTCCGCCGCGACCGAATACCTCTACCGCTCGCCGATCCCCTCCGGCGCCGAGCGCATGGCGGTGGTCGCCACCGGCGGCTACGGCCGAGGCCTGATGGCGCCGGAATCCGACATCGATCTGTTGTTCATCCTGCCCTACAAGCAGACCGCCTGGGGCGAACAAGTGGCGGAAGCCATCCTGTATTGCCTGTGGGACATGGGATTGAAGGTCGGCCACGCCACCCGTTCGGTCGACGAATCGATCCGGCAGGCGCGCGGCGACATGACGATCCGCACCGCGATCCTGGAGACGCGGTTCTTGACCGGCGACCGGCCGCTCTACGACGAGCTGGTCGAGCGGTTCGATCGCGACGTGGTTCGAGATACCGCAGCCGAATTCGTCACCGCCAAGCTCGCCGAACGCGAGGAGCGGCATCGCCGCGCGGGGCAATCGCGCTATCTGGTCGAGCCCAATGTCAAGGACGGCAAGGGCGGCCTGCGCGACCTGCACACGCTGTTCTGGATCGCGAAATATGTCTACCGCGTGCGCGAGACCGACGAACTGGTGGACCACGGCGTATTCGACGCGCAGGAATATCGCATCTTCCGCCGCTGCGCCGATTTCCTGTGGTCGGTCCGCTGCAACATCCATTTCCTGAGCGGGCGGGCCGAGGAACGCCTGTCCTTCGACCTGCAGCGCGACATCGCGCAGCGGCTCGGCTACACCTCGCATCCCGGCATGCAGGATGTCGAGCGCTTCATGAAGCACTATTTCCTGGTCGCCAAGGATGTCGGCGATCTCACCGCGATCCTGTGCGCCAAGCTCGAAGACCAGCAGGCCAAGCCCGCGCCGGTGCTGAGCCGCATGATGGCGCGCCTGCGGCCCGCCTTGAACCGGCGGCGGGTGCCCGAAAGCGACGACTTCATCGTCGACAACAACCGCATCAATATCGCCGCGCCCGACGTCTTCAAGCACGACCCGGTCAACCTGATCCGGATTTTCCGGCTGGCGCAGAAGAACAATCTCGCCTTCCATCCCGACGCCTTGCGCACCGCGACGCGCTCGCTGAAGCTCATCAACACGGAGCTGCGCGAGAACCCGGAAGCCAACCGGCTGTTCATGGAAATCCTGACGTCGAACGACGCGGAAACCGTGTTGCGGCGGATGAACGAGACCGGCGTGCTCGGGCATTTCATCCGCGCCTTCGGCAAGATCGTGTCGATGATGCAGTTCAACATGTATCATCACTATACGGTGGACGAGCACCTGATCCGCTGCGTCGGCTTCCTGCAGGACATCGAGCGCGGCGGCAACGAGGAGTTTGCGGTCGCCAGCGACCTGATGCGCAAGATCCGTCCCGACCATCGCTCCGTGCTCTACATCACCACATTGCTGCACGACGTGGCCAAGGGGCGCCCCGAGGATCATTCGATCGCGGGCGCCAGGGTGGCGCGGCGGCTGTGCCCGCGGCTCGGCTTTTCCCCCGCCGACACCGAACTGGTGGCGTGGCTGATCGAGCAGCATCTGACCATGTCGACCGTGGCGCAGTCGCGCGACCTGTCCGACCGCAGGACCATCGAGACCTTCGCCGGCGTCGTGCAGTCGGTCGAGCAGATGAAGCTGCTCACGATCCTGACCACGGCCGATATTCGCGGCGTGGGACCTGGGGTGTGGAACGGCTGGAAGGCGCAGCTTCTGCGTACGCTGTATTACGAAACCGAGCCGGTGCTGACCGGCGGCTTCTCCGAGGTCAACCGCGCCAGACGGATCGCGGCGGCGCAGGCGGAATTCCGCATCGCCTTCACGGAATGGCCGGCCGCCGAGATCAGTACCTATCTCGAGCGGCACTATCCGGCCTACTGGCTCAAGGTCGAATTGTCGCGCAAGATCCGCCACGCCCGCTTCATGCGATCGGCCGAACAGGCCGGCCATGAGCTTGCGATCAATGTCGGCTTCGACGAGGGCCGCGGCGTCACCGAACTGACGATCCTGGCGATCGACCATCCCTGGCTGCTGTCGATCATCGCGGGCGCCTGCGCCTCCGCCGGCGCCAATATCGTCGACGCGCAGATCTACACCACGACCGACGGACGCGCGCTCGACACCATCGCGATCTCCCGCGAATACGATCGCGACGAGGACGAGGGACGCCGCGCGCGGCGGATCGGCGAAATGATCGAGCAGGTGCTCGAGGGCAAGTTGCGGCTGCCCGACGTGGTGGCGCGCCGCGCCAACGGTCGCGGCCGGGTGCGCCATCTCCAAGCTCAATCTCAACATCGCCTCCGCCCATGTCGCGACCTTCGGCGAGCGGGCGCGCGACGTGTTCTACGTCACCGACCTGTTGGGCGCGCAGATCAGTGCGCCGACGCGCCAGGCCGCGATCAAGAGCGCACTCCTGCATCTGCTCGCGAGCGACGCGGCCGCGGCGAAGCCCGCGGCGTGAGCGGGTGCGGACTCGCCCGACCCGTTGGCGAGGCTCCTTAGCGCCTGGCTCGAAATGGAGCCCATGGAATAGGAGCTGTTTCCCCGTCATTGCGAGGAGCGCTTGCGACGAAGCAATCCATCTATCCCAACGCCTCGCCATGGATTGCTTCGCTTCGCTCGCAATGACGTGTTCAAACACCTCATTTCACTTGCTGCATTATCGGTCAGACTCTCAGGATAGTGGGATAACGTCGTCTATGACGCAGTAAGACTAATCCAGCGTTTCACGATAGAACCAGACGGCAGCTGCGATCACCAGCAGGGTGAACAGGGCGATCGGCCAGAGCTCCGGCGCGATCGAACTCACGCCATTGCCCTTGAGCAGCACGCCGCGA
>WNGQ01002117.1_pt1 | contig 22422 bp, 15 predicted proteins | sample 5407661 | NCBI WGS metagenome assembly WNGQ01 (sample SAMN13153382, study PRJNA577476) | soil metagenome | isolation source: 60 cm soil or saprolite under Garry oak tree replicate 2 | place: USA:California | collected 2016-06-15 | reverse complement strand
GTGCCCGCCCGCGAACAGCGCGATCAGTGTGCCCTCGACGATGGCCTCATGGCCGACGATGGCTTTGCCGATTTCCGCGCGCAGGGCGGCATACGTTTCGCGAAAGGATTGGATCGCTTGTTCGGTGTCCATGCTTTTGATTGCAGGTTGCAGGTTTTGGTTCCCGGCGTTGGAGGACGGCGGACGCGCGAATCACTTGGATTGCTTTCAATGTCGGGTATCGGAAAAGGAAGCATCGTAACCGCAGTCGCGCAACCTTCAACGCTTATTTCTTGAGGTCGTCAAAGTAATCCCTGACCGCCCCTTGGTATGCGCGCGGCACTTTTTCCTGGCTCAGCGCGCTCTGCGCGTCGGACTGCGCGGCGGTAGCCGCCTCTTCGTAAGCCACCTTGCTCTGGCCTTTGATGCTGACTCCCTTCAACGTGATGCTCGGCATCTGGCCACCGGGAGAGAATTGGCCTTTGACTTTGGTCGGCTTGAGCGCGTCGCTCAATTCGCCCTCACCCCGATCGGTATGCCCTCGCGGGTCCATGTCTGGCCGGACGATGCCCGAATTGTCCCAGCGATCGTTCCACTGACTGTCGTACATCCAGCCGTTGTTTTCATCCGCCCAGGTGCCGACCCCGCCACCCCGTCCGCCCCCGGGTTTGAATCCCGGTTTCTTGCACGCCCCCCATCCCTGGCAGGTGCCGACGCACATTGAGGCCTGATTCAGATTATCGAGTGTCGCCATCAACTCCTGGGCATCGCCAAGTTGCTGCATGAGTTTGTCCAGTTCGTCGGCTGCCGCGGCCAGCGCTTGCGCGGCGGCGGGTTTGTCCCCATCCTGGGCCATCCTGGTGCAGGCGGTCTTCAAATGCTCGGCCACTTTGCCATAGTTATTGGCAGGTTGGACGGCTTGGGAAACCTCCTGCAAAATTTTCTGAAGCTGTTCCTGTGACAGGTTGGCCGATTTCAATTGATTGACCATCTTCCGAAGGGTCATCTGGGCCGCCTCAGGCTGGCCGTTTTTGAGTTGTTCGGCCAAGTTTTTGCCTAACTTCTCCATCTGCTGTTGGAGTTGCTGAAGCGACTTGGCCATGTCGCGCATCTTTTCCAGGTCGGTAAGGGAGGCCTGGAGATCTTTCAGGAAAAGGTCGGTCTGGTTGGCGGCGAGAGCAGAAATGGCCTCATCCAACTGCGGCAGTTGCAGACCCATCTCCTGGGCCTGCTTGGACAGCGCTGAGAGTGATTCTGAGAGTTTCTGGCGCTCAGCCTCGCTCCCAGGGGCATTCTGGCCCGCCATGTCTTTTGCGGCCTGCTGCAACTGCCGCAACTGTTTTTGCAGCTTATCCAGCGCCTCCGGAGTGCCTGTCGGTGTGCCGATCTGTTTTTGCAACGATTCGATCTGTTTTTGCAATCCGGCCGTCGTCGCCGAATCGTTTCCCGTCGAGGCCCGCGCGGCCTGCTCCAGCCGTTTCAACGCCGGGTCTTTGCCCAGTTCATTGAGTTGGTCCTTGAGCTTGTCAGCAACGCTGGCCAGATCCTTTACCGCCTCACTGCGGGTGAAGGCCTTCTTGGTGAGTAGATCGCCCAAATCGCCGACCGCCTCCATTGATTTCTGAGTCGTTTCCAGCGCCGGCGGGCGCTTCTCCAGGCTGCGCCGCGTGAAATCCGCCAATTGCCGGCCGACATCCTTGATGTTTTGCTGCTCGGCTTTTTTCTGCAAAAAGCTCTTGCTGCGGTATTCGGGAACAAAACCCAGACCGGCGCTCAGCGCCAAAACCACCAGCGCCCACCGCGTGGCCGTCGGCAAACTTAACGGCATCAGCCGGCGCACGTCGAGCTTGCTGGCATGGTCGGCGGCATCCGTGACCACCAAGTCGCCCCACTTGCCCGCATTGGGTTCCGAAGCCACTTCCAAGGCCGTGCTGAGGCGCTCCTGGAGGTGTTGCCGGCCATCCACCCAACGGGCGACCTGGGCCAAAGCTGGTTTGTGCCAGCCGCCGATGATGAGCCCTGCGGCCAGGCATGGAAAAGGGACCAACGCCGCGGCAATCGGCAGCCACAACGGCAGAGGTAGCAAATGATAAGCGCCGGCCATCAGCAGAGAGATAACCGTCCCGATGAGCAAGCCGATCCATAGGCCCGCTCCGAGCGGCGGCGGCGCGCGGCTCTTTCGAGCGCCGATTCAATGACTTGCAGTTCGCTCATGGCCTTGGCTAAAGGTGCAGTATGCCCTCGCGTTTGGCGAGTTCTAAATCATTAGACACGGCTCGGTCGAAAAAGTTCCGGGGCCATTCTGGGCGACCAGGATTGGGATGAAGGCTCTGTCCTTTGGCGAAAATTGACGCAATTCGAGGATTCAAAGCTGCGTGGGTTCCCCTATTGCTTTTCGTATTCGCCCTTGCTGACCCGCTTGAGCACGGTGAAGCCCGCCTTCTTCGCGTCCGAAATCGAGAGCGTCCTGGGTGAGTTAAAGGAGGAAAGGACCTTGCGGACCGGTTTCTTACAGGCCGGGCATTGGGTCAAAGGCGCGGCTGAGAGTGGCCGTCGCAAGACAAACTTGCCGCCACAAACTTTGCAGTCCCCTTCGCAGAGTTCGTATTCATACAATGGCATGCTCTGAAATCCGAAGGACGAAGGACGAAGGACAAACGAAATCAAAAAATCCGAAATTCCAGTGTTCACCAGTCGCCCGGCAAGCCCGACTTCGGGTTTCATGATTTTTTATTTGGTCATTCGTCATTGGTCATTCGTCATTTCTTTTCCCCTCCTTTCATAAATGGTGTGAACAGTTCAATCGGCACTGGCAAAAACGTGGTAGTATTATGCTCGCTGGAAATCTCCCGCATCGTCTGAAGAAAACGCAACTGGAGCGCAATCGGTTCCTTGCTGATCATCGCGGCGGCCTGGACCATCTTTTCAGCGGCTTGGAATTCGCCTTCGGCATTGACGATTTTGGCGCGCCGCTCGCGTTCGGCTTCGGCTTGTTTGGCCATGGCGCGTTTCATGCTGTCGGGCAACGCCACGTCTTTTACTTCCACCGCAGTGACTTTGACGCCCCACGGTTCGGTTTGGCGGTCAATGATTTCCTGCAATTTCTGATTGATCACGTCGCGTTGCGAAAGCAGATCATCCAGCGGCGCCTGACCCAGAACACTGCGCAAGGTGGTCTGAGCAATCAACGATGTCGCTTTCCAGAAATTCTCGACCTTCACCACTGCCGCGCTAGGATCGACCACGCGAAAATAGACCACCGCGTCCACCGTTGCGGGCACATTGTCGCGGGTCATGACTTCCTGTTTGGACACGTCAATGGTCACCACGCGCAAATCCATCTTCACCATGCGGTCCACCACCGGGATGAGAATGATCAGGCCGGGGCCTTTGGCGCCAAGCAACTTGCCCAGCCGGAAAATGACCCCCCGCTCATACTCGCGCAGGATGCGGATGGCTTGGGGCAAAATGATCACTGCCAGGATAATGAGCGGCACGGTCCACGCCGTCATGTTGAACAATCTGCGTATAAGTTCATCCATAGGTTCTTCGGGTTGTCAGGTGTTGGAGAGTTGCAGTGATTGATTGATGGAGTGGCGGATTGGTGGACTGATAGTTGGACGGATGGGCGCGTTGGACACCAACAATCGACGAATCCAACAATCCACCAGTCCATTTCTCCACCAGTCCGTTACGCTATTTCTGCTCATATATTTGCTTCGGTCTTACCTTCAGAGTCAGTCCGTCAATACCGACGATTTCGACTGGCTGACCCGGCGCAATCTGCGTCTCGCTTACGGCATTCCAGTACTCACCTTCAACGAACAATTTGCCGCTGGTTCGATCAATTCGACGGACGGCCGAAGCGGTTTTGCCTAACATGGTTTCTCTGCCGGCTTTCACCGGCATGAGCTGCGCGCGCAGGCCCGCCCCGACAACAAAGATGAAGAATGCCGCCGTCAGCGCTGTAGCCGGGATGATGTAGGCCAGCGAGAGCCGAAAGGCCGGCTCGGCACGGTTGAACAGCATCAGCGCGCCGAGGAAGAACGCGACGATACCGCCGAAGGTCAGCACGCCATGAGTCGGCGCATAAACGTCCACGATAAACAACGCCACCGCCAGGCCGATTAATGCCAGCCCGGCGATGTTGACCGGGAGAATGGTGGCCATATAGAGCACGAGGACCAGAGCAATCGCACCGACAACAGCCGGTAGAATAGCGCCTGGATTGGTCAACTCGCCAATTATGCCATACATCGTTAGCAGCATCAAGACCAGCATCAATTCGGGATGGAACAGCACCTGAAGGACTTTTTCGCGGCCGGTCATCGGGATTTCGACTACGTTGGCTTCTGCGGTTGTGAGGCTCTTTCCATTGACATTGCGGCCGTCGAGTTGGCTGAGCAAATCGGGCAGGTCTTTGGCGAGTAGGTCGATGACTTTCAGTTCCAGCGCATTGCTGGCCGTAAGCGACTGGCTTTTCACCACCGAAGACTTGGCCCACTCGACATTGCGTCCTCTTTTTTCGGCGATCGCTTCGATGTAGCTGCTGGCGAAATTTTCCATCTTTTGCTTCATCACGTCATCGCCCTTGCTTTCCGCGCCTGGAATAATCGACACCGGATGAGCGGCGCCGATGCTTGTGCTCGGGGCCATGGCGGCAACGTCCGCTGCCAGGGTGATGAAACAACCGGCACTGCCTGCCCAAGCCCCGGCGGGGGCGACATACACCACCGTCGGCAAGCTGGCCGCATAGAACTTCTGAACGATTTCCTTGGTGGACTCAAGAAGGCCTCCGGGAGTGTCCAGTTGGATGATCAGACAGGCATCGTTGCGCGCGCCCGCCAGATCAATGGCACGAGCAATATAGCTGGCGGTGGCTGGGCCGATTGCGCCACTGATTTTGATCAAGCCCACATCCACAGCCCGCAGACCAACCGCCGGCCCGCACGCCAGCACAGCCACCAGGATAGGCATCCAGCGCTTCATAGCATCCTCAGGACACCTCACACTAACAGAACTGCCGAGGCGCGCAATGCCTATCCGGCTGGGGCCGCAATGCCTCGCAAGCTGTGAAAAAATTAAGAATTTCCGAGATTCACTTTCGCAAGTCGTTGATTCCCAATCGCGCTTGTACCGCTTTCGGCGAGCTTTTTCAATTTTTTCACAGCTTCTCGGTCATGGCGGGCGCACTCCGGACTTGCACCTGTGCCGGCCCTAACGCGGTAAGATACCCGTCGAAAGGCGGCAATTATCAGGCCCCCTTTGGCATCAAAACCGGAGCATTGGGGTCGAAGTGGCTGCGCAAGCGCCGCGAGAGATGCTGTGGCTGTTAAACGTGGACTTCAGCACGGGGGGCCGGTAGATTGATTGCATGAGCAAGGCAAGGCGCCGCAGCGCGGCAAGAATTGAGCTGGGCCGATACATCGTTGCTGATCCGGCGATCTGCCACGGCAAACCCACGTTCAAGGGCACACGTGTGTTCGTGGCTGACGTGCTGGCCGACGTTGAGCGAGGGCTGTCGTGGGACTTCATTCTGTACCGGTGGGGCGGCGGCAAAATCTCCAAAGCCGCCGTCTCCGAAGCGGTGCAGCTTGCCCGCCAGGCGTTGCTGGACGAGGACGGAGGCCTGGCTCGCCTCTCCAGGGCGGCGTGAATCTGCTGGACGAGAACCTCCCGCTGGACCAAGGCGACTTGCTGCGGACCTGGGGCATCCATTGCCGGGTGATCGGCCAGGAGGTAGCGCGGTTGGGTATCGGGGACGACAACATTCTGGCTCTACTACATCGGCTCAAGCAGCCGACGCTCTTCACGCGCGACGAGCACTTCTTCGAGCGCCGCCTGTGCCACCCCTGCTATGGTCTGGTGTGGCTTGACCTGGCCCCCGAGGAAGCGGCCCTCTTCATCCGGCGGGTTCTGCGACATCCCCGGTTTGGCACCAGGGCAAGCCGCATGGGCCTGGTGGTTCGCGCCCATCATGACGGCCTCGAGTTCTGGCAGAGGAACCTGGCCGCGCTGCAGAAAGTAGCCTGGAGGCCCTAACGGAGTAAGGTGCCGGTCGAAAGGAGTCAATTATCCCGCCCCCATTGGCATCAAAACCGGAGCATTGGGATTGAATACGTAGCAGCCGACGTAAGGGGCTCCAGCTAAATCGGCAACCGAGCGCGTTCGAGCGACCCTGGCGCGAAGGAATTTAGAGCCTCGTTACCCGCCTCCTTCTGCCTTCGGCGCGGCAAGCCTCGGCTGCTACCCAAGCGCCACTTTGGGCCGGAGTGCGCCCGTCCTCGGGCGCAGCAGTCTCGAAAAATCCGGGCTCGTCCGTGAAATCGCATGCGTTCGTATATATGGACGTTGCTGCGCCCGAGGACGGGCGCACTCCGCCGAGGCGATCCCCCGCCGTCGCTGACCCAGTAACTGGGGCCGCAGACGCCGGCGTGTCTTGCCAGGTATGGAAAAAAACTTAGGAGCGTAGCGGCCCGGAAACGTTAATCCCATGCTCCAGACAATAGGCGGCGTAGCGCACGTATTTCTGGGCCCAACCCTTCAGCTCGGAGCGCTCCTGCCGGGTCAATTTGCGCACTACTTTCGCGGGCGTGCCCAGCACCAGCGAGCCGGGCGGAATCTGCGTCCCCGGTGTAATCAAAGCGTTGGCGCCGATGAGGGATTGCTCACCGACCACTGCGCCATCCAAAACCGTTGATCCCATCCCCACCAACACTTGGTCGCCAATCGTACAGGCGTGCAGAATTGCGGCATGACCGACGGTGACGTAGCTGCCGAGGACACAGGAGAAGTCGTCGGCCAAATGCAAAACCGAATTGTCCTGAATGTTGGTGTGATCGCCGACAACAATGCGGTTAATGTCGCCTCTGAGCACTGCGTTGTACCAAATGCTCGAACCATCGCCCAGAGTCACATCCCCCAAAACGACTGCGCCCGTGGCGATGTAAACGCCTCGACCGAGCGTCGGTTGTCTGCGCAGGAATTTGTCCAGTTGCTTGTCGAATTTGTCCATCTGGAAATAAAAAACCCGCCTGCTCGCGGCTGGCGGGTTTATCAGTCCCTCCACGCTTACCAACGGCCATGATGATACGCCAGGGCTATCAGGGCTAAAATTATTTTTTTCATAAGTTGCTTTTGACGGCTCAAAGTAGTTCAGTTGGTAGGACGGGGCTGATTGAATTTTTATTCAACGTGGAATATCAATGACTTGGCAACGAACTATGACCAAACCGGCGCCGCATCGCGTCACCCCACCCCGGCAACCTCTCCCCCGGTCGTTCAAGGATTTAACTCCGTCGAAGCATTTCAATCCGCGCACCTTTTTCCGCGAGATGGTCTGGAAGGCGTTGCTGACCCGGCGCACGGGCGAGCAACGCAGACCGGCATTTCCCAAATTAACGGCAGGCCAGGTCGCCGTGACCTGGATTGGTCACGCCTCATTCCTGGTCCAGTTCACGGACCTCAATGTGCTTATCGATCCGAACTTCGCCAACTGGCTGTTCCTGCTCAAAAGAATCAAGCGCTCCGGTCTGCGCATCGAGCATCTGCCGCCTATTGACTTGGTGCTGCTGACCCATGCGCACTTCGACCATTTCCACAAGCCGACGCTTCGCCGCCTCCCGCGTCCGAAAATCGGTGTAATGCCCTGGGGCGTGGGCGACCTTGCCCATGACTTGGGGTTTGGCCGAGTGGTCGAATTGGAATGGTGGGAGAGCTTTTCCCAGCGCGATTGGAAGGTGACTTTGACGCCCTGCAAGCACTGGGGTGCGCGGGTGCTGCGCGACAGTCATCGCGGTTACGGCGGGTTCGTTTTGGAACATCAAGGCCGGCGCATCTATCATGCCGGCGACAGCGCCTATTTCGACGGATTTAAGGACATTGGCAAGAGTTGTAGGCCGGAAATTGCGCTGCTGCCCATTGGAGCTTACCATCCGGAATCCTTCCGCCACGTCCACATGGGGCCGGATGAGGCGGTCAGAGTCTTCAAGGATTTGCGCGCGCGCTGGCTGGTGCCGATGCACTATGGCTCCTTCCGGCTGTCGTTCGAGGACATGGACGAGCCGCCGCGCTGGCTGCGTCGGCTAGCCGAGGAACAAGGCCTGACCCAACGGCTTAGAATCCTCCAGGAAGGTATGCCTCAGGTGTTCTGAGACGGATGCGACGCGGGATTGGAGGGTCGGAGCGGGGCTTCATCGCAACAATCCAAGGCTGAGGCACCCCGTAAGTCCATTCTGGCACCGCCCTACTTGCCCCGCTTCCTCACTTCCCCAATAAGGGAAGGGATTTGGGAATTTGGGAATTGAAACTTGAAAAGGACCGCTCGACTTTTCCCACTTCCCCAATACTTCTGGCAGACCTCGGACTATCGGATTATCTTGACGCGTGACCAGATCCGCGTTGCTGGTGGCGGCTTGGGTGGCTCTCCTGACGGGCCGTCTAGCCGCGCCTTCCTGCCTCGGCGCCGCGACGAACGACACTTTTGCCTCGGCGCGCGGCCGCATGGTGGCCGAACAACTGGCCGTGCCAGGCCGCAACATCACCAACGCGAGGGTTCTGGCTGCGATGGGCAAAGTGCCGCGTCATGAGTTCGTGCCGGAGGGCTTGCGCTCCAGGGCCTACGATGACTATCCGCTGCCTATCGGCCACGGGCAAACCATCTCGCAGCCCTTCCTCGTGGGCTTCATGACCGAAAGCCTCCAGCCGAGACCGAGCGACCGGGTGCTGGAAATCGGCACCGGCTCCGGCTACCAGGCGGCGGTGCTGGCCCAACTGGTGGCCGAAGTCTATACCATCGAAATCATCGAAGACCTGGCCAACCAAGCCGCCGCCACTTTGAAGCGACACGGCTGTACCAACGTGCACGTGAGAGCTGGCGACGGCTACCAAGGTTGGCAGCAAGCCGCGCCATTCGATGCCATCATCGTCACCTGCGCGCCGGAGAAGGTGCCCCAACCGCTGGTGGACCAACTCAAGGAGGGTGGCCGCATGATTATTCCCGTCGGATCGGCCTGGAACCAGGAGTTGACGTTGCTCCACAAGCACGGTGGCAAGCTGCAGCAGCAGGCCGTCCTGCCCGTGCGCTTCGTCCCCATGACCGGCCAAGCCGCCAGCAAGTCCGCGAACCAAATTGCCAGGCCGGAAAGAGCTAGATGATTCATCCGACCGCCATTGTTCACTCAAAAGCCAAACTCGACGGGACGACGCGCGTTGGGCCCTACACGGTGATTGACGAGGGGGTGGAAATCGGGCCCCACTGCATCATCGGTCCATGGGTTTATTTAACCGGCTTGACCAGCATCGGAGCGCACAACCACTTTTTCGCGGGCTGCATCATCGGCGAAGCGCCCCAGGATTTGAAGTACCAGGGCGAACCAACCCGGCTGCGGATTGGGAGCTACAATGTCTTTCGCGAGCACGTAACGGTACATCGTTCCAACCAGCCGGGTGAGGAAACCGTGGTCGGCTCGCACAATTTCCTGATGCAGCACAGCCACGTGGCGCACAATGATGCACTGGGCGATCACGTTATTCTGGCGGGGGGCGCGTTGCTGGCCGGGCACGTGAGCGTGGCCGATCATGTTCTCATCTCCGGCAATTGCCTGGTGCACCAGTTCGTGCGCGTAGGGACGCTGGCTATGATGCAAGGGGGCTCGGCGATCAGCAAAGACCTGCCGCCCTACACCGTGGCGCGTGGCGGTAACGGCATCTGCGGCCTGAACACGGTCGGCCTGCGACGCGCGGGGTTCACGCCTGCCGAGCGCTTGGAATTAAAACAACTTTACCGCCTGCTTTTCCGCGAAGGACTGAACTTGCGCACTGCCATCACTGCGGCGCAGAAGCAATTCTTGAGCGCCCCGGCCAAGGTGATGCTCGACTTTCTGGCGGCCTCCAAACGTGGGGTCTGTGTGGACGCAGGAACTGCCGCGCCTTTAGACCTGGAAGCGAGGCCGGACTGATACGGGGATTTGAGATGTGAAATTTGAGAGAGGAAGCATGCGGCCTTAGAGCGCGTTTGAATAATCAAATCCATTGAGCAATTTCCAAACGCGCAGCGCCTCGGTCACACCCCAGGCTTGGGCATCGCAACCGCGTTGAGCGTGCGGTGCATCGCCATCAAGGATTTCCGGGAGCTGTCCGATGCAGCCCTGCGTCAGGAGTCTATCCATGCTGCCCAGATAGGCCTTGGCGGCAGCCACGGCGTCGGGCGCAAAGTTCCAGGCTCGCGCCAGCGCCTCGCAGAAAACCGGGAAGGTCCACGTCCAGGCGGTGCCATTGTGATAGGCGGGCTTGCGGCGGGTGTCTTCGTCGCCTTCATAGCGCCCCCAGTAAGGTTGGGAAGGATCATTGAGCAGGCGGCCATCTGTACCGCGAATCGGAAGGGGCACTGAAACTGGCTGTGGCGCCAGCGTCCGCAAGGCGCCTGGTACGACCAGGTAACGGAGGGCGGCTTCGACGCAACGTTGGGCGCGCTGGCCGGCCACCAAGCCCAGGCTCACGACAAACAAGCAATTGCTTCGCAACGAGTCGTCCACTACAGCTTGGGCCGCAGGTTCACCGGCCCTGGCCAGAAGCACGTCGGCGTAGTGACCACACCCTTCGCGCCAAAAGAGAGTGTCCACAGAAGCCAGGGCCTGAGCGGCCAGTTCCTCCCAGCCCTTGCCGTCAGCACGGACCCCGATGCAGGCGAGTTGGCGGAGCAGGCGAATCCATAGCGCCTGGATCTCCACCGGGAAACCTTCCCGGGGCGTGCAGGCAGGATAATTGGTGTCCATCCAGGTGAAGTGGCTGGGGCTCCAGATGAGGGCAGAGCCGGGGTCCATGCGAATTCCGTTTGGGGTGCCCTTGATGTAGTGTATGGCAATGCTGTGGAGCACGTCGCGCAGCGTGCGGCCGGAGGGTTGCACTGCGGTCTGGTAGAGCATGGACCCAATAGGACTTGCAGGACCGGTGGCCAGTTCCTCGCACACTAGCGCGAACCAGAGCGGCGCGTCTGAGGTATCGCGGTTGGAAGCGTCATCGCCGTGGATCGTGTTGGGCAAGGTCCCGTTCTGTTCAAAGCGCCCAAAGGTCACAAGCAATTGTTTGACTTCTTGTGCCAGCCCGGCCGCCAGCAGCCCGCGCGCGCAGATAAAGGTGTCGCGCCCCCAATCCAGAAACCACGGGTAGCCGGCGATAACGGTTTTGCCGCTGTCGCGCCGAACCATGAAGGCGCGGGCCGCCCGGCGAAGTTGAGATTCGAACCAATCCGACTCGGTTCCCTCTGCGGAGCGCCGATGTTCAGGATCCATCCAATCTGAAACTTCGGGTTCTGCCGGGTCCGTTGGGTCGGCAGTGACCAGCAAGGTGACCTGCGAGCCTTTGGGCAATGGCAGGTCGAACCAGCCGGGACTGAAGGCGTCGCCGCTTCCGGTTTGCCCGCGGCTTTGCTCGAGGGGATGAGGAAGATTCTCGCTCCATTCGGGCACCGGATGATAAGAGCCGGTGTTGGTGAAGACGCGCAATTGGCGGTCCGTGGCCGGGTTGAAAGCGAAGCCAACTCTTGGAGAGGGCGCGTTGGGCTCGCGGCGCCGTTGGTCTGGTGGCGCCGGCACCGGCGCCAGATGGCCAACGCCCCCTGCCTCGGTGCCTAGCGTGTGGACGTGCGTCGCGAAGTGGTGCTCGGCGCCGCTGTTGCGCCGGGTTTCCCAATGGAAGTTGCGGTCCTCAATGTCCACCCGCAAGGTCAGGCGCACGTCGGCTTCGGCGGGGAGCTGCTTGCCCACGGCTTGCTCGGCGGTCGGCCGACGGAATTGGAAAACGGTCGTGTTGCGGCCCTCCAACATGTCAGCGGCCATTCGGATTTCCACTGTGCGGCCATCGCCGGCATTGGCTACGAAATTCCAAATCGCGGGCGGACCTGGCTCAAAGGAAGCCAGACTCGTGAAATCAAGCGGCGAGATGAACCCGTCGGCGTTGACCCAAACCCGGAGACGCTTGACTAAAACATGGCGATCCACGGGCAGACTGGGGTGCAGGTTGGCGCCGAGCACACAATCGTATTTGGAGGTAACACGGCCAAGGTCGAGGCAGATGCGGGCCATGCCGCCACGGCCATTGGTGAGCAACACCAGGTCCGTGCTGAGGGTGGCGTGACCCGCCGCCGCTGCGCTTTGCCGCGGCAAGTGCGCCAGGCCTGAGGCGTGAGGCTTGGCGGCGGGTTCGGAGGCGAGGAAACGGATGGTGGCTTGGATGCGCTGATCGGATTGTGAGTAACGTTCGAGCGTTAGTTGAGCATCGGCCGCGGTTTCGTACGGGGCAAATGAGGCGATGTGGCCGTCGCGAACGGGAATGGATTGGACGTATTGCGCTGGACTGCCGTCACTGGTGTTGAGCACGGCGCGGAACGGGACGGTGTCCTGAATGAGCAACCAATGACCCGGCGGAACCAAGGCGATGCGCCGGATATCGAGCAGTGTCCAAGGCAACACCCTGGGGAAACGTTCCTTCTGCAGGAAGTCGCCTAATGCTCGTAGCGTCGACTGGTCCCGATTCCGAATCGAGATGTCGCCGACTGGCAGTCGGCCCTGTGGCCGAAGGGCCTCGACGGGTTGGGAAAGTTGCCGTTCATCCTGCTCGACTTGGGCCAGCTCCGCTTTCAAGGATGGAATCGCAGCAAGAAAGCGGCCGGGCGCTTCATCCACCAGAGTCGCTAAACCACGCCACGGATAAGCCGGCATTTTGTCGACCGGCAAAATCCGGCTTAGAGCCGTCAGCGCCCAGGCGGCCTGCACCCTGGCTCGGCGATATTCCTGGCCACTCAGGCCGCGCGGAAGGAGTGTGGGAGCCATGCAGAAAGCGGCGGCGGGCGGGAGAGTGCAAACCCATTTGCCGTCCTCGGTTGCTTTTATCTCCGGAGCGGTCTGGCCGAGCAAATCCAGGCAGCCGGCCACGGTGAAAGCCGATTTGTCCAGGGTCAAGGTGTGCGTGCGCTCCAAGTCCGTGTTGAGCAGCACCAGCACGGCGTCTGTGCCTTCCTCAGATTCGCGCCGCAGGGCGTAAACTGCCGAATCGCTTGGGCTCAAGCGCGTGGCCTTGGCGCCATCGAAGAAGCACGGATGCTCGGCCAGCAACTGGTTGAGCTTTGCCAGTTCTGGGACCAGGTTGTCTGGGTTGCCCCAAGCCAGGCTGGCGTTGCCATGAACATCTATTCTCTGGGTTGTCAGCCATTCCACACCGCAGGTGAACCCGAACCCGCCGCTCACGCCGGCCAGCGCGCAGAGCCGATTTCGCAGCAGCGACCAGGGGTGACCGCGCGCGGCGAGGCGGTCGTTATCGTGCGTTTCGCTGTAATGCACCAGCAGACCGGCGCGCTGGCTCTGCTTCAAGCTGTGATCGAGGTAACCGGCGACCTGTTGGCCCGAATAATTCTGGAACAGTTCGGAGTAGGCCCATTGCATTCCGCCTTCGGTCATCAGCGCTTGGGTGGTTTCCCAGTCGCCGCCCAGTCCCTCCAGCAGGAAAAGCGTTTCCGGAAATTCCTGCCGCACGCGAGCGATGATATATTGCCAGGCGGCTACCGGCACTTTGTAACCTGCGTCGCAGCGAAAGCCGTCCACCCCGCGGCGGCACCAGGTCAAAAACACTTCTGCCAGCTCATCCCAAAGCGCGACGTTTTGGTGCTTGAGTTCGGCCAAGTCCTCCCAGGTGACACCCCAAGCGCCGGGACTGGCAAACGAGCCATCAGCCTGGCGCAGAAACCACTCCGGATGATTCTCCTGAAGGACCGATCCCCAGCCGGTGTGATTGATCACAATGTCCAGAAACACACGCGCGCCGCGCAGATGAGTCGCGTAAGTCAACTCGCAGAATTGGTCGATCCCGGTCGTGCGCCGGTCGAAGACCACCAGCGCCGGATCGATCGCCGTCAAATCCAGCGCCGCGTAGGGGCTGCCAAACCGGCCAAAGCGGGCGTAGGTCGTCGGCGTCGGATTGACCGGCAGCAAATGCAAAATCCGGCAGCCGAGGCTGTCAATGATATGCGGCAGGCACTCGATAACATCCCGCAGTTTGCCCGAAGGCGGAATCACCGTGTAGGCGTCTTTGTCCAGCGTCCTCAACAGGTGCTCCCGCTGCGGGTCGTCGGCGCCCAAGGCCGATTTGGTTTCACCGAACATTCGCGTGAACGCGCAGTAAATGGCGTTGGCGGTGCGGTAGCCGTCGGGGTGAACGGAGATGCCCACATCGTCTCCCAGGGGCCAGTGCTGCCAGCCTCGGGAGTCCACCAGGTAAGCTTTGGCCTTGAAAAAGCCCACTTCCGTCAGCGGTAGCTCCAGATGCCAGCCATCGCTTTGCGCGTTCATGGGCAAATCGCGCCAGGAGGCGCCCGCCAGCGGCAGACCTTTAGCATGTGCCTGGATGATTTCCCGCCGCAGCACTTCCGCGCGCCCCAGGTTGGTGCGCAGCCGCGCCCGCCAGCCTTTTACCACTCCCTGGCCTCCGCTGTCTGTCAATACGAACCGGACCCTGTCGCCGACGAACCGTTTCAAACAATCGCCGGGGGCGGGGTACATGACTGGAACCATGAGGTGCGTTAGCTGGTTAATTAAGTTACCTGAGTTACATGGTTGCAAAGCCACCGGCGCCGGGGCGTTGGAGCGTCTGAGCGTCCACGCTCCTACGCTCCCACGGTCCCACGCTCCCAGCAACCCAAAATCGGGCTTGGGAATTGGGCTTGAGTGCTTTAAATGGTTCCATGAACCGCTACTTCAGCCTGGGCGATTGGCTCGTCGTCCTCGTTTACCTGGCGGGCATCATCACGCTCGGTCTGTGGTTTGGCAAAGACCAGCGCAATACGCGCGACTATTTTCTCGGCAGCAAAAATATCCCGTGGTGGGGCATCGGATTGTCCATCGTCGCTGCCGAGACCAGCGCCTTGACGATCATCGGCGTGCCGGCCATGGCTTACGGCGGCAACATCGCCTTCCTACAGATGATCCTGGGGTATGTCGTGGCACGAATCCTTTTGGCCATCTTCCTGGTGCCGCATTATTTCAAGGGGGAAATCTATTCACCCTATCAACTCTTCGCCGATGCCTTCGGCCCGCCGGCCCGTCAGACTGCCGGCGGCTGCTTTCTGCTCAGCGAGACGCTGGCGGCCGGGGTGCGCGTCTATGTCGCCAGCATTCCGGTCAAACTGATGCTTGGCGACAAGTTGTTGGGCTTGGGCACAGGCGATCCGATTCTGGGCGCGATTTTATGCTTTGTAATTCTGTCGCTGCTCTACACCTACGCCGGCGGAGTCAAAGCGGTGATCTGGACCGACGCGGTCCAATTCGGGCTCTTCCTGTTGGGAGGCATTTTCGCCCTGGTCTATATTCCATGGTTGGTCAAGGGCGGGGCCGGCGCGGTGTTCTCCCAGGCTGCCGCCGCTGGCAAGTTGCACTGGCTGAATTTGGCCCCGCCGCCTGGCATCTCGCTCAGCCAGTTCCTGCTGGGGGAACCGTTCAACCTTTGGATGGGAGTTATCGGCGGGACGGTCATGGTGATGTCTTCGCACGGAGCGGAGCAGTTGATCGTTCAACGGGTGCTGGCTTGCAACACTGTCGCCGATGGCCGAAAGGCGCTGGTCCTGAGCGCAGTCATGATCTTTCCCCTCTTTCTGATTTTTCTCCTGGTTGGCGCGCTGCTCTGGGTCTTCTACCGGGCTCATTCCTTCCAAATCCCCCTGGCAGAACCGCGCCCCGGCTCCGGCATCAAGGCCAACGATTTCATCTTCCCGATCTTCATGATGACCGAAGTGCCGCACCTGCTCAAAGGATTCTTAATCGTCGCGATTTTGTCCGCCGCCATGTCCTCGGTCAGCTCCGCGCTGACCGCGCTGGCCTCGGTTTCCACGATGGATTTTGTCAAGCCCATGCTGCCCCAGCGCAGCGAACAGTTTTATTTGCGCTTTAGCAGGCTCTCGACGGTGGCCTGGGCCGTGGCGTTGATCTTCGTTGCGTATTTGAGCCGGCAAGTGGCGTTCGTTCTCAACGCCGCTTTTTCGTTGCGCGGTCTGACCAGCGGCGCGCTGCTGGGCGGGCTGATCCTGGCGGTTTTTTGGCATAAGGGCCGGAGTGCTCCGGTAATAACCGGCATGGTGGTGGCGGTGGTGGCGATGACGGCCATTCAGACTTTGCCGAAACTCGCCTGGACGAAAGACCTTTGGACCAGGACAATCGGCACGGAGATTTTCTGGCCCTGGTACACGTTGATCGGGCTGCTGGTCACGGTAGGCACCGCGTGGCTGACCCAACTGTTCGTTCGTGCGCCCCAACGCCCGCCGTCGTTCTCGTCCCGGTCGTAGTCAGGACGGCGTTTGTCATCGAAGGAGAACTACACTGCACCTTAGTGTGACGTGCCGCTTAGGGATATTGGTTTCGGTGCTGATCCGAAAAACGAAGTCCGCGTCGTGAGTGTCATAGGGTTTTGAGCCGCAGCAAACTGCCGTCACCTGCTGTGGTATAACTCCCACAGTGACAACCTCAAGAACCTAAATTGTGAAAATGGGCTGGTCGAGTTTTCTGATAATAACCCAAAACCAAGCTTAATCATGGATAGATGTATGTTCATTCCACCACCGGTAATCGGGATTGTTTACACCGGTCGAGATACTGCTCGCGATGTAACCGGAGGCAACTTTGATTCGCAGGACGCTGGTGACCCATTTCCTCAAATCCGCATGGCCGTCAGCCCAGGAAAATCCGCAGTTCCAGGTATGGTAGGACCCTGGCACGTCGGGCCAAACTGGCATGTTATTGTTCACTTGCAGATAACCATCATTCATGCTGCACATGTTTTCTTCCAGGAACACGGCGGCATTGACCGGCTGCAGTGCTGTCAGTTCAGTGACCTTGATGAACGCTTTGTAATTGAGATTATAGCCCCTGGTCACACCCTGGGAATACAGGTTTCCCATCTGGCTCTGCATTGAATAAGACCGAAGCCGCGGGCCATTGGCCGAAGGAAGAGTATCGGCAGGGCATTTGTAAACTCCGATTTGTCCGCCAAGAAACGGGGCCATGATAGCCTTGCGGTAGATAGCAGAATTCGTGTTGGCGTCCGAGCTTCCCCAACTCTGATAGGCGCTGTAGCACCAGGTTTGCTCGGGGGGGTACCCTAGCGGCGCATTGGGAACCATGTAATCATTGAAGTCGGTTGCGTAAAGGTGCCACCCCAATTGCAACTGTTTCAGATTACTGACGCACTGGATCTGCAGCGCTTTACTCTTCGCGCGGGAAAGGACGGGCAGAAGCATCGCAGCGAGGATCGCGATAATCGCAATAACAACCAATAACTCGATCAGGGTAAAAGCCGAGTTGCGACGCCAGCCGCGTGGCTGGTGAAACATACAGATACAGGCTTGCCGATTCATGCTTTCTTTAATTCTCTTCCAACAGATTTCGCAAGGGCAATAAGAGGCGCACCCGCCCAAACTGCAGGATGCTCCTCTCAAAGTCACCTTATGTATTGTGCTCTACTGCACCTGAACTCGATAGAAACCCGTGGTCGAAGCTGCCGTGTTCGTAACGGTGATTGTGCCCCCAGTGCCGCTATTGGTTGCGACGGGTATCCAGGCCGCGTCGGTCAGATTGGTCTTGAATTGAACGACATAATATGCCCCCGCTTCGCTGGTATAGCTCAACAGGAAGTTTCCGTTTGCAGCGCTCGCTGAAATGATGGACGGGGCTGCGGGCGCGGGAAGCTGCACCACGCGAAGGTTGTCAATGATGGCGCAACCTTCGCCCGAGCCGGGGCTGCCGTTGGCAAGATCGTCCCATGGGTCGCAGTAACCGACCATGACGGTCCCGCTGCTGAAGGTCGAAGCCTGCATGGCCGAGTTGGTGTTAAAGTACCCAATAATCTCGGTGTTGTTGATCTTATATGAAATGTGATTTCCGATCGGCGTGGCGGTCTGGCTGACCTCCACCTGCACCCACGTTGGCGACGTAAAACCGGAGATGGTGACCTGATTTGCCGGGTCGCCACCCTGAGCAGTTCCGGAATCGAAAGGCGGCCGCTTGAAGATCTGCCGAGTGGTGGTAGCTGCTACGCTCAGGAAATTGGTCGGCCCCACAACGTTTACCGTGTTCGTCCAGGTCGATCCACTCCAGGCGGCAAAGTCGTAGGGAGCCCCGCCGCCGCCGTTGCCATCCGCGCCGATGTCAAAGAACAAACCATCCGATTCAGTCGGTGAGCCGGGCAGGCTGGTTCCGGTGACTGCGTTGCGGAACCAGTTCGTGTGGTTGCCATCATGATTGATTCCGAAGAGAACGTTCTCGTTCTGGGATTGAGCAGTGCCGGCGCTGTTTTCGACGAGGAACAAATCGAAGCGCAACGCATAATTACCAGAAAACGTGTGGTTCTTCAGGTAGAGATTCAGTCCGGCGGAGATCGCGGCGTTCTTGTTGACGGTCATGTACAAACCCTTTGTATCACCGTGCGTGGAATGTGGCGCAGAGGGAATCGGCGGCAAATTGCCCAGTGAGGCGGTGGTGTAATCATACCCGAACACAACGGTGTAGTCGCTGGACCCGTTCGTGTAGGATTGGAAAGCCAGCTTCCAATTGCTCCCCGACGGATCGTTTTCGAAATCGTCCGAATAAAGAACTATTCCGGGAGGCGCTGCCTCCAGAGTGATGGTAGTGGCCGCTGTGTTGTTGGTGACGGTGTAACCCGTTCCGGCGCGAATCGTCACCAGAATGCTGAGCTTGCCAATGGCAGTGGAGGCTTTGAGTGGATAAATGAGCGGGAAGGTCGCCTGGGCGACGCCAGGGTTCAGAGTGTAGGGCAGATTGGTCAGATAAAAATCCGTGTTTAATGTCGCAGTGCCGCCGAACGTAAAATCTGAGGCACCCAGCACCAGGGATAGGTTGGTGTCACCATTGCGTTGGATGGTGAGAGCCGCGTAATCGTTGAGGTTGCCTTCAAAAATATTAGAAGATAGGCCGGTGATGTTAGAAGATAGGCCGGTGATGTTCAGTTGAGGGGTGGAATTATCCGCGATCACAACTGTTTGCGACAGAGGAAATCCGACGCTATAGCTGCCGCTGCCCTTGACGCTCAAAACCACCGTCAGCGTGGGATCTGGCTGTCCATCAGCAATCGGTGTGACCTGCACATCAGCGGAGGTCTGGCCCGCCGGAATCACCACACTTCCGGACAGAGCAACGTAATTCACTCCAGGCTTGGCGGTCCCGCTGACGCTATAGAAAACCGTCAGAGGATTGCTCACATCCTCAGGAGTGCGCGTGAGAGTAAAAACTCCAGCAACGGGACCCTGCTCGTGAGCGACCGGGGACGTTGCGGCGACTGAGACCTGGGTCGGCGGAGTGGCGAAATTAAAGGTTCCATCGGTGCCGGTCATGACATCGGTGCTTTCACCGATATCGAGAGCTTGGAGAATTCCCAATCCGCTACTCACTATGTAAAGGTTATGGACGGCGTCAAAGGTGATATCACGGCCATTGCCGGCGCCGCCGAACTGGAAGAGTTGGCGGGCGGGAAGATTCGGAATGCCATTGGTGAGAGGAATGACGTTTACATCATTGGCCTTGGTCGTGAAAGTCGAGCCGTCCGGGGCGACGATCGGGTTATTAGGATTACTGCCTGAAGCAATGATCGTCGCATACCATTTTTGATCGGGGCTGACGCTAAAGGTCATCGTGTCGCGCAGCACATCGTCGCTATAGCCTTCAGCAATGCTCTCGCCCTGGGAGGTCCAAATAACGTCCCAGGGGGTTTGGCCGGTGTAACTGCTGGGGTCTTGTAAATTGTTGAGGTCCGTGATGTAGGTGGAATGCTGAGGTGGATTTGATCGGCGCTGGTTTGTGTAAAGATAGCGGCCGTACACTTCGCATTTTTGATTCTGCCCGCTGAATCCTGCGAGGTATGGTGTCATCAGCTTGCGATTCGGGGCCGCGGTCCATGGCAAAGGCCCGGCGCCAATGTCATATTCCCAGGCGCTATTGATCTCGGTAGCGACTGAGGCCGTCGGATCGGTTTGATAATCCTCGTCCATCGTATAGAGCTTGGCGCCGCTGCCAGTACCGACAATGAACGCGCTGATAACACTGCCGTGGTTATTGTTGGCACCGACCGGCGTCACGGCATTTCCGCCGTTCGTGTCAAATTGTTTGAGCACATAACTGAAAGAACTCAGCGTGGGAGTTGTTTCTATAAGATTTCCCTGCGCATCGGACCAGTCCGTCACCAAAACTGAATCATCGGGCGCAATCGCGGTATGATAGGGCGAGGAACCTCCGCCGATGAATGTGTAACCGCCGCCCTGGGCAGTATTGCCCTGGCCGAGGATATCCGTCAGGTCCGCCGTGAAGACAAACATGCCTGCCCCCCTGGTGCCCGAAGTGCCATTGGCGACATAGACCCAACCGAAGTAGGGACTGCCAGGATGATTATTCGCACAAATGCCGCGTGGAGCATTGAACGGAATGCTCGGTCCATTGCTGGAAATTATCCCACTGCCGGTATGCTTTATCCTGACGTGGAAGTCCGTGCTGGGCGCAATGCTGATGTTTGTCGTGATCAGCCCGCGATTGAGGACCTGCGCAGAGTCGGCGCTCGGCAATTGCAGAAAATTGGTCGTGGTGCCGACAATGATAGCGACCGTATCATTGGTGCCGGTTGTCTGGTTCAATCGAAACGAGATGGTCCCGTCGCCATTGTTGGTCAGGCAAGTGGCATAAGGGGTGGCGTGAAGGAGATGACTGGAAAACGCGGCGAACACGAGCGCTGTGCCGACGCGGGTGGTTGGAATCAACGAATTGAATCTCATTGGTGGTCGTAGTTGAATGTTTTGTCGATCAGGGCTGCCCCAAGTTTTCACACGCAATTTTCCTTGAGCCCGTATGGTCGGGCGCGGTGCGATAAGCGGAGGGTTCATTTAACCCGTCGAGCTTTCCTTATCAGTCGGCGAAGAACTGCACAAGAAGAAAATGACCAGTGTCCTTCACACCCACGGGCGCCACAACTCCACCATGCCACCCAAGGATTCCAGGTCGTCCGAGCGCAGATCCACCAAAGGCGGTCGCACGGGGCCGCCCGCAAGGCCGATCATGTCCATCATCGCTTTCATCACGGAGACTTCGTAGCCCTTGCGCCGGGCGCGGAGAGCGTAGAGCGGAATCACCAGGTCGTTCATCAACGTGGTCAACTCCTCTGACTTCGAGGCTGAGGCAAGCTCGTGCAGGCGCAGAGAAAGGCGCGGGGCCACGTTGGCAATGCTCGAAGTATAAGTGCGAATGCCCATCGCATAATACCCGGGCACCATGTCATCGCCGGCGCCGCCGATCCAATGCAGCCGCTGGCCCACTCGCTGCCGGATTAGCTGGAAGCGGCGGAGGTCTGCCTGCCCGTCTTTCCACCCGATGAGGTTCGGAATCTGCGCCAGCCGTTCCACCAACGCCGGCGCAGGATTGAACCAATCCCGAGTGTAAATCAGCATGCCCAGCGAGGTCGCCTGAGCGATGCCCTGGTAATAGGCAACCAGACCGTCCTCATCGGGATTCGGGTAGTAGGGTGGAAAGGCCAAAACCCCGCTTGCCCCGACCGCCGCTGCCTGACGGGCCAAGTCCACGGCGATTGGCCCGTTGAACCCGGCGCCTGCCAGCACCGGCACGCGACCGCCGGCCTCCTCCGCGGCCGCTTTGACCACTGCCAGATGTTCTGCCGGAGATAGTGAGTAAAGCTCTCCTGTGCCCGCGGGAGCCACCACCGCGGAGATGGAATGGTCGAAGAGTGAGCGAAGGTTACGGCGCAGGCCCTCCAAATCGAGCGAGAGATCTGCCTTGAACGGCGTGACCGGAAAAGCAATAACACCGTGCAATCGCTGGCGAAGTTCATCAGGTCGCATGAAGTAGTAATTTCACAAGAAGTCGGCGGACTCAAGTGTGGTTTGATCGGCCTATGTCCACCGAAACGCCTTAGAGCACGGCCTTGTACGGGTGGCCAACCAGTTTCCGTGGTGCTCGGCGGCTTGGTTCGAGCGAAGGGCCTCCCCGGTGCAGGTGAGAACAATCTACCGCTTCAAGGTTGAGCGAGTGAAAGTGGAGGATGATTTTTGACTCGATGCCGCGAGGTCGCGAAGCGTTTGGAGTGCCTCCAGCTTGCTCGTCCTCGGGCGCAGCAATGTCGGAACGCGAGCGAGCCCCAATGGAATCGGACGCATCGGAACAACCGGTGCTCGCTGCGCCCGAGGACGGGCGCACTCCGATAACGTTGTAGTCCGCCGTTACTGAGAAGGTGTGAAAAAATTGAAAACGGCCAAAATTCGCCGTCGTAAACCGTTGATGGCCAATGGGTCCACTTTGTGTTTTGGCGCTTTCTGCCAATTTTTTCACATCTTCTGACCCATTACGTTTAAACATTTTCTGTGCATTGCTTTTCAACGGCTTTGTGTTACCT
>WNGQ01001718.1_pt1 | contig 22422 bp, 20 predicted proteins | sample 5407661 | NCBI WGS metagenome assembly WNGQ01 (sample SAMN13153382, study PRJNA577476) | soil metagenome | isolation source: 60 cm soil or saprolite under Garry oak tree replicate 2 | place: USA:California | collected 2016-06-15 | reverse complement strand
GTGAGATGCTTGCCGGTCTTGAGCGGCGGCATCCGCTCGTCATCATCGGACGTGGTGATACGGTAGATCAGTTTGCTCTTCGCCAGGTCGCCAGGGACAATGGCAAAATCGCCGGATTTCAATTCCTTGAAGGCGTCTTCCTTCTGGTCCAGGCGCAAGCCGGCCTTCCGTTTGTTTTGGTCCGGCCCATGGCAGGCGTAACAGTTCTCGGCGAAGATGGGACGAATGTCCCGGTTGTAATCCACGCCGGGCTTGAGCCTTGTATTCGGGGCCGCCACTACTGCCGGCTGATCGGAACACAGCAACGCCAGCAGCAGGCTGAGCAGAAGCTGCTTCGAACCAAAGAATGGCTGGTGGTTGTCCATGCGATTCAGCCCCGCACATGCGCGCATGTGCGGGGTGCCAGCTATGGCTAACTCTCTATGTAACAACTTTTTTTGACGTTTTGCGAGACAAATATCCAGATTTGACGGTAGGGTATTTGCCCTATTCAAGTGGCCGTGCGAATGGGATCGCCAAGCTGTTGCGCAAAAACTGCTCGCTTGGGATCGCTGAGAGAGGCGCGGAGCCGATGCTGCTAAGGTAGCACATGTTTCGTCTGTTATGCCGATCTAATCGGCAGACCAAAGACTCGAAACCGTGGAAGTCGTGCCTCACGACCATAGAACCGCCGTCGAAAATGCTGTGGAAAATGCTATCATCGCCGTCAGTGCCGTGCATAAGGCTGCCTACGCCGAAGACGCGCCGGCAATGGGGACCCACCTCAAAGAATTTGATGACGCGATCCAGCAACTCGAACAGCAAATGAAAAAGTATCGAAACGACAACAAAAGTTTATGAAAACAAAAACACTACTGGCGATGGGGCTTTGCGCTGCCATCGGTTTATTCTTCACGCAAACCTTGCTCGCTCAGGAGCACAAGGAGCACTCCGATCACAAAGCTCACGAAAAGGTCAAAGTCCCAGACAACCTCAACGGCATCTGGGAAGAGATTCACAAACATCACCATGAGCTGGCTGATACCGTCAAAGCTCACAAACTTGCCGAGGTCCATCACCACGCTTTCGCCATCCGCGACCTGGGCAAAGCCCTGCCGGCAAAGGTCCCCTCCGAGCACAAAAAGCACATAGAGAATCTCGTGAAAAAAGTGTCCCAAATCGCCGAGGACCTCGACAAATCCGGCGATGCCGGCGACCCGGCCAAAACGGAAGCGAACCTCAAGAAGCTCGATGCCATTCTCAAAGATATGGAAGAGATGGCCGGACCCACCGAAGCGGCGCCCCACAAATAGTGACCCGAAAGAGACAATCCACTGCCGCGCTTTCCCGGCGGTGGACCCAAACCCGATGAAAAAACAAATCACTTCGACCGTGACCGTCTTAACATTTGCGCTCGCTCTCGCCGGCTGCGCTCCACTGACGCAACCGCCGCTCTGGCGCTCCAACGTGGCCAGCCCCAATGCCCCCGAAGCGGCCGGGCCGCCTGCCAGCCCGCTGCTCATGGCGGGCACTAACTACGCCATGGCTCCCCAACCGGAAGAACAGCAAACCTCGCACGACGAACATGGCGCCGATCACAAGCTACCGACTTCTCAGGGACACGAACACCACGAACACGAATCACCCAAGTAATGAACATGCACATCTCAGCCCCCACGCTCGGCGTTTCAGGCGCTCTCTTCCTGCTCGCCGCGCTTTCTCTCGCCGTTGCCGGTTGCCGGACCAATCCCACCGCTGCTTTGGGCGATGTGCAGAAAACCATCGTTCAGCGCACCGGCTACACTCTCGAATGGCCGCAAACCGTGGCCGAGAACGACAAGGCTGATGCCGCTGTCAGCCAATTATTGCAGACCAATCTCACCGCCGATTCAGCGGTCCAAATCGCTCTGCTCAGCAACCGATCCCTACGCGCCACACTCGAGGAAATTGGCATTTCCCGCGCCGATGTCATCCAGGCGGGTCTGCCTCGCAACCCGGAGCTTTCAGGACACGTTCGCTTTCCTGACCGTCCACCTTCAGCCGCGAACACCGAATTCGGATTGGCGGAAGATTTCTTCGATCTGCTCCTTCTGCCTCTGCGGAAGCGCGTAGCCGCCGCCCAATTCGACCAAACCAAACTGCGCGTGAGTCACGAAGTCCTGCAACTCGCTGCCCAAGTAAAATCCGGGTTCTACACAGTGCAGGCGCGCCAGCAATTGCTCACCCGCTTGCAGGCCATCGCCGAAGTCAACGAAGCCGCCGTGGATCTGAGCACGCGCCAGTACAAGGCCGGAAACATCACCGACCTGGAATTTGCCAACCAGCAAGCCTCCTTCCAGCAGGCCAAACTCGAATGGGGCAAGACCCAGGCGCAACTCCGCGTTGACCGCGAACGCCTCAACCGCGTTCTTGGGCTTTGGGGTCACCAAACCGAATGGAAGGTCGCCGACCAACTCCCGCCTATGCCGGTCAATGAGCCGTCCCTGGAGCATCTCGAAACTATCGCCGTCAACCAGCGTCTCGACCTGGCTGCGGCGCGCCAACGGGTCGCCGCCGCCAGCCTCGCGTTAGGTCTCCGCAAAAACACTCGCTACCTACCGGCCTCCATCAAGTTGGGCGTGGATACTGAGCGCGATTCGGATCGCCAAACCGTCACCGGCCCGTCATTCGACCTGGAACTCCCGATCTTCGACCAGGGTCAGGCCGCTATTCCGCGCCTCCAGGCTCAATACCGCCAGGCCCAATGGCGCCTCGAAGCGCTTGCGACCGAAATCCGCTCCGAAGTCCGTCAGTCCCGGGACGCCCTCATCGCCGCGCGCGACCTCGCCACATTCTACGAGAAAATCTATCTGCCGCAGCGCATCCGTATCGTCAACGAAACGCTCCTCCAATATAACGCCATGCAAAAGAGCACCTTCGAACTTATCACGGCCAAAGAGCGCGAACTAAGCGCCGAACGCGAATACGCCGAAGCCTGGCGCGATTACTGGATTTATCGCGCCGAACTTGAGAAAGCGCTCGGCGGCAGGCTCGATGCCGAACTAACCTCCATTTCGAACTCCCTCTCCCCATCAGATGGGGAGAGGGAGAGGGGCAACAAAAAGAACCAGAAACATGAACACAAACGTTAACCACCTATGAAACACGAATCCAAATTTACACGCCGCCAATTCGTTGCCGGCGCGGCCGCTATCGCCGGCAGCGCTGCCGTCCTGCAAAAACTCGGTGCGCAGGTGCAAAGCGCCACTCCGGACCAAGCAGCCGGCACTAACGCTCCGGGTAAAACCGAAAGAGATTCTCCGGCGCAAAACCTGCCGCCCGGAGATCCAGGAAAAGACTACACGCCGGTCATTACGCCCAATGGAAGCACACTGCCGTGGAAAGTCGTGAACGGCCTCAAAGTGTACCACCTTATCGCCCAGGAAGTCCCAAACCACGAATTCGCGCCCGGCCTCTCTGCCAATTGCTGGGGCTTCAACGGCCAGGTGCACGGCCCCACAATTGAAGCCGTCGAGGGTGATCGCGTCCGCATTTACGTCACCAACCAACTTCCGGCCCCTACGTCCGTCCACTGGCACGGTATTTTTCTGCCCAACGGCATGGACGGCGTCTCCGGGCTCACCCAAAAACCGATCGATCCAGGCGACACCTTCAAATACGAGTTCACCCTCCGCCAGCACGGCACCCACATGTACCACTCGCATCACGATGAAATGACCCAAATGGCCCTCGGCTTAATGGGCCTCTTCGTAATTCATCCGCGCAACCCCAAAGTCCGGCCGGACCGCGACTTTGCCTACCTCCTCACCGAATGGAAAATCGTTCCCGGCACCGCCCGCCCTGACCCGAATGAAATGACGGACTTCAATGTTTTCACCATGAACGGCAAAGTTTTTCCGGCCACCGCGCCTATGGTCGCGAAGCTCGGCCAGCGTGTTCGCATCCGTTTTTCAAACCTCAGTGCCATGGATCACCACCCCATGCACATCCACGGCGTCAATTTCAGAGTGACCGAGACCGACGGCGGCCAAATCCCCGAATCCGCCCAACAGGTCGAAGCCACCGTGCTCGTCCAGGTCGGCAGTACTCGCACGATTGATTTCCTCGCCGACGCCCCCGGCGATTGGCCCCTTCATTGCCACATGACTCACCACACCATGAACCAGATGGGGCACAACTTTCCCAACCTCATCGGGATAGACAAGACCGGCCTCGATAAACAATTCCGCCGTTTCATTCCCGGCTACATGACCATGGGCGAAGCCGGCATGGGCGACATGGGTGAGATGGGCATGCCCGCTCCGAAAAACAGCCTGCCCATGGTCGGTGGCCCGGGCCCTTTCGGCTATATCTCCATGGGCGGCATGTTCACGGTCCTCAAAGTCCGCGAAGGCCTCACCAACTACGAGGACCCCGGCTGGTACAAGCACCCGCCCGGCACCGTCGCCGACATCGCCTCGGACGAGGATCTGAAGCACGACGCGATTCAACTCCCGTCGCCACCGGAAAAAACCGCCTCGCTTCGAGCGACCAGCGATGATCCCTGGTGCGGAATACAACAAAATCCAACGCGGTTCACCGCGAAGAACGGATAATCACAGAGTAAAATGATTAACATGAAAAGCACCAGACACCGAAAGTCCGTTTTGGTTTATTCGCTTATACCTCTCCTCCTCACTGCGGTCGCCAGAGCTAACGATGGAGCGCTAGAGGTCCGTCTGCTCCGTACTCCGGATAACGGCATTCAGCCCCAGGCCGCAGTGGACGCCGAAGGCGTCGTCCACCTCATATATTTCAAAGGCGACCCGAAAGGCGGAGACATTTTCTACGTCCGACGCGAACCCGGCCAGCACGACTTTTCCAAACCAATCCGAGTCAACAGTCAACCACACACTGCCATGGCCATCGGCACAATTCGCGGCGCTCAGCTTGCAGTTGGTAAAAACAGTCGGGTCCACGTCGTTTGGGATGGTATGGGTGAAGGGGGCTCCACCCTGGGCTCCACCCCTCCTCACCAGGCTCACAGTCATGACGCCTCAGCCCACTCCCATCCCGAGCACGACGCCTCAGCCGATTCTCGTCCCAGTCACGATGACTCCGGAAACAAACAACCTCTTTTTTACACACGCCTCAATGACGAAGGCACTGCCTTTGAACCCGAACGGAACATAATTACCTATGCCTACGGACTCGATGGCGGAAGCTCTGTCGCCGCCGACCCGCAAGGACACGTCTATATCACCTGGCATGCCGCGCAACCCGGCAATACCAATGGCGAAGGTGGGCGCGCCGTATTTGTTGCCCGCTCGACCGACGAAGGCAAAACTTTCCAGCGCGAAACGCCTGCCATTTCCAAGCCCACAGGAGCCTGTGCTTGCTGCGGCATGAGGGCCTTCGCCGACTCCCACGGCGATGTGCTCGCCCTTTATCGGACTGCGTATCAAATGACCAACCGGGATGAGACGTTGCTAATCTCCCGCAACGCCGGAGCAAACTTCGAGATCGCTTACTCGCACCATTGGAACGTCGCAACTTGCCCCATGAGCAGCGCCTTCATTTCCGAGACGTCAGGAGAGATTCTCGCTGCTGCCGAAACGCATGGCCGTGTTTTCTTCGTTCGTCTCGACCCGCAAACCCGCAAAGTCTCGTCCCCGGTTTCACCGGAGACACAAGCCAAGCATCCCGTTGCCATCGGCAATGCCCGCGGCGAAGTGCTCCTCACTTGGGCCGAAGGTGCCGGTTGGGCAAAGGGCGGCGCTGTCGCGTGGCAGATTTATGACCGGGAGGGCAACCCCATCTCTCCCAAAGGGCGCGCCGAAGGCCTCAAACCTTGGAGCCTGGCGACGGCGTTCACCGAACCCGACGGCAGCTTTACAATCATTTATTGATTCCGTCTCGCCCTATTCGTCCCGTTAGTCCTATTCCGGGGGGGTACGTTTCCCAGCATTTCCCGCCTCACGCATCATGCATCACGTTTCGCGTCCTGTGTGTCTCATTCCTCATGACCAGCGCTCGCCATCACGTGTCAAACGAGATATGCTTATCATCAGATAATGAAACAGCCCCGCAACTCCGCCCTGCTGTGTCGCCGCCTTTCCCGTGTGGCGGCGCTTTTCATCACGGTGGCCTCATCCTGCCTGCTCGCGTCCCGGCCAACTGCGCTTGGGCAAGTGGCGACTAACCCGATTGCCCATTGGACCTTTGACGAAGGCTCCGGCACGACCGCTCTGGACTCCTCCAGCAACAACAACGCCGGGACTATTATCGGAGCCGCCTACACTGCGGGCCGATTTGGAAGCGCCCTCTATTTCACTGGCACCAACAATTACGTGTTTGCTTCCGACGCCCAATCGGGCGGCGTCACCGGCTCCGGCCTCGACATGGGCACGCGCGATTGGACCGTCGCCGCATGGGTCAGAACAACCAACTCCGGCATGGTCGCAACCAAAATGGGCTACGTCGGCGGAACTAACCCCGACGGCTGGGGTATGAGCATCTCTGGCAACGGCACGCTCGGTGCGGTTCTGCACAAATCCAACCTTGGCACCGTCAACATTTTTGCCGGAGACGGAAAGCTCGTAAATGATGGCCAGTGGCATCACGTTGCTGCGGTCTTCACTCGCACCGCCAATATGGTCCGCTATGTGGATGGTGCGGCCAGCGGCACTCAATACGGCCTCTCCTCATTGAGTGGACAATCCCTCGTCAACACAAACCAACTGCGCATCGGCGCGCGTGACCAATTCGCAGACGAGGTTTATTTCAAGGGCCTCATTGACGAGGTGCGAATTTACGCTCGCGCGCTCAGCCCGGAAGAAATCGCTGCCCTCGCCGGCGTCGCGCCTCCAAAGCCCCCCCCTTGGTCAACTCCTGTTTCGTTGGTCTCTGCTTATGGTCGAATTGCCCTCGGCAACCGCGTCCATGTCGTCGGACATAACGGCGGAGACCTCGTTTACCGCTCCTCCCAGGACAATGGCGCTACATGGAGCGCTCCGTCCATAGTGGCCCCGGCTTCAGTCAATTATCCAATGCAATACGGTGGCCTTTACGCCGTTGGGGACACGGTTTATCTCGTCACCGCCGCTGGCGACATGGGCGCTGTCAGCCAGCCGTTGGATTTTCGCAAATCCACCAACAACGGCACAACATGGAGCAGCCCGGTCCGAATCACGCAACCCGGCCAGGAAATTCGCCGCGCCAACATCATCGCTCGCGCCGAAACCGTTCATGTCTTTGGCGGCCAGTCCGACCCAAACCCGAACGGCTACGGCACTGGCGTCTTCTACTTCCGCTCCACTAACGGCGGAGTGAACTGGGACCCCGGCGTACGCTTGTTCGCCGAAGCCGACGCCAGCGCCAGAATGGCTGTGGATGGAACGAATGTTCACATCTCGTTCGGCGCAAAAGTGTTCACTAATTCCTACGGTGGAAGGAGCACCTACATGCGTTCTACGAACGACGGTGGGACTTGGAGCCAGCCCGTTTTCATTGGCGAAAACACACCCGAAAGCGACGTGCAGGCCCGGCAGCAGATCGCTGCGGCGGATGGCCGCGCTATCTCAGTGTGGCAGCGGGAGCGCCCCTCAACAGGTGGTGCGCTGCCAACCGCCCGCTTGGGATATAACCGCTCAACCGATTCAGGCGTTTCTTGGGAAGGCCTCAAGCTCCTGCCGGGAGACCAAATCCTTAGCACCGACACAAACGTCATCCGCGATCATCACCAGATATGGATGACCCCAGGCGGCGGATTGCACATTGCCTGGGCGCACGGCCCTCCGGGAGATCCCTCCACGCCCATGGGTTATCTCTTCTCGCCCGATTACGGCGCAACCTGGACTGCTCCAGAGATTGCCATCAACGCGCCCTCCGGCAGCCTCCCTTACGGCATCGTCGCGGACGACAACTGGGTCCACATCCTCGCCGAACCCGGCGTGTACGTCCGCCGGGGTGTTCCGCCTGTCTTCCGCTCCATTCGCCGTCAGGGCCAAACCGTCATTCTGGAATGGGCCGCGCAGGGGACATTGCAACGCTCCGACGAGCCGAATGGTCCATGGGAAACCATTTCCAACGCCATCAGTCCGCAAACTCTGACAATGGATGTCCCCAAACGCTTCTTCCGCATCGCGGTGCCATAAATGCGCATCATGCGCCCCATTCTGTATCCAGTCGGCTTATTCGCCTCCATGGCGGCCAAATCCAGGAATCAGCTCGGCAGGTCGAAACCTCTACCCTGACTGCCATTGGCCAAAGCCGCACCTTCGACTTTGTAGCTGATGAACCGGGCGATTGGGCCATGCACTGTCTCATGCCCAGATGGGAGATCGCTTTCCCAACATGATCGGCGCGGACAAAACGGCTTGGACAAAAAGCTTCGGAAGTTCATTCCCGGCTACATGACCATTGGAACCGATGACATGGCGGACATGGGCGAAATGGGCCTGTCCGTCCCAAAAAAAACAGCGCGCCGATGATGGGCGGCCATGGACCTTCCGATTATATCACCATGGGCGGCTTTTGCAAAAATGCCCGGTACGCGGGTTCCAAGTACATTTTTGGCACGGGTTCTCGGCAATAATCGAGCGTCACTTCTTCGCCAGCCTGGATGTCAGCGATAGCGACCACCCGCCTGCGGCCGATGTCAACCGCGGCATTACAAGTCACTCTTTTCGACCCGCGCCCCACGACCCCCCGTTCCCCGCACGCCCGCGCACGCCAAAGCGCCAAAGCAGGCCTGGCTTGACAACGGGACTGTGCCCGGGTTAGGAACAAGCCCAACTAAACCCGGCACATCAATCGGCTGGAGCGCGTACTTTATATGTCTGTCATCTTGGCGTTGGATCAGGGTACAACCAGTTCGCGCGCAATTGTTTTTGGGCACAATGGCGCGATTCAGGCAGTTGCCCAAAAGGAATTCCAACAAATCTTTCCCCAGACCGGATGGGTGGAGCATGACCCGCGAGAGATTTGGTCCAGCCAACTGGAGGTTGCCCGGCAGGCGCTGAGCAAGTCCGGGCTCAAGGCCAAGGATGTCGCGGCCATCGGCATCACCAACCAGCGCGAGACGACGGTGGTTTGGGACCGACGGACGGGTGAACCCATCCATAATGCCATCGTATGGCAGGATCGTCGGACGGCCAGGTTCTGCGACGAACTCAAGCGCGCCGGGCGGGAGGAGTTGATCCGAGACAAGGCCGGCCTGGTCATTGACGCCTACTTTTCGGGCAGCAAAATCCGCTGGCTGCTGGACCAGGTGCCGGGCGCGCGGGAGCGGGCACAGCGCGGCGAATTGGCCTTCGGCACCATTGACACCTGGCTGGTGTGGAACCTGACGGGCGGAGCACTTCACGTTACCGACCCCAGCAACGCGTCACGGACGATGCTGTTCAACCTTCATACCGGCGAGTGGGACGCGGAGTTGCTGAGCGTGCTGGGCGTGCCATCGGAGGTGCTGCCCAAGGTGCGCGCATCCAGCGAGGTCTATGGCGAAACCGTCAGGAGTCTCTTTGACGGGCAGATCTGCATCGGCGGCATCGCGGGAGACCAGCAGGCAGCGTTGTTTGGTCAGAATTGCTTCAATCGCGGGCGGGCCAAAAACACTTACGGGACCGGTTGCTTCATGCTGATGAACATCGGGCAGGAGCCTGCCCCGTCCCGGCATCAATTGCTCACGACAGTGGCGTGGAAAATAAACGGGCGGACCGATTACGCGCTGGAAGGCAGCGTGTTCATTGGCGGGGCGGTAGTGCAATGGCTGCGCGATGGACTGGGCCTCATCAAATCGTCCGGGGAGGTCGAAGCGCTGGCGGGCAGCGTCCCGGACAGTGGCGGGGTGTACCTTGTGCCGGCGTTTGCCGGGCTGGGAGCCCCTCACTGGGACCAATACGCGCGCGGCACGATGACCGGTCTGACGCGCGGCACCACGGCCGGCCATATCGCGCGGGCGGCGCTGGAGGGGATCGCTTTTCAGGTGGCCGATGTGCTCGAGGTGATGCAAGAGGATTCGGGTATCGCTGTGGACGAACTACGGGTTGACGGCGGCGCGTCGGCCAACAATCTGCTGATGCAATTCCAAGCGGACATTTTGGGCGTGCCAGTGGTCCGGCCCAAAGTCGTGGAAACGACAGCTCTTGGGGCAGCTTACCTTGCGGGGCTGGCGGCGGGTTTCTGGAAAGACCGCACGGAAGTCGAAGGAGGCTGGCAGGTGGATCGGAGGTTTGAACCGAAGCAGCGCGCCGATGAGGTTGCGCATCGCCGGAGCCGATGGGCTGAGGCGCTGAAACGCGCGTGCGATTGGGAAGAGAGCGCCAAGCCGACTGGCGGATCCGCTTGATGTGGAGCGCCTCTCCCCCTGGCCCCCTCTCCATCGCATGGAGAGGGGGAACGGGGGAGAGGCGCGCCTGGAAGGAACAAGAAATGAACGTTTTATGAGCCCCGTGCTGGCCGAGTTCATTGGCACTGCCCTGCTGGTTACTTTCGGCAACGGCGTGGTGGCCAACGTGGTGCTGTCTCGAACCAAGGGAAACAACTCCGGTTGGATCGTGATCTCCGCGGGCTGGGGGCTGGCGGTGTTCGTCGCCGTGTTCAGTTCCCAGGCGGCCAGTGGCGCGCACATCAACCCGGCAGTCACCATCGCCATGGCGGCCGCCGGAAAATTCCCTTGGTCCCAGGTGGCAGGCTACGTGGTGGCCCAGATGTTGGGGGCGTTTGTGGGCGCTGCGCTTGTATTCTTTTTTTACCGAGAGCATTTTAAGGCCACTGAAGATGCGGGTGGCAAACTGGCTTGCTTTTGCACGGCGCCGAACATCCGGAACATCCCGCAGGCCTTGTTCTGCGAGGTGATCGGAACATTCCTGCTGGTGCTGCCGATTTTCTTGATGAGAGAAGCCACGGTTAGAATGCCAGGGCTTTCGGGCGCGATCCAAGAAGTGCCCATCGGTCTGGGCACTTTGGGGGCATTGCCCGTGGGGCTGCTGGTCTTTGCCATTGGCCTGTCGTTGGGCGGGACGACAGGCTACGCGATAAATCCTGCCCGTGATCTTGCCCCGCGGTTGGCTCATGCCTTTCTGCCAGTCACCGCCAAAGGCCAGAGCGACTGGGGTTATGGCTGGGTGCCAGTGGTGGGTCCGGTCATAGGCGGACTGTTGGCGGCGGGAGTGCATTCATTCTTGGTTTGATGATTTCGGTGCCCCGCTCTTCATGAGCAAGCCGAAGCCAGGAGGCGCGGCGCGCAAAGCGCAAGGCGGGAGGCGGGGGATGAAAGTTTCAAGCACCAAACTCCAAGCACCAGGGAAGCCACAAACCCCAAGCCCCAAGCGCGGCCCCTGAAGCTTGTGGGCTTGGAGTTTCCCTGAAGCTTGGTGCTTGAGGCTTGAAGCTTGTTTTGCGCTGGAATTCTGCGATGGTGATCCTGGCGTGGTTTCCAGTTTCCGGCCTGAGTGCCCGGCAAGAAACAGTCGCTATGCAGGAACACTTGAAAATTTTGCTGATCGAGCACGACCCAGGCTTTGCCCGGAGGATCGGGGAGATGCTCAGTGGGGCAAGGGACCTCTCGGCCGAAGTGCGCTCGGCTTCTGATTTGAGGGCGGGCCTGTCGGTGCTGAATGGTGATAAATTCGACGTGGTGATGCTGGATGTGTCAGTACCCGACGGGGCGGGACTGGCCAACGTGGCCCTAATCAAGGCGGAGGCGCCCCGGCTGCCCATCATCGTCGCAGGCGACTCAGACGATGAGACGGTGGCCTTGGAGGCGGTGCACGCGGGGGCACAGGATTATCTTGTTAAAGGCCAGCTTAACCTCAGTTGCCTGGATCGGTCCATCCGCTATGCAATCGAACGGCAGCGGCTGGACGCAGCGTTGCTGGCGGCGGAGGAAAAATACCACGGCGTTTTCGACCACCTGGTGGAGGGGATTTTCCGCACCACCGGCGAAGGGCGTTATCTGCTGGCCAACGCCGCCCTGGCGCGCATCTACGGATATTCGTCGCCTGAGGAATTGATGCAAAGCCTGACGGATATTGGGCGGAGTTTGTACGTGCAAGCAGGCCGGCGCGATGAGTTCATCGGGCTGATGCAGCAGCACGACACGATCACCGATTTCGAATCTCAAATCTACCGCAAGGACGGCAGCACGATCTGGATATCTGAGAACTGCCGGGCGGTGCGGGATGGGCAGGGCCAGTTGCTCTACTACGAAGGGACGGTGGAGGACATTACCCAACGGCGGCTGGCGGAGGAGAAGGTGCGCGATTCCGAAGCCCTTTATCATTCGCTGGTGGAGACGCTGCCTCAAAATATCTTGCGCAAGGACCTGCAGGGGCGGTTCACCTTTGCCAATCAGCATTTCTGCAAGGTCTTGGGCAAAAAACTGGAGGAAATCATCGGCAAGACTGATTTCGACTTTTTTCCGCGCGCGTTGGCTGAAAAGTACCAGCGGGACGACCGGCGGGTGATGGAAAGCGGCCAGTCACACGAGACGGTGGAGGAACACCAACCGCCGGGGGGAGAGAAGATTTACGTGCAGGTGGTCAAGACGCCGCTCTACGCCGCCGCCGGCGAAATTATCGGCTTGCAGGGCATTTTCTGGGACATCACGCGGCAGCGGCAGGCGGAAGAAAAAATCCGCGACGCCAACGCGCGGTTGGCCATCAGCCGGGAGGAGCTTCGGGCCAAGAACCAGCAAATGGAGGCTGATTTGAAGATGGCCTGCGAAGTTCAAATCGCGATGCTGCCGCAACAGTATCCATCATTCCCAAGCGGGGTGGCTGCGGCAGAGAGCACGTTTCAATTCACCCACCGCTACCGGCCGACGGGCACGGTCGGGGGCGACTTCTTCACCATTTCGGCGCTGTCGGAAACCGAGGCAGGGGTGTTCATCTGCGACGTGGCCGGGCACGGCGTGCGCTCGGCCCTGGTGACGGCTATGGTGCGAGCGCTGGTGGAGGAACTAATGCGTGTGGCAGGGAATCCGGGGGAGTTCTTGACCAAGCTCAATGGCGATCTGTTTGCCATCTTGAAGAATACCGGCACGCCGCTGTTGACGACGGCGTTTTATCTTGTGGCGGACGCCAAGAGCGGGTTAATGCGTTACGCCAACGCCGGCCATCCCAAACCGCTGCACCTGCGGCGCAACTCAGGCCAGGTGGTCGCGCTGGCCAACGCCTCGGGCCACGGCCAACCGGCGCTGGGTTTTGTCGAAGGAACCCGCTACCAGCCCTCAGAAGTGACCCTTTCGCCGGCGGACCTGGTCATGCTTTTCACTGACGGGTTGTATGAGGTCCAGGGAGCCAATAACGAAATTTACACGCAGGCAATGCTGGTGGATGGCGTGCAGCGGCGGGTCCGACTGCCGGCCTCGCAATTGTTCGATGAGCTGCTGGAGGAGATTCAAGCTTTCTCCGCGGGGAGCGGCTTTTGCGATGACGTTTGCGTGGTGGGCATGGAGTTCAGCCCAAACGCTGAAAGGCTGAAAAGCTGAAAAGCTGAAAGCTATGAAAGCGAAGAGCGAAGAGCGAAGAGCGAAGAGGGATGGGCGGAGAGCGAAGAGGGAAGAGCGAATCCCGATTCCGAATCGGGACGCTCTCCGCTCTCCGCTCTCCGCTCTTCGTCCTCTGTCTGCTACGGGACTACGAGACTACAGGACCCTGTTTCAGATTTTCAGCTTTTTAGCTTTTCAGGTTTTTGGGGGAACGCCGCGTGAGTTTTTCAACGCCGGCGCGCAAAACCTGGGCGCAGGCAAGCTGGCCGAGGCGGAGACCTTTCTGGAAAGGGCGCTGGCCAGCCAGGACCAACGGCTGCAGCCGGCCGCGCTTTACAACCTCGGCCACGTCCGCTTTGGTCAAGGAATCGAAGAGCTGAAGAAGGGACCGTCAGCCCCGAAAGCTTTCGGGGCAGCTCGGACTGCAGCCCGACAGGGCGAGGAGGCCATCGGCTCCGCCGAAGCGGCCCTCGCTGACAATGATGTGGGCAAGATGGTCCAATCTTACCTGCGCGGGCGGGGCGCGCGCAAAGAATTGAAAGCGGCGACTGCAGCGGTGCGGCGGGCGCTGGACACTCACGGCGCGGCCCTGGCCAAGTGGCAGCGCGCCTCAGGAGATTTCAAGAGCGCCGTTGAGTTGAACGATACCGACGCCGACTCGCAGTTCAACGCGGAGGTAGTGGACCGCAACGTCGCCAAGCTCGTTGACAGCGTGCGCGAATTGCAGCAATGCGCCGGCGCGCTGGGCGACAAGACCCGCGAACTTGGTGAAAAGTTAAAGCAACTCAAAGGACGCATTCCGGCGGCCCAGATGCCGCCCGGTGCAGCCGGTGACGACGAGGATGACGAGGACTCTCCGTTTGGCCTGCAACCAGGACAAAAGGAAGGTCCCTCCAAAGACGGCCAGGAAATCCCCCTCTCTCCGGAGCAAGCGGGGTGGCTCCTCGAAGGGTTCAAGCTCGACCGTGAGCGGCGTCTGCCCATGGGCCAGGGCGCTCCCGCTCAACCCAGGGATCGTTCGCGGCCGGACTGGTAGGCGGGATATGGGAAAGCTCCAAGCTCCAAACACCAAGCCCCAGGGAAACCTCAAGCACCAAGTTCCAAGACACCCACGACGGGTCGGGTTCTGCTTGGAGTTTGGGATTTGGAGCTTCCTTGGAGTTTGGTGTTTGGAGTTTGGAGTTTTCATTGGCGTTTTGGGCTTGATGTCGCTGAACGTGTGCGCCCAACCGACGACTCCACCGCTGCAGGATCCGCTCATATCCCTCATGGCGTCACAGCCGCGCCTCGACATCGCTTCGGTGGTGACGGCTACTGCGGCATTCGACCCGCCGGTCGTTGGCCCGGACGAGCTGTCGGTTTATCGCGTAACCTTCAATGCGCTGGAGCAGTCCATCGAATGGCCAGAGCCCGGAGAGAAGAGGTCAGAGGTCAGAGGTCAGAGGTCAGAGCAGACCTCCGACCTCCGACCTCCGACCTCCGCGCTACCCTCTCCTCTCTCCTCTCTGCCCTCTCCGGTCCGCATACGCGCTGGCGCGCGCGGCCAGATCTTGCAAACGGTTGGCCCATTCCTGGAGGCTCGCACCACGTTCAATTATCGGGTTCGAAGCGCCGGACTCGGGGTGTACATCGTTCCTGAGTTTATAGTGAACGTTTACGGTAAGCCGGTGACGGTGCCGGCAGCCCGGCTCGAGGTTGTTTCTTCCCCGCCTCTCCCCCGTTTCCCCTCTCCATCCGATGGAGAGGGGGCCAGGGGGAGAGGCGCCCAGCAACTGGTTCTCGAAGTCCCGGTAACGAACCTGTTTGCCGGCCAGACAGCCAAGGTGCGGGTACAGTTGCCTGGTTCGCAGCCAGGCGTTGTCCAGGGCCTGGCGCAAATGCAATTGATCGGGCAGGGGTTCGTTCTGGATCCGAGCTCCGCCCGTCTGAACCGCGGCGGGAGCAACCTGGGCGCATTTGTTTATGATGCAACCTTCATGCCCATCGCCACGGGGAAGCTTTCAGTCTTTGCGCAAGCCTACATGCTGGGCAATAATTTCGGCGGTCCGGTGGTGCTCCCCGCTCCCGCCATTGTCCCTGGCGGCCCTCAATACACCTTGCTCGATTCGGAGCCGGTCGAGCTTGAGGTTCGACCGCTGCCCCGAGAAGGTCAGTTGCCCGGATTTACCGGCGCCATCGGCAGCTTCGCTCTGGAGCCGCCCAGGTTGGCCACCAACATCCTGCGCGTCGGCGAGCCGGTTTCGCTCTACGTCCGGGTTCGGGGCGAGGGCAACCTTGCCCGCCTGGTGCCGCCGCCGGCGCCCCAAGCGCCCTTTTGGCAGGTCTTCGCTGGCGCCGCCGACGGCGCCTCCGCGCAGCCTTCCCCACCCGGGTTCACTACCTTCGTTTACACCGTAATTCCGCTGGCCGAAGCAGCGCGTGCCACGCCGCCAATCCCCTTCAGTTGCTTCGATCCCAATAGTGGCCGTTACGTGGACCTGACGATTCCACCGGTGCCAGTCACAGTCAAACCTGGGACGGCTTCGGCGGATTTGCAGGCGTTGCTGGAACCTGGCTCATCTGACAATGACCGCGAGAAGGAACTCAATCTCAAGGACCTGGCGCTTTCACCTGGCCGCGCTGCCGGTAGCCTGGTGCCGCTGCAGCAACACCCGTGGTTTCCGTTGGTGGAGCTGTCCCCCGCCGCAGCCTTCATCGGACTGTGGGGCTGGGACCGCCGCCGTCGTTATCTTGAAGAGCATCCGCGCATTCTCCTGCGCCGGCGCGCCCGCCGCGCCTTCCGCCGGGAATGTCGCGTTCTGCGCCAAGCCGCGCGCAGAGGTAATGCTGAACGGTTCGCAGCAGCAGCGGTCAATGCCATGCGCCTGGCCTGCGCTACCCACTATCCGGCCGAACCCCGCGCGCTGGTCGGCAGCGACGTGCTGGAAACACTCGACCCAACGGCTGTCTCCCAGCGCGCCGACCGGGCTTGCCGCGCCGTAGCTTGGAGCGAAGGCGGGGACAGCGTCATCGTGCGACGCTTTTTTGACGTCGCTGATGCTTCGCGCTTTGACACCGCGCCCGCAGACGCCACCGAATTGCTGGCGTTGCAGCCCGAACTCGACCGCGTGCTCCAACAACTGGAGGCCAGGCTCTGAAACGCGGGTTCTTCAGCGTTGTCCTTGAGCGGATATTTCATAGCCGCCGTAGCCGCCGACGTCAGTCGGCGCTGATTTCCGAGGAACGGATTCCGTGCAGTGAGCGCGTACCGGATTTTCCGCGAAGATTTTTTAACCACGGATTTCACGGATTTCACGGATGGGGAGGGAGAGGGGAGAGAGGGCTCCAGAGGTCAGAAGTCAGAGGTCAGAGGTCTGTAGTCCTGTGGTCTTGTAGTCCTGTAGTCTGGTTGTCTCATGCTCCCGTGGTGGCCGTTTTCGCTTTGATTCCGTCTATTGGCCGCTGCGCCCCACCTGACGCGTTGTTCCTCGCCGGCACGCAAGCTTATCATGCCGCCGATTATCCGCGCGCGGCCAGAGCATTTCAGGAATCCTCCGCGCTGCGACCCGCCTCCGGCACCCTTCAGAACCTCGGCAACGCCGAATGGCAACGCGGCCATACGGGGGCGGCCATTGTAGCATGGGAACGGGCCCTGTGGCTGGACCCGTTTAACGAAGCTGTCCGCGATGACTTGCGCTTTGCGCGGAAGACCGCCCAAGTCGAGGCGCCGGAGTTGGCATGGTATGAAGTGGTTTCCACCTGGCTGCCTGCCGACTGGTGGGTCTGGATCGCAGGCGCCAGCCTCGGCTTGGCGGTGGCCATGGTGACGCTGCCGGACGTTCTGAGACGACCCAAGGCAGGCTGGCATCAGTCTATCGCCGCAGTGGGTCTCATGGTTTTTCTGCTCAGCGTCCCGGCGCATCTTGGGATACACACGCGCTCGCGGATTGGCTTCGCCCTGCAGCCGGAAACTCCGTTGCGGCTCACGCCAACGGTTGAAGCGCAGGTAATCACGCGCCTGGCCGCGGGTGAGCCCGCCCGCTGCCAACGTGTTTCAGGCAATTACGTTCTCATCCGAGCCAGCCGCGAAGGCTTTCGGGGATGGGTTGAGCGAACGCAACTCGGCCTGATTTGCCCTGAGCCCCCAAGGCGTCGGAGCGTCGGAGCGTCAGAGCGTGTCCTACGTTCCGACGCTCTTCACGCTCCGGACGCTCCCAACGCTGCGCACGCAACATTCCGACCCCATGAATACCGAATCTTCCGGCACGCCGCCCGCGCCTGACGCTCCACGCTCCGACGCTCCCCCACGCCGCCTTCGCCCGCGACTGTGCTGGCTGCGCCGCCGCATCATTACTGCGGCTTCTCCAACTTCGCCCTTACCAGTTCAAGCAAATACTTCACAGGCACCGCGCCCGGCGCCAACACTGCCTCATGGAAGCGCCCCAGTTCGAACTTTGCGCCCAACTCACGCTGGATTTGCTGCCGCAACCGGTAATGCGCCATGCGGCCTGCAAAGTAAGTCGAAAGCTGACACGAACTCTGTTTGGCGCGGATGATCTTGAGCCGGGCCTCACCTTCGGACTGAAAACAACGGCGCATGAGGAACTCGAGCGCCTCGTCGTCGGTCAAGTTGGAACAATGCATCTTGTGATCGAGGATCGTGTTGGCCACAGCCCGCAGATAGAACTTGAGCTGGCTCAGGCGCAACGCCAGGTCGCCCTGGCCATAGCCCTGATCGAGCATCATTTGCTCGGTATAGACCGCCCAGCCTTCGATGTACACCCCTGACTGGAGCACGCGCCGAATCAGCGACGGGTTCCGGTTCATGTATTCGAGCTGCACCGAGTGCCCCGGGTACCCCTCGTGAATCGTCAGGATGTCAAGCATGTGGCTGTTGTATTCCTGAAGGTAACTGTTGACGCGCTGGGCGTCCCAATCCCTGGGCGGTGGGCTGACCGCCAGTTGGCCGGTCGCATTCGGATCCAGCGGCGGCGGCGCTTCCATGTAAGCGGTTGAGTTCCCGCGTTTGAATTCCGGCATCTCAACGACCTGGCAATGGTCCGGCTCCGGCAGGCGGAGGATGTCGTTGGCCGCGATGAACTTCTTGAGTTGCGCCACGCGCTGCTTCATCTCCCGGGTCAATTCTTCGGGGCGGCAATGTTCCTTGGCCACGGCGCCCAGGACTTGTTGCACCGCCCAACGATGCCCGTCCGTGTCGTCCGGTGGCAGCGGTTGCCGCGCGAAATACCGGCTCCAAAGCTGGCGGGCAATGACATACATGTCGCGCTCGACGCGGGCAAATTCAGCCTCCGCATCAGCCACTATTTGATCGGCGGTCATTCCGGCGTTCAGTTCCAAGTCCAGTTTCTTGGCGAACTTCTCCTCTCCCAGGCGCCACTCGCCGTTCGCCCGCGGCAACAGGTCCTTTTCCAGGAACGCCTGGTATTCTTTCAGGCAAGCAGCCACGGGTTCAGCGGCGGCTTTGAGCGCGGCCAGTTGGCGCGTCCTGCCGGCGAACTCGAAAATGCCCTGCTCGTAGAAGGCTATCGCTCCGCGGTTCTGCCGAATCGCTGTCTCGGTATGCGCGCGCGGCGGGTTGCGCAGGTTCTGCCGCGCGGCAGCGACGACTTTGGGGATCTGCGCCATCCGCGCGATGCAATTGGCAACGTTGGTCTCTCCGGGCAACGACGATTGCGTCAGCAAAAGGTAAACACCGTCATTGATGTAGCCATTATAAATCCGCGTGTCTTCCTGGTAAGGACGGGTGTTCTCCGCCAGCCACTGATCAGCCTTCAAGGTGTGCTCGAAGATCTCAAAATCAATCTGCGCCGGGCGCGACAGTTCCTGGTAACTCACCTCTTTCGGCAACGCCGTCAGCGTCTTCCTGGTATGCTCCAGCCACTTTGCCCGAGCCTCCGGCGTAAGCTCCTCGAGCTGGGTATCAAACCGATGATCCCCCAACCGCGTCGCTTCCAGCGGACGAAGCCGGAAATAATCATCCAAATATGACTTGAAGACAGCCTCAAGTTTTGCATCGGCCTGTTGCGCGGCAACCGGCGCAGCGTTTGCCAGCAAAACCAGTAACACCACGCAGCTTCGAAAGGTAAATGTAGTTCTCATGCGGATTCAATTAACGCTGTTCCCAAACCCCCTTCTCGCAGTCAAGACCAAAGCGAAAGGACCGCACTCAGATCGATAGCCGAACTCAAAAACTCAGCCGCGCCTGTCCAACGATGTCTGATATGCAAACGCAGCCCGCTCCTGGCGTCCAGCAAAGTCATCGGGCTAGCGGTTGTCCAGTGGTTTCTCATTTGGAACCCTCTTCAGCAAGTGCTTGCGCAGCATCTCACGCCGGTCTCGTATTGGCAGGTAACCCCGCTTGTGTTGCCACGCCCAAATCTGCGCCTTCGTTGTCCAAGTCGCATTTTCGTCCAACTCGTCGTCAGATTCCTTGTCGGGTCCATAGACCATGTCGTAGTCACCCATGTCCAGAGCGCGCTGCTCCAGAATATCGAATAGCTCCAAGCACTTTTGGCCATTGTATCCCGCTGCAAGACAAAGATCCAGCCCGTGGCGATCGGCATCGCACTCCTTCTGCGGGCCGTAGAGGTGCCGCTCCAGTGCGTGGAAGGCGAAAGCGAACAAGCTCGCCCCGGGGAGCTTGGTGATTGTGGGTGCCCAGCCCGCGAACAGGTTCACGTGTCCTAAATCGTGGTGGGCGATCTCATGGGCAATGACCAGTGCCACCTGTTCATCCGTGTAACAACGCTCGTAAAGCCTCCGAGAAAAGTAAATGTAGCGACCCGGTGCGGTGAATGCAGTAACCACGTCAAGCCAAGGAATTTCAACGATCAGTCGTTCCGTTGGCTGCCTTCCAGCCTGAACGCGCCCCTCCACTCGGCTGACCCTCTCAACGGCCCACGCCTCGTCCTCGAAGTGGATGACCTCATGCATCTGCTCGTGCAGCCACTCCCCGAACAAGGCTCCCTTTTCAAACTCGAAGTCGTGAGGCATATCTGGTCGTCCTGCCGCTAACAAGCAAACTCAGCGGCGAGGCGCCGATGGCTTCCAAAATCAGACAGAACCGCCATCCCTGCGTCCGCCGGAGTGGCGAGATACTCCCCAATTCATGGGTCGATCCATTCGCTGGAAAACTCACTGGCGGGAAATTCGCTCGGCCTCGGGATGCGCATGGGTGCTCGATGGTCCTCCAGCCAACACGCGATTCGCCTCTGCAGAGTCCGCAAGTTGCTCTCGGCCGTGATGCCATAACTGTGCCTCCCCAATCGCTGGCAGAGAATCTTTAACCTCCAGCGCGTCCCGTCGGTCCGCGGCTCGGTCCACACCTGCTCACATTCCCCAGGCTGGAGCACTGCCCAGCCCGTAGGGGCATATTCCATGCGAGGGGAAGGCGGATCGGACATAACGGAGGGGCTGCGGCAACGAATGATGGCGAACGGGCTCACGTTGGAAACCTGGACCACGCCGACGTGCGGCCCGTAAGATGTGTTAGTGTAGCCCAGGAACCGAACGGAAGCCTGCAACCGGCTGCTCCGAGAAGTGGTCCACGCCAACACGAAGGCTCCAGCAAGAATGAGGCCACAGCTCCAGGAGATGGCGGCTCTCTGTCTCATGGCAAACTATCGGAGCTAACACCCGTGCTCAGGCACGGCGGGCCGCGAGCGCTCGGAATGGAAAAAAGGCGCAACCCGCCGTTGCATGCAGTGCGCTCGTTATGCCACACGTTCATGCGTTCTCTTTGGCTGTCGCCTGATGTCTCGCCAATACTCTTCTCGAACATCGTCGTCGATCGCGATCGGTGTGCTGCCACCGTACAATGCATCACCGCCGTCGCGCTTCGGCCCAGAAATCCAGTAGTCTCCGCCCGTGTCCACGTCGTAGTAATTGGATTTGAACCCTGCTCCCTTCAGGCTCTGAAACTTCAGACCCCGATAATAAAGCGTGCGACCGGTCTGCGAAAATGTCACGCGCCCGATCCGCGCTTCACCGGCGAGGCCCCCTGCCTTGCACTCAATGTACATAATCCGGCCGCCCCGGGCCTTGGCTTTCTTTGTCGGGCCGGGTTCCAACCCAGCACCATGCTGGGCTGAGGAAGCGGCCTCCGCGCGGGCCGGTGTTTTTCTTGTTGGCTGTTTAGGCACAGCGCAAAGGTCAGCGGCCGGAGCCAGCCGCCGATGACGTCCGATTTGTCCGTGAGCGAAACGGCTGGCTTCCGTCGGCTGGACCGCTTGGTTCGCCATTCTTTTCGTCCGACAAATCCTGCAACTCACGCAAACGATCATGATAGCGGATCATTAACTTTTGGGCACGCAACTCGCTGCCGAAACCAGCGAGAAACTTCCCGAGGCACAAGGCCCCCAACACCCCGAAACTTGTCCAGACGACCGCTAGCGCCAGACCGTAAACAAAACCTCCGCTCAACTGGCCGGCATCCAGGTTCTCGATCTTCCGGATGCCCACAACGGTGAAGTAGCAGGAAAGCCCAAGAAACAGGCACGCGTAGAGCAGCATGACCCATCGCATTCTCCCTTTGGCCGGAAGAGTCCGTCGGGCCTGTTCTACAAAGGCTTCATCCGACTGCATGGCGTGCGACATGGTGAATTACTGCGGCGAACGCCCCGGCTCAGGCAGGCCGGGGCAAAAGTGTTCGACTGCTAACAGACCCGCAATCCCGGCCTTGCCTGCAGCCGGATGGTTCGCCAGTTATCTGTGCGTAGCTGACACCCTCGCTGCGTAGTTGTCGTGAGCGATTGCAGATTTCTCAACAAACTCATTGTAACTCTGGGTGCCTTTGATCATTTCGTGATATCTTTGAGAGTCGGCGAGCTGTGGCTCGACAGCCGAAACGCTCTCGAGCCGGGCGTTCGCTCGGCAAAGAGCCGCATACTCCAATTTCAACAGTTCTGAGGCATAGTCGGATGCCGAGAGCTCTCGCCGAAGGGCCGAAGCCCACAGTTCATGAGATTGAT
>WNGQ01005923.1_pt1 | contig 22426 bp, 19 predicted proteins | sample 5407661 | NCBI WGS metagenome assembly WNGQ01 (sample SAMN13153382, study PRJNA577476) | soil metagenome | isolation source: 60 cm soil or saprolite under Garry oak tree replicate 2 | place: USA:California | collected 2016-06-15 | reverse complement strand
CCTCGGGCCTGCGGGCCGGGTCGCGACCGGCCTCGTCCAGGTGGCGTGCCTGGCTGCGGCGGCCGTGGTGGTCGCCGCCGCGCTCCGCAGCCGCCGGTTCCGGCTGCTGGCCGGGTTGGCCTTGGCCGCGGCCGCGGCCGCCGCCATCGCGATCGGGATCTTCTCGTTGTTCGGCGGCCAGCACCCGGACGCGCTCACGCGCAACCTCGCGCGCGGCTCCTGGCTGGCCGGCGCCGCGTTCCCCGGCCCGGCGCTGATCGCGTCCGCGGCGGCCGTGGTCGTGGCCGCCGCGCCGTGGCTGAGCCGGCCGTGGCGCCGGGCCGCGTGGCTCACGCTGCTCCTGGTCGCCGCGGCGCGGCTGCTGACCGGCACGGTGCTGCCGATGGAACTGATCCTGGCGATCGCCACCGGGGTGACGGTGGGCGCCGCGGTCCTGGTCGCGTTCGGCGTGCCCGACCGGCGGATGGGACCGGACGAGGTCGCGGACGCCTTGTGCGGCGCGGGCATCGCGGTGGAATCGGTCCGCCCGGCCGAGGTCACGGCCAGGGGGTCGAGGAAGTTCGCGGCGGTCGCGGCGGACGGACGGCGGCTGTTCATCAAGGCCCTGGGCTCGGACCAGCGCGACGCCGACCTGCTGTACCGGGCGTACCGGGCGGTGCGGCTGCGCAACGTCGGCGACACCCGCCCCGCCGCGTCGCTGTTCCACGCGGTCGAGCATCAGGCCCTCGTCGGGGTCATGGCCGAACGGGCCGGGGTCTTCGTGCCCGCCGTCGACCGTGTCGTCCGGGCGGGTGACGACACCGCGCTGCTCGTCATGGAGTGGGTCGACGGCAGCTCGCTGGAGCAGGTCCAGGTCACCGGCGACCTGCTCGTGCGGCTGTGGGCGCAGGTGGACAAGCTGCACCGGGCCGGCATCGCGCACCGGTCGCTGCGGGCCGCAAACGTGATGGTCAGCCCGGCCGGCCTGCCCAGGATCGTCGACTTCGGCTTCTCCGAGCTCGCCGCCACCCCACGGCAGATGGACCTGGACGTGGCCGAACTGCTCGCCTCGCTCGCCACCCTGGCGGGCGAGGACCGCGCCGTGGCCGCCGCCGCCGAGGTCCTCGGCGCCCAGGGAGTAGCCCCGGCCGTGCCACTGCTGCAGCCACTGGCCCTGTCGGCCGCCACCCGCCGCGCGGTCGCCGGTCACGACGGCCTGCTCGCCCGCACCCGGTCCGCGGCCGCCGCCGCCAGCGGGCAGGACGCCCAGGACCTGGCCCGGGTGCAGCGCGTGCGGCCCCGGACCCTGCTGGCCATCGCCGCCGCGGCTGGCGCGTTCTACTACCTGCTTCCCCAGCTGGCCAACGTCGGAAGCAGCTGGCGGGCCATGCAGTCGGCGCACTGGATATGGCTGCCCGTCATCATCGCCTTTTCGGTGCTGACCTACCTGGCCGGTGCCATCTCGCTGCAGGGCAGCGTAACGGTCCGGCTGCCGTTCTGGCCCACGGTCCTCACGCAGGGTGCCTCCTCCTTCGTCAACCGGGTTTCGCCGGCCAACGTCGGCGGCATGGCGCTCAATGTCCGCTACCTGCAGAAATCCGGCGTCGAGCCGTCAGCGGGCGTTGCCGCCGTCGGGGTCAACGCCCTCGCCGGAGTGCTGGTCCACGCCGTCCTGCTGGTGATCTTCTTCAGCTGGGCGGGACGCGGCCTGACCCGGGCGTTCAAGCTGCCGTCGAGCAGCAAGCTGCTGGTGATCCTCGCGCTCGTGGCCGCCGTCATCGGCATCGTCCTGGCGACCCGCCAGGGTCGCCGCTTCGCGGCGAGAAAGCTGCTGCCGGGACTGCGGTCCTCCCTGGCCAGCCTGCGACGGGTGGGCCGGAGCCCGGTCAAGCTCGCGTTGCTGTTCGGCGGCTCGGCCCTGGTGACGCTGGCCTATGTCGGTGGCCTGGCCGCCTCGGTCGAGGCGTTCGGGGGCGGAGCGAGCATCGCGCAGATAGGCGCGGTCTACATGGGTTCCTCTCTCATCGCCGCCGCCTCGCCGACCCCCGGCGGATTGGGTGCCATCGAGGCCTTGCTGGTCGCAGGCCTGACCGGCGTCGGCATCTCCCCGGGACCGGCCGTGTCCGCGGTGCTCACCTACCGGCTGGCCACCTACTGGCTGCCGGTGCTGCCCGGCTGGCTCTCCTGGCGCCTGCTGCAGCGCATGGGCTACGTCTGACAGGCTGCCAGGGTGAAGCCGGGTGTCCTCATTCCGTGACGATGGCACGCAGGACGTTCAGCTTGGCGGCCCGGCGGCTGGGCAGGATCGCCGCCGCCACCCCGGCCAGGCCGGCCAGGACGATCATGATGAGCAGGGTCAGGTACGGGACGCTGAATGTGGTGATGCCCTGGCTCTTCTGCGCCCGGACGAGCGCCCAGCCGAAGAACACCCCGACCAGCAGGCCGAGCAGCGTGCCCTGCAAGGCGATGATCACCGACTCCCAGCGGATCGTGCCGCGGAGCTGGCGGCGCGTCATCCCCACCGCGCGCATCACGCCGAGCTCGCGGGTGCGTTCGAAGATCGACAGCGCGAGCGTGTTGCCGATGCCGAGCAGCGCGATGACGATCGCCAGGGCGAGCAGGGTGTAGATGAGCGCCAGTATCTGGTTGATCGGCTTGGTCTGCTCCGCCTTGTAGGCGGCCTGGTCCTGGACGGTGGCGCCGACCGCGTACACCGCGGCGAGCGCGGCCGCGGTGGTCACGCCGGGTGCCTTCTTCACGAACACCTGGCTGTCGTAGTGGGGGGCGGCGAAGTTGGCGTCGTAACCGGGGGTGCCCAGGAAATAGCTGGTCTTGCTGCCCGGATTGGCCGGGCGGAGGAGGCACAGTCGCGCCGATACAGAGCGCGCCCCCGGTATCAAGAATGCGGACCGGCTCGCCGTCCGGCATCCGGGGAATCCCCGATACCCGCACGGATTTCAGCGGCCGACGTCGGCCTGCTGCCCCTTCCGCCGCGCCGCGCACCGTTCCGGCCGAGTTCGGGGCCGCGACGTGACCAGGCCTGCGGTCGCGTCAATGGCGAGTCCCAGCGCCGCGCCGCCCGCGATGTCGAGCGGGAAATGGGCGCCGACGTAGACACGGGTCAGCCCCACCAGGGGAATGGCGGTCAGGGTGAGGACGCGGCCCGCCGGGCCGAGCCGGGGCAGGGCGGCGGCACCAAGAGCGACGGCGACGGCAGCGTGGCCGGACAGGTATCCGAGACCAGCGGCGTCACGGCCGCGGCCGCGGGTTCCGGGAAGCAGCGCCACCGGCCGGGGCCGGCGCACTATCTGCTTGACCAGCTTCGAAAGCGCCCAGGCGCCGGTGCCGCCGACGAGGAGCCGACCCGCCAGCTCGCCGTCTCCGGCCAGCCAGGCCGTAGCCGCGGCCGCGGGCACGGCACCGAATGCGCCCATCTGCATGACGGCCCAGGCCGGTGGGTACAGCGCGTCAGGCAGGCCGTTGACGTCCTGGAAGGCCCTGGCCTCCCACGGGCTAACCCGGTCGTGGCGCACGGCGCCGGCCGTGGCCAGCAGCGCGGCGATGCCTACGCCGAGGCGGGCGCGGGGATCGGCCAGCGCCGCACGGAGTGAAACGTCATGCTTCCCCGCAGGCGGGGCCGACCTGGCGTCGGTGCCTGCTGGCCGTGTCATCGGTTGAGCTCCACTCCGGCTGCTGTTTCGTGACAAACCATAGCCGCTGCTTCCGGCCGGGCCGGCTGTCGGCGGCTAGGCAGCCGCCGAAAATCCGTACCGGCATCGAGGATTCCACGGATGCCGAACGGTCCGCGGTCCGTCATTGTCGGTAACACGCTAGCGCCACGCGTTCCGGACCGTCGTCGAGGTGACCTGTGGCTGATGAGACCGACCGTCGCCTCTTCCTGGTCGAGCATGACCTGCGCGGCCTGTCGCCGTGGCAACTGGCCACGGTGCACCGGGCTCTCGACGAAGCCGTCCGCCGGGAGAACCGGCGGGGCAGCCGGATCCGCTATGTGCAGCGCATCTACGCACCGGATGAGCAACGGTGCCTGTGCCTGTTCGAGGCGGCGGGCCCGGACGTGGTCCGTAACGTCAACGACATCGCCCAGTTCCCGCTGGCCCGCGTCATGGCCGTGCTGAGCTCGGTGCCAGCCGGTGCCCAGGCGTAGCGTCGCAGGCGCAGTCGGTCTCGCGCTCGCCGTCACCTGCGCGGCGTGCACGGCATCCAGCGGTCCGGGCCCGCCCGCACCGGCATCCGCGAGCGGCGGTGGTCCCGCGGTGATCACGGTCGGATCGTTCGATTTCCCGGAAAGCGTCCTGCTCGGCTATCTGTACGCCGGAGCGCTCTCCGCCCGCGGCTATCCGGTACGTGTCCTGGCCGATCTCGGCTCGCGGGAACTGGTTGACCCGGCGCTCATGACCGGCCTCATCCAGCTGGTCCCGGAATACACCGGATCGGCCCTTGAGTTCGTCAGCCTCGGCCGGGCTCACGCCACCGCCGACGTCACGGCGACCGCCACGACCCTGGCGAGATGGATGCAGGCACGGGGCATCGTCACCGCACGGCCGGCGGCAGCCCAGGACGCCAACGCCATCGTGGTGACCGGCGCCACGGCGGCCCGCTACCGGCTGCGGACGATTTCCGACCTGGCCCGCGCGGCACCAAGGCTAGTGTTCGGCGGTCCGCCCGAATGCCCGGAGCGCCCGGACTGCCTGCCGGGCCTTCGGCAGGCCTACGGGCTGCGGTTCCGCGCGTTCGCCGCGCTTGATACCGGCGGCCCGCTGACCAGGCAGGCGCTAGAGTCGGGAGATATCGGCGTGGCGCTGCTCTTCACGACCGACCCGGCCATTCAGGCGCACCACCTGGTAGAACTGGCCGATAACCGGGGTTTGCAGTCGGCCGAGAACATCGTTCCTGTACTGCGGGGAGCCACGGCCCGCCGGTACGGCGCCGGGCTGCTCGCCGCGCTGGATGCCGTGTCCGCGCGCCTGTCCACGGGCGCCCTCCTGGCCCTGGACGCCCAGGTGGAGCTGACTGGCCAGGACCCGCGCACGGTGGCCGGGCGGTGGCTGCGGGACCAGGGGCTACTCCGGCCGGGGGCGTCGTGAGCGACGCCACGGCCGGCCCGAGGCCCGCCGTCCGGCGGACGAGGCGGCAGCGCCGGCCGACCGGCGCGCCGCCGCCGCTGCCCCACCGGATCACGCCAAGCACCACGGTCTGGCTGGTGCTCGCGGCCATCATCGTGACGGGCACGTTCCTGGCCTCCGAGCGCACCGGATGGCTGAGGGCCGGCGACCAGGCCAGCACCTGGCTGCTGCGGCAGCTAGCCGCCGTCCGGACACCCTGGCTGACCGCCCTGGCCAACGGGATCAATAACACGGGGCTGACCTGGCATCCGTTGATCGCGGTGGCCGTGGTGCTGCTGGTTATCGTCTTCCGGCGGTGGCGGCACCTGCTGGTGTTGACCGTCTGCCTGTTCTTCCTGGAGACCGCCGTTGGCTTGATCTACGACAGCCTGTCCCGGCCGCGGCCTTACGGCGTATGGGTCATCGGCCGGTGGGACGGCTACTCCGCCCCGTCACCGGTCGTGGCTGTGGTTACGTTCTTCCTGATGGCCGCCGTCTACTGCCTGGTCGTGCCCGGCCGGGCACGGTCGGTTGCGAAGGCCGTGGTGGCGGCGGTTATCGCCGTCTTCTGCCTGTCCCGGCTCTACCTGGCGGTCGATCATCCGGACGACGTGCTGTTCGGCGTCGTCCTGGGCGTGGCGATACCGCTGGCAGCGTTCCGGTTCTTTACCCCTAACGAGATGTTCGGCGTTTCCTACCGGCGCGGCCGGACCGCTCATGTCGACGTAACCGGCAGGCGCGGCGCGGCGATCCGGCAGGCCGTCCACCACCAGCTCGGACTGACGATCCTGGAGATCACGCCGATCGGCCTTGAATCATCAGCCGGGTCAACGCCGCTGCGGCTGACGGTCGAGGGTGACCCGGACGAGCATCTGTTCGGCAAGCTCTACACTCTTGGCCACGTTCGCGCGGACCGGTGGTACAAGCTGTGGCGCACGATCCTTTACGGCGCCCTGGAAGACGAGCACCCGTTCCACTCGGTGCGGCAGCTGGCGCAGTACGAGGACTATGTGCTGCGGCTGCTGCGGGACGCCGGGGTCCGCAGCGCCACGCCGTACGGGATCGTTGAGATCACGCCAGAGCGTGAGTACCTGCTCGTCACCGAGTTCTTCTCCGGGGCGATCGAGCTAGGCGACGCCGACATCGATGACGCCGTCATCGATCAGGGGCTCCTGCTGATCAGGAAGCTCTGGGACGCCGGCCTCGCGCACCGGGACGTCAAACCGGGAAACCTCATGGTCCGCGACTCCGAACTGCTGCTGATCGATGTCTGCTTCGCCCAGGTCCGTCCGTCACCCTGGCGGCAGGCGGTCGACCTGGGCAACATGATGCTGGTGCTCGCGGTGCGCACCGACGCCGAGCGGGTGTACCGGCGCGCGCTCGGTTATTTCACCCCCGACGAGCTGGCCGAGGCATTCGCCGCCACCCGAGGGGTGGCGAGCCCGACCCAGCTGCGCGCGTTCATGAAACGGGATCCCCGTGATCTGCTCGGCGAGTTCCGGGCGCTGGCGCCGCCGCGGCGGCCGATCGTGCTGCAGCGCTGGGGCGCGCGGCGGGTGATCGTCGCCGCGGCGATGCTCGGCGCCGCCTTGGTGGCGGTCGACCTCGCCGCCAACGCGTTCCGCCCGGCGGTCAACATGGGGGCGGCCGCCCCCGTCTGCGGCACGGGTCACTCCATGATCTTGTCCGCGCAGGCGGTGCCGTCGTCCGGGATGCTGCCGTGCATCGCGGCGCTGCCATCGGGGTGGACCGCCGGAGGTGCCGACATCACCGGCGGCCGGTCTGTGTTCTGGCTGGACTCCGATCAGGCCGGCCCGCGGGCGGTCACCGTCAGCCTGACCGCCGCGTGCGACACCGCCGGGGCGGTGCGGATCCCGTCCGACCAGGCCGGAGCGGAGCGTTTTGAGCGCCCGCTGAGCCTGCAGCCGCGGTTCACGCTCACCCGGATGTACACCTTCGCCGGCGGCTGCGTCACCTACCAGTTCAGCTTCGTCCCGGGCGCGGCCCCCCTGCTCGCGATCCCGGTCGACACCGCGGTCGCGTTCGACCGCAGATCCGGTCTGGTCGCCCACGTCCGGCGCACCGAGGGCCTGGCCCTGTGCGGGCTGGGTGCCGTGTGCCCTCGGTAGTCACCCGGGGCCGGACGGTTGTGGCCGTTGCCGGCCGTGGCCGGGAGGCCTAGCGTGGGTTGCGGGTGCTGGTATGGGTGCTGGGAGGTCGGCTGGCGGGCTGCGCGGTGAGCTGACCGAGTTCGTCGGGCGGCGAGCCGAGCTTGCCCGGGTCCGTGACGCGCTGGCGGGCGCGCGGCTGGTTACGCTGACCGGGCCGGGCGGAATCGGCAAGACGCGGCTGGCCCTGCAGGTAGCGACCGGGGCGGGGCGGGCGTTCCGCGATGGGGTGTGGCTGGCGGAGCTGGCCGGGCTGCGGGATCCTGGGCTGCTGGTGGGCGAGGTGGCGCGATCGCTGGGGCTCTCGGATAAGTCCGCCCGGTGGGCGCTGGCGTCGCTGGCGGATTACCTGCAAGCCCGGCAGGTGCTGCTGGTGCTGGACGGGTGTGAGCACCTGGCGGATGCGTGCGCGGTGATGGCGGATGCGCTGCTGCGGGGATGCCCGGAGCTTCGGATCATCGCGACGAGCCGGCACGTGCTCGGGGTGGCGGGGGAGGTCACGATCGCGGTTCCGCCGATGACGGTGCCGGCTGAGGGCGGCCCGGCCCGGGAGGAGGAACTGCTGGGATATGAGGCGGTGCGGTTGTTCGCTGGGCGGGGGGCGGCGGTGCTCCCGGGGTTCGCGGTCGATGCCGGCAACGGCGCCGCGGTGGTGGGGGTGTGCCGGGCGCTGGACGGGATCCCGCTCGCGGTCGAGCTGGCCGCGGTGCGGCTGCGGTCGTTGTCGCCGGAGCAGATCCTGTCGCGGCTGGACTCCCGGTTCCAGTTGCTGTCTGGCGGCGGGCCGGCCGGCCAGCCGCATCACCGGACGTTGCAGGCCGCACTTGAGTGGAGTTATGAGCTGCTGACCGACGGGGAGCAGGCCATGTGGCGGGGCCGGGTCGCCGCCGGGCAGATCGCCGACCTGGTCGATGCGCTGGTGGCCAAGTCGATCCTGCTCCGTGAGGGACGGGGCACGGCCCGGTACCGGCTGCTTGACACCATCCGCGAGTTCGGGGTGACCAAGCTGCGCGGCCGGGGCAACGAGCGCGCGCTCCGGCTGCGGCACCGGGGATGGTATGCGGCGCTGGCCGCGCGGCAGGAGGCGTTCGGGCCCGGGCGGGCCGAGTGGATCGCCGCGCTGGATGCTGATCATGAGAACCTGCGGGTCGCGCTGGAATTCTGCCTGTCCGAGCCGGCGCAGGCGGCCGCCGGCGCGGAGATGGCCTGTGATCTATGGCGGTACTGGGAAACCCACGGGCACCTTACCGAGGGCCGCCGTATCCTGGCCGCGCTGCTTGACCGGCTCGACCAGACCTCGCCGGACCGGCCCCGGGTCCTGTGGACCGCCGGGTTCCTCGCGCAGTTCCAGGGCGACATCCCCGCCGCCAGAAGGCTGCTCGAGGCCGGCCTGTCCGCGGCCCGCGGGGCGGGTGATGCCGCTGCGGAAGCCTGGGCATCGAGCTTCCTTGGCTGGGATCTTTACCACGACGGCGATGCCGATCAGGGCCACGCCCTGGCCCGGACCGCATTGCGGCTGCACAGGGAAGCTGGCGATCACGCGGGGGTGGTGCTGGCGCTGATGCAGATCGGCTACATCCACCTGTGCGCCGGGGAGGCGGAGCCGGCGGCCGACTGGTTCACCACCTGCGCGGACGCGTGCCAGGACAGCGGCAACGTCTGGTACCACGCCTACGCGCAGTGGGGCCTGGCGGTCGTTGCATTGCTGCGCGGCGATGCCGAAGGCGCTCACCGGCTGGGGAGCGCGGCGCTGCGCGCCATCCGCTGCATGGATGACGGGATGGGAGTCGTCCTCTGCCTCGATGCGCTGGCCTGGGCCGCCGCGGCGTGCCGTGAGGCGATCCGGGCGGTACCCCTGGCCGCGGCGGCCGAGGCGCAGTGGGCGGCCATCCCGGCCACGCCGGCTGGTCCGCTCCGCGCGCACCATGACGCGGCGCTCCAGGCGGCCCGGGCGGCTTTGACTGGCGCAGACTACCGGGCGGCCTTCGCGAAAGGCGGCGCGATGGACCAGGCCGAGGCCATCGCGTTCGCCTTGGGGGAGTCTTCCCGGCCGAGGCCGGACGCCAGCCGGGCGGGTCCCGGCCAGCTGACGCGCCGGGAGCAGGACGTGGCGGTGCTGGTGGCCCAGGGGCGGTCCAACGGCCAGATCGCGGCCACCCTGGTCATCTCGGTCCGGACCGTGGAGACCCACGTGCAGCACATCATGGACAAGCTCGGCTGCAGCACCCGGGCGCAGATCGCCGCCTGGTCGGCGGCCCGTCCGCCACCGTGAAATCGGTACCGTCATCCGGGATTTCCCGGATGCCCGGCAAGCCGCCGGCCGTCATCGTCGGTACCAGGGCCAGGCGTTCGGAGACCGCGCGCGAAACGGGGAGAATCGATGAGCAGGCTGAGGAAGATCGCGGAAATTCCGGCCGGGAGCTGGACCAAGTGGGTCGTCGTGGGCTTCTGGATCGTCGTGCTCGTCCTGGCCTTCCCGCTGTCCAAGAAGCTCACCGGCGCGGAGAAGAACGACCTGAAGTACTGGCTGCCGGGAAGTGCCGAGTCGACCAAGGTCCTGGACGTGCAGTCACACTTCCAGTCACCCAACATCTTCCCGGGGGTCGTCGTCTATCTGCGCCCCCTGGGCCTGACCGCCGCGGACCGGGCCAAGGCGGCCGCGGATGCCCGGAAGTTCGCCCAGATTCCCGGCACCGTGCCCGGTCAGATCGTGGGCCCGATCCCGTCGGCGGACGGCAAGGCCATGCAGACGATCCTCCAGGTCAACCTGGGCACGCAGGGCTGGGCCGCCGCGACCACGGCCGTCGATGATATCCGCGCGATCACCACCTCGAACGCGAATGGCCTGGTCTCTCACGTCACCGGGCCGCTCGGGAACGCGGCCGACAACAACAATGTGTTCAAGGGCATCAGCGGAACGCTGCTGTACTCGGCCCTTGCGGTCGTCATCCTGATCTTGCTGATCACCTACCGGAGCCCGGTGCTCTGGCTGCTGCCGGTGATCTCCTCCGGGGTGGCGCTGATCATCGCCCAGGCGGTGATTTACCTCCTCGCGGCCCACGCCGGCCTCGTGGTCAACGCGCAGAGCGCCGGCATCTTGGAGGTGCTGGTCTTCGGCGCGAGCACGGATTATGCGCTGCTGATCGTCGCGCGGTACCGGGAGGAACTGCGCCGCCACGACCGCCGTCACCCGGCGATGGCCGAGGCGCTGCGGCGCGCCGGCCCGGCCATCATCGCCAGCGCCGCCACCGTCATACTGGCGCTGCTGACGCTGTTCTCCGCGCAACTGAACTCGACGAGGGACCTGGGGCCAGTGCTCGCCGTCGGCGTCGCGGTCGGCATGCTCATCATGGTCACCCTTTTGCCCGCCCTGCTGGTGATCTTCCCCCGTGGTGTTTTCTGGCCGTACCGGCCGGCCTACGGCTCACCCGAGCCGACGACCAGAGGGATGTGGGCGCGGATCGGATGGAGCATCGCCACCCGGGCCAGGCTCATCTGGATCACTACCGCCGTGATCCTGGGGGTCCTGGCGCTCGGCCTGACCGGCCTGAAGGCCAATGGCCTGACCAATGCGCAAGCCTTCCGCGGGCATCCCGATTCGGTGATCGGCCAAAGCGTGCTCGCCGCGCATTTTCCCGCGGGCGTGGGCCAGCCTGTCATCGTGATCGGCAACCCAGGCGCGGCGGCTCAGCTGCGGTCCGCCTTCGCCGCCACCCCCGGGATCGCCAGCGTGTCGCCGCCGCAGGTCCGGGCGGGCTACGCCTACTTCGAGGGCACGCTGACCGCGCCGCCCGACAGCCAGGCCGGGTACGACACGATCGACCGGGTGCGGGCCGCGGTGCACGCCGTTCCCGCCGCTAACGCCGAGGTCGGCGGCACCACCGCGATCGGCCTTGACGTAAAGCGGGCGACCGCGCACGACCGCAACCTCATCATCCCGCTCATCCTGCTCGTGGTGTTCGTCATCCTCGGGCTGCTGCTGCGGGCGCTGGTGGCGCCGTTGATCCTGACCGCCACGGTGGTGCTCTCGTTCGCCGCCGCCCTCGGCGTCAGCGCCTTCTTCTTCAACCACGTGTTCGGGTTCGGCGGCGCGGATACCGCGTTCCCGCTGTTCGTGTTCGTGTTCCTGGTCGCGCTGGGCGTCGACTACAACATCTTCCTGATGACCAGGGTGCGCGAGGAGGCGATCAGGCGCGACGCCCGGCACGGCGCGATCGTCGGGCTCGCTGCGACCGGTGGGGTGATCACCTCGGCGGGCTTCGTGCTGGCCGGCACGTTCGCCGTCCTGGCCACGATTCCGTCCACGTTCCTGACCGAGCTGGGTTTCGCGGTCGCGTTCGGCATCCTGCTCGACACGATCGTCGTGCGGGCCGTGCTGGTCAGCGCGCTGAACCTGGACGTCGGCCGGTGGATGTGGTGGCCGAGCAAGCTGGCGCGCAAACCTGACCCGGCACCAGAGGAACTCAGCCAGGAGCGCGCTGCGGCCATGGCGGCAAACTGACCGGGACAAGAGAGATCTTTATTTCCGAACGGACCGGATGTTACGCGCCTCCGTCGACTATCGCCATCGCTGGCCCGAACTGATTGACGCATCAATATTGACATGTCAATCAGTTTGGATATGATGGACGTGTCAATCAGGAGGTGAGCGGGCGTGATAGCTGACGACGTGCAGGCCGGCGCGGTAGCGCGGCGGCGGATGACCTCCGGGGAGCTCGCGATATGGCGCTCGCTGCTCGATACGACGGCCGAGCTCCAGAGAGTCCTGGGTGCCCAGCTGCAGGAGTCGGGTCTGTCGCCGGCCGACTATCAGGTGCTGCTGGCGCTGAAGGAGGCAAACGGCAGGCGGCTGCGGTCATCGGAACTGGCGGCGAGCATCGACTGGGAGCGCAGCCGGCTCTCCCATCACCTCGGACGGATGGAACGACGCGGCCTGATCGGCCGCGATGACTGCGCCACGGACAGCCGCGGCGCCGAGGTCTCGCTCACAGAAGACGGAGCGCGGCTGTTCCGGCGGGCCAGCGTCCCCCATCTGCGGGCCATCAAGAAGCACTTCGCCGACGCCTTGACGCCTGAGCAGTTCGAGGCGCTAGCCGGCATCTTGCAGGCGCTGCAGCGGCACCTCCACGGAGAGGCCGGTATCGGCGGTGAGCAGTCATGACGGTCGACGTGCTGCGTTCCCCGCGGCGGCCGCGGATCGCCGTGCTCGGCGCCGGGCACACCGGCCCGGTGATCGCGCGGGTGGCGTTGGAGGCCGGTTACCCGGTGTCGATCGCGGCTTCGGGCGACCCGGCGGAGATCGAGCTGATCGTCCAGGTGCTGGCCCCGGGGGCCGAGCCGCGGTGGGCTGCCGACGCGGTCGCGGCGGCGGACATCGTGGTGCTGGCGATCCCGCTGCACAAGTTCGCGACGCTGAATCCGTCCCTGGTGGCCGGAAAGCTCGTCATCGACACGATGAACTACTGGCCGCCCGTCGACGGCGTGCAGCAGATGTTCGAGGACGGCGGGTACGGCAGCAGCGAGATCGTCCAGCACCGGCTGGCCTCCTCGAGGGTCGTCAAGACCCTCAACCACATCGGCTACCACGAACTCGAGGACGAACGCCGTCCGGCGGGATCGCCGGACCGGCGTGCGCTTGGCGTCGCCGGTGACGACCCGGGCGCGGTGGAGATCGTGGCGGAGCTCATCGAGCGCATCGGCTATGACGCCATCCGGTTCGGCCGCCTGAGCGCGGGCCGCCTCCTCGAGCCCGGCGGCCCGGTGTTCGGCGTGCCGCTGCGCCGGGCCGAGTTCGAGCGGGCCGTGCGCGCCGAAGCCGCCTAGGGCACCAGACGAAGACCCAACTCAGAAAGACCCAACATGACAACAGCACCTTCGCAAACCGCCGGCGAACCTGTCCGGTTCCCGCTGGTCCTTGGCCTGGACACCTTCGGCGATGTCACCCACGACTCCGATGACCGGCCGCTGTCACACGCTCAGACGATCCGCAATGTCGTCGAGCAGGGCGTCCTGGCCGACCAGGTCGGCGTGGACTTCTTCGGGATCGGCGAGCACCACACCGATGACTTCCCGATGCCGGCCGCCGACGTGGTGCTCGCCGCGATCGCCGCCCGTACGGCCCGCATCCGGCTCGGGTCGGCCGTCACCGTCCTGAGCTCAGATGACCCGGTCCGGGTGTTCCAGCGCTACTCCACCCTCAACGCCGTCTCCGGCGGCCGGGCCGAGGTCATCCTGGGCCGGGGCTCCAGCATCGACTCGTTCCCGCTGTTCGGCTACGACCTGGCCGACTACGAGGACCTGTTCGAGGAGAAGACGAACCTGTTCGCCGAACTGCTCAAGGGCGGCCCGGTCACCTGGCAGGGCAAGACCCGCGCCGCGCTGCACGACCAGGACGTCGTGCCGCACACCGAGTCCGGTCCGTTCCCGGCCTGGATCGGCGTCGGCGGCAGCCCGCAGTCGGTCATCCGCGCCGCGCACTACGGATTTTCTCTGATGCTCGCGATCATCGGCGGCAACCCGGCCCGTTTCGCCCCCTTCTCCCAGCTCTTCACCCAGGCCCTGGAACAGTTCGGCCGGGACCCGCTGCCCGTCGGCGTGCACTCCCCCGGGCACGTCGCGGTGACCGACGAGCAGGCCCGCGACGAGTTCTGGCCGCGCTACCTGCAGGTCATCCGCCACTACAGCAAGATCCGCGGCTTCGCCGTCCCGACCAGGGAATCCTTCCTGCACGAGGTCGGCCCGCAGGGAGCGCTGTACGTCGGATCGCCGGAAACCGTCGCCCGCAAGATCGCGGCCAACCTCGAACTCCTCGGCGCCAACCGCTTCGACCTCAAGTACGGCATGGGCGGCCTCGCGCACGAAGCCCTCATGACCAACATCGAGCTCTACGGCACGCAAGTCATCCCGCGTGTCCGTGAGCTCCTGGCCCGGCCCGTTCGATGATGAACCTCTCGACGGCGCTGGCGAAGCCTTCGTCCGCGTTGGAGGACGTGACCCGCCGGGCCGCGCGCTGCACCTCGGGGCTGGCGTTGCCCATCGCGATGCTCAGCCCGGAGTGCGCGAACATCAGCACGTCGTTCGGCATGTCGCCGATCGTGGCGATGGCTTCCGGCGGGATCGCGTACCTCGCGGACAGGTAGCGGGCGACCGCGCCCTTGTTGGCCTCCGGGTGGGTGACGTCGACGTAGTAGGGCTGGGAACGGGAGGCGGCCACATGATCGCCGAACCGGTCGTGCGCCGCGGAGGCGGCACGGGCGACCGCGTCGAGGTCGTCGCTCACGCCGACCAGTTTCGCGACGTCGCTGGTGAGCCCGTCGAGGCTGGCCATGACCTTGGGCTCGAACCGCACCGTGCTGGATTCCCGCGCCACGTGGGAGCCGTGCGGGTCGGGCACATACCAGTCCGGGCCGCGGTAGACCCAGGTGTCGAGGCCGAACGACCTGATGAGATCGGCCACCGGTACCACAAGCTCCTCAGGCAGCACGCGCTGCTCGACCACCGACATGTCCCGGTTGACCAGCAGCCCGCCGTTGAAGGCGGCGATCGGGGTCGTGAGGTTGAGCGGCTCGATCAGCATCGACATGCCCCTCGGGGGGCGGCCGCTGGTAATGGCGAACAGGATCCCGGCGTCGCCCAGCCTGCGCACCGCGTCGACCGCCCGGTCGGTCAGTTCCTTGTCCGGGGTCACCAGCGTGCCGTCGACGTCGGCCAGCAGCAACCGGATCGCGTCCGTCTCAGTCACCCCTGGTCTCCTTCCTGCCGAGGCGAAGTTACCGTAACAGGGCGCCATGAACCACTTTGGCTGCAGTTTCGGGCGCGGCCGGGCCTGACGGGAAGGCGCCGCCGGGCCGCCGCGTTACAGTGCGTATTGGGACAGCCCGATAACGCCCGATGACGAGCGGAGGTGACCATGGCGCTGCCGTATGATTCCGCGCCCAAGTTCGGTGAGTACGCCCACCCGGAGATGATCGTGTCCACCGAGTGGGTCGCGGCGCACCTCGACGACCCCGGTCTGGTGGTGGCCGAGTCCGACGAGGACGTGCTGCTGTACGAGACCGGCCACATCCCGGGCGTGGTCAAGCTCGACTGGCATACCGAACTCAACGACCCGGTCACCCGCGACTACGTGGACGGGGCCGGTTTCGCCGCGCTGATGTCCGAGAAGGGGATCGGCCGGGACACCACGCTGGTGCTCTACGGCGACAAGAACAACTGGTGGGCGGCGTACGCGCTGTGGGTGTGCTCGCTGTTCGGCCATCCCGACGTGCGCCTGATGGACGGAGGCCGGGCGAAGTGGATCGCCGAGGGGCGCCCGGTCAGCACCGGCACGCCGAAGCGCCCGCCGGCTGACTACCCGGTGGTCGACCGCGACGACCAGCGGATTCGCGCGTTCAAGGACCAGGTTCTGGGCCACCTGGGCCAGCCGATGATCGACGTGCGGTCGCCCGGCGAGTACAGCGGCGAGCTGCTGCACATGCCCGATTACCCGCAGGAGGGCGCCCTGCGCGGCGGCCACATCCCGGGCGCGCGCAGCGTCCCCTGGGCCCGGGCCGCGGCCGAGGACGCCACCTTCCGCACCCGGGCCGAGCTCGAGGCCATCTACCAGGGCGAGGCGGGGCTGCGCCGCGATGACGACGTGGTGGTCTACTGCCGCATCGGCGAGCGGTCCAGCCACACCTGGTTCGTGCTCCAGCACCTGCTCGGCTACCCGCACGTGCGCAACTACGACGGGTCGTGGACCGAGTGGGGGAACAGCGTCCGGGTGCCCATCACCCGCGGGGACAGCCCGTGACCGCCGTCACCCTCCACCCCCGGCTGCAGGAGATCGTCGACGACTTCCACGACGTGCCGGACAAGGACCGGCTGCAGCTGCTGCTGGAGTTCTCCCAGGACCTGCCGGCCCTGCCCGAGCGCTACGCCGCCCACCGCGACCTGCTCGAGCCCGTGCCCGAATGCCAGACGCCGCTGTTCCTGGCGGTGGAAGTCGGACCGGACGAGACCGTGCACCTGTTCTTCGACGCGCCGCAAGAAGCGCCGACCACCCGTGGCTTCGCCGCCATCCTGCACGCCGGGCTGGACGGGCTCGGCGCGGACGAGGTGCTGGCCGTGCCCGCCGAGTTCTCCAGCCGGCTCGGGCTGCAGGATCTGGTGAGCCCGCTGCGGCTGCGCGGCATGGCCGCGATGCTGGCCCGGATCAAGCGCCAGGTCCGCGACCGGCGCGGCTGACGGCCATGAGCGGACGCCAGCAGAGCGTCACCGACGGGAAGGCAGCCCGGGTCCGCGCCCCGCTCGAATCCCACCGGGAATTTCACCCGGCAGCATCGCGTGATCCGGTTGGCCTGCTGCTCGACCAGGCCAGATCCCGGAGCCCCGAGCTGGTGCCAGTGCGGCACGGTCGGATGCTGGTCTCGCCGTTCACTTTCTACCGCGGCGCGGCCCTGCCGATGGCCGCCGACCTGGCCGCCACCCCCTCGTCGGGGCTCCGCGTCCAGCTGTGCGGGGACGCGCACCTGGCCAACTTCGGCGTGTTCGGGTCACCCGAGCGACGCCTGGTCTTCGACATCAACGACTTCGACGAGACTCTGCCCGGGCCGTTCGAATGGGACGTGAAGCGGCTGGTGGCGAGCCTGGTCGTAGCGGGACGGGACAACGGCTTCGCCGCTGCGCAGACCCGGCGTGCCGCGGTGGCCGCCGTCGCGAGGTACCGCAACGCGATGCGCGAGTTCGCGGACATGTCGACCATGGCGGTCTGGTACTCCCACCTCGACGTCGAGGACACCATTGCCCGCTTCAAGGCCAGGATGAAGACGCGGCAGGTGAGGAGGTCCGAGTCGGTGGCGGCCAAGGTCCGGACCCGAGACAGCACCCAGGCGGTGGCCAAGCTGACCCGCGTGACCGACGGCCAGCGCGAGATCATCAGCGATCCGCCGCTGATCGTCCCGATCGAGGAACTCGCGGCCGAACTCGCCGTTGACCTGAGCTACGCCGCCCTCCGATCCCTGGTCAGCGAGTACGCGCGGACTCTGCCACCGGACCGCCAGCATCTGCTCGGGCGGTTCGGGCTGACCCGGGTGGCCCGGAAGGTCGTGGGGGTGGGCAGCGTCGGGACCCAGGCGTGGATCTTGCTGATGGAAGCCGAGGATGGCCTGGCCCCGCTGCTGCTACAGGCCAAGCAGGCTCAGCGCTCGGTCCTGGCCGCCTACGCCGGGGAGAGCCGGTACGACAATCAGGGCGAGCGGGTGGTGTACGGCCAGCGGCTGATGCAGGCGGCCAGCGACATCTTCCTCGGCTGGCAGCGCACGACCGAGCCCGGCGGCGCCCAGACCGACTACTACCTGCGCCAGCTGCGGGACTGGAAGTACTCCGCGCCCATAGAGCAGATGGATCCCGCGACGATGGCGGCCTACGGCGAGCTGTGCGGCTGGACGCTGGCCCGGGCCCACGCCCGTACCGGCGACCGGTTCGCGATCGCCGCCTATCTGGGCGGCTCCGGGAAATTCGGCCAGGCCGTAGCCGACTTCGGCGAGACCTACGCGGATCAGACCGAGCGCGATCACACCGCGCTAGCCGAGGCCGTCGCATCCGGCCGGGCGCAGGCCACGATGGGCGTCTGACCCAGCCGCCTGATCCACGGAGCAGGATCAGCGGCGGCGCGTGAGCGGGAACGCGAACCACAGGAGGCCGAAGACGCCGGTGACGAACGCGGTGATCAGCGCCGCGGGCAGGGCGCTGGCGACGTAACCGGTCACCAGCAGGACGGCGGCCGACACGGCCAGGCCGACCGTGACCAGGCCGGCGATCGCCATCACGCTGGCGGCCCGCACCAGGCCTTCCTTCTGGCCGCGGCGGAACACCAGCCGGTGATAGGCGACCGGCCCAAGCAGCAGCGCCGTCGCGACCGCGGCCAGCACCAGCGTGGCCAGGTACAGCTCGCGCTGGCCGTGGCTGAGCCGGGCGAACCGGTTAGTGAACGGCAGCGAGAGCAGGAACCCGAACAGAACCTGCACGCCGAGCCCGGCCACCCGCAGTTCCTGCAGCAGTTCGGCGAGATTACGGTCGGCCCGCTCCGCCTCGGACTCGTCCCGCGTATCCGGGGACCCCGTATCTGCCATCGCAGCCCACCACCCTATTCGTCAAGCCAGCCGGGGTCGCCCCGGCTACGTCGGTCCCTGATCATGCGGCTTAGTCTCAGGGGCGTGACGAAATCCTCCCGCAGCACCGCCGCCCTAATCGTCGAGTGTCTTGAGAATGAGGGTGTCACGCATGTCTTCGGCATCCCGGGCGAGGAGAACATCAGGCTGGTGGACGCCATCTCCCGCTCCTCCATCCAGTATGTGCTGGCCCGCCATGAGCAGGGCGCGTCGTTCATGGCCGAGACCTACGGCCGGCTGACGGGCCGCGCCGGGGTGTGTTCGGCGACGCTGGGCCCCGGAGCGATCAACCTGCTGCTGGGTACCGCGGATGCGACCACCAACTCCACGCCGCTGATCGCGCTGTCGGCGCAGGTCGGCATGAACCGCAGTTTCAAGGAGTCCCACCAGGGCGTGGACCTGGTGGCGATGTTCGCGCCGGCCGTCAAGTGGTCAGCGCTGGTGGCGACGCCGGGCGCGGTGCCGGAGATGATGCGCAAGGCGTTCAAGCTCGCCCAGACCGAGCGGCCCGGGGCGGTCTACCTGGCCATCCCCGAGGACGTCGAGGAGGCCCCGGCGGCGGGTCCGCAAGAACCACTTCCGGTGAACGTGCCGCGGCCAGATGAGCCGTCCCCCGGGCAAGTCGAGCGGGCGGCGGTGCTGCTGCGCGCGGCGCGCACACCGATCGTGCTGGCCGGGCACGGAGCCGCGCGGGCGGGTGCGGGCCCGGCTCTGCGCCGCTTCGCCGAGACGCTGAGCATTCCGGTGGCGACCACGTTTCACGGCAAGGGCGTGTTTCCCGACGATCACCCGCTGGCGCTGGGCGCGGTGGGGTTCATGCGCCACGACTACGTCAACTTCGGCTTCGACCGCGCGGACCTGATCATCGCCGTCGGGTACGAGCTGCAGGAGTTCGACCCGGCGCGGATCAACCCGCGCGGTGACACCAAGATCATTCACCTGCACCGGTTCCCCGCCGAGGTGGACGCGCACTATGACGTGGCCGTCGGACTGCATTCCGACATCGGGCGCAGCCTCGACGCGCTCGCCGATGCGGCCGGGCCGCGCGCCGGCGTCATCGCCGGCCGCGACCGCATCCGGGCCCTGCTGGCCGATGAGCTGGCCCGCGGTCAGCGCGACGACCGGTTCCCGCTGGCGCCGGCCCGGATCGTGGCCGATACCCGGGCGGCGCTGCGCCGCGAGGACATCGTGCTGGTCGACACCGGAGCGCTGAAGATGTGGATGGCGCGCCTGTACCCGACGTATGAGCCGAACACCTGCCTGATCTCAAACGGCCTGTCCACGATGGCCTGGACCGTCCCCGGCGCGATCGGCGCGAAGATAGCCCGGCCACAGTGCCGGGTGCTCGTCGCCACCGGCGACGGCGCATTCCTCATGAACTCCCAGGAAATCGAGACCGCGCTTCGGGCGCAACGTCGACACCACCTTCAACAACCCGGACTTCGTCGCCTACGCCGAGAGCTTCGGCGCGACCGGATACCGGATCGGGTCGGCCGGTGAACTGCTGCCGGCGCTGCGCACCGCGCTGGCGGCCGACACGGTATCGGTGATCGCCTGCCCCGTCGACTACTCCGCGAACCTCGAGCTCATCGAGTCCCTCGGCGACCTGGACGACTCACCCTGAGGGGTGCGTGGGGTTCCTCCTGGGTGTGCCGGGCGGGCGGCCGCGCGACCTTTTCGCCGCGCTGATCGCGCCCCGGTCGAAGATCTCGCCGCCCCACACTCCGTGTGGCTCACGACGTTCCACCGCGCCGGCCAGGCAGGGCGCGCGCAGCGGGCAGGGCCGGCAGTAGGCCTTGGCCAACTCGAGATCGGCCGGGCGTTCCGAGAACCATAGCCGCAGGTCCTCGCGCAGGCACGGCAACCGGTCATCCAGCCTCGCCGCCTGGCCGGCCAGCAGCGCGACCCCCGGCAGTGTCACCGTGGCGGTCGGCGATCGTGGTCGCGGGCGCGGACCCGGGTGGCCACGCGTGATCGAGTGCGCCGAGCCCGGTTCGCGGCACGCCGCCTGTCTTCCTCCTCGGCCTGCAGATCATCCTCGCTGGTCTGCAGGAACAGCTTCACGAACGTCGGGTGCATAAGGCCCTCCTCAACCCATAGCATCGAGGATCGCGGTAAGGCGGGGCTGCGCGCGTCGGGCAAATGCCTAAGATCTGGCCTCCGGCGGGTCCTTAGATTCCCGCGGCGCTGGTCCATGGCGATCTGCCCGCGCAGGTGCTCCAGCTCAGCGCCCTGGAGCGGGTCAAGCGGCCAGGAACCGGATGATCGCGGCGGCGAGCGCGGCTGCGATCATCTTCTGGACGCTGGACCGGACCAGGAGCGCGGCGTCGGATGCGTTGTTCATGTTGCCGCACTCGATCAGGACCTTGGGCATGGTGGTGAGGTTCAGGCCAGCCAGGTCATTGCGGCTGATGTAGCCGTTATGGCCGTAGTAGTCGCTGACCGGCAGGTTGGTGTAGCGGAGCATCGTGGCGTGAACATCGCGGCCGAACCGGATCGCCGGATCGATGACCTTGTCATTGGGGCCGTCCGCCACGGGCTCCAGGATGGTGAAGCCGCGGCCGGCCGATGCCCCGTAGTCGGCGTGAATGTCGATGGACACCTGCGCGCGCGCCCGGTCAAGTATCCGGGCTCGCGTGTCGACGCACGGCCCGATGCCGTGGTTGCCCGTCCGGGTCATCACCACCCGCGCCCCGAGCTTGATCAGGTCCGCGCGCAGGTACACCGCGACGTTCCAGGTGAACCTGGCCTCGGTGTAGCCGCCCGCTGTCCGGGTTCCGGTGGTGTCACACCCTTCCCATTCCCGGCCGTTCCAGATCATGTGATTCAGGAACGCCGGGTCGGTGTAGTTCAGCCCGTTGTGCCCTGGATCAATTCCGATGATCTTGCCTGCCAGCGGCGTGCGGCCTGACGCAGGTGCCTGCCTGACGCTGCCCGTCGCGGTACCCGGCGCGGTACCCGTCGCGGCCAGCAGGGCGAGCGCGAGCCCGGCGGCAGCCAGCCAAGCCAGGACATGACGGCCACCGGGGCGAAATGCGCGGTGATCGAGTTTCATGATTCTTCCATCATCGACCGCGGCCGGAATCGCCGGCACGGGCCCCCATGGTTTCCCTCATCGCCTACGCCTGCTGACCGACAAAGAGTGGCCAGGCTAGGCCCGTGGTACTAGCCGGCGGATCAATGTGTGGCTGATCAGCTGACGCGGCGGTCGTGACGGTCGCCCTAGCGTGGGTGAGGTCAGAGGTAACAGATGAAGGAGCGCAGATGATCGAGGTCAGAAACCTCAGTAAGCGTTACGGGGAAAAGCTCGCGGTTGACGGCTTGGACTTCGTGGTGCAGCCGGGGGTCGTAACGGGTTTCCTTGGGCCGAACGGGGCCGGCAAGTCGACGACGATGCGGCTGATCGCCGGGCTGGATGAGCCGAGCGGCGGCAGCGTGCGGGTCAACGGGGCCGCGTACCGGTCGGCCGTCGCGCCGATGGCGGAGCTGGGTCTGCTGCTGGAGGCGAGGGCCATGCACACGGGCCGCTCGGCCCGTAACCACCTGCTCGCACTGGCCCAGACCAACGGGATCAGCCGGCGGCGCGTGGATGAGGTCATCGACATGGTCGGGCTGCGCGAGGTGGCCGGCAAGCGGGTCGGCGGGTTCTCCCTGGGGATGGGCCAGCGCCTCGGGGTGGCCTCCGCGTTGCTTGGCGATCCGAGGGTGGTGGTTCTGGACGAGCCGGTGAACGGCCTGGACCCCGAGGGCGTGCTGTGGATCCGCAACCTGCTCAAGGCGCTGGCCGCGGACGGGCGCACGGTGTTCGTGTCGTCACACCTGATGAGTGAGATGGCCCAGACCGCGACCCGGCTGATCGTGGTGGGGCGGGGCCGGCTCATCGCCGACACCACGGTCGAGGAGTTCGTGGCCCGGGCCTCGGGCAGTTCGGTCACCGTCCGCACGCCCGAGGCCGGCCGTCTGCGGGACCTGCTGCTGGGGCCGGACGTCACCATCACCAGCGAGC
>WNGQ01002770.1_pt1 | contig 22435 bp, 15 predicted proteins | sample 5407661 | NCBI WGS metagenome assembly WNGQ01 (sample SAMN13153382, study PRJNA577476) | soil metagenome | isolation source: 60 cm soil or saprolite under Garry oak tree replicate 2 | place: USA:California | collected 2016-06-15 | reverse complement strand
GCCGCGCTGATCGTCGCCGCGCTCCTCGCCCCCTTCCGCCTCGGCGGACTCGCCGTCGTCGCCGCATTCGCGACCGCAGTGTATTTCATCGCCGGATTCGATTTTGCGCCACTGACCGCGACGCGCAAGATCATTCTTCTGGGACTCGCCGCGCCGGTGGCTGGCATCGTCATCGATTTCGCTTTCCGGCCGACGCGTCTCGAGGCGCTCGTGCTCGCCCTCGCCGGAGCCGCCGCGGCGGCATGGATTTTCTGGCCGATACTCGCGCAGAAGGACCTCGAGCGGGCGCTGCTGCCCGGAGGTATCGCCGTGCTCGCCACAGCCTGGATAATAGGGTTCTCACACAGCCGCCTCGCGGAGGACGGCGTGCGCGCGGGCGCGGCCGGCCTCGCCCTCGGAGCAGGCGCCGGAGGGGCGGCGATCCTCGGTGCCTCGTTGACCTATGGCCTGTACGGCATGGCGGTCGCAGCCGGCGCGGGCGCGTTCCTGCTGGTGCAGATGATCACCGGGAAGAAAACTCACGCGGGCGCGACCTTCATGCTCGTCGCCGCGCTGGTCACCGCGCTGCTCGCCGCCGCCGCCATGATCCTCGCGCAGCTGCCGTGGTACACCGTCGCCGCGCTCGCGCTCGTGCCGGCCGCGGCGAGCTTGCCGGTAAACGAAGGTGCGCCGGTCTGGCTGCAGGCGCTGCTGCTGTCGTTCTTCGGACTCTTCGCGGCCGGAATCGCCTGTGCGCTCGCCTGGCACGCGGGCGGCTGAGGAATGAACCCTTAGAGGAGGCGGCTCATCATGCAGACACCCCCGCAACATTCGCGATACGTATTCCCGGCTCTCGGCGCGTTTTACGAGCGGTGCCAGCGCTTCACCTGGCCGGTTTTCCGAGTGGCGCTCGGCCTGTGGTTCGTTCCACACGGATGCCAGAAGCTGTTCGGCTGGTTCGGCGGGAATATCGCCGGCACGGCGAAGGGGATGGCGGCGGCGGGACTCGAGCCCTCGATGTTCTGGGCGTACTACATCGGGACCCTCGAGCTGGTGGGCGGCCTTCTGCTCGCCGTCGGCTTCCTGACGCGGCCCGTCGCCGCGCTCTTCGTCGGATTCATGATCGTCGCCGCGTTTCATGTCAACGTGAAGGCGGGCTATTTCTGGACCAGCCGCGGCATGGAAATGCCGCTCCTTCTTCTGGTCCTGTGCCTGCTGATCCTGATCCGCGGGGGCGGTGAGTATTCGGTCGACCGTCGCATCGGGCGCGAGATCTGAGCCGCGTGTCAGGCCCGTCTTATTGAATGACCCCGCCGCCGAGGCAGGTTTCGTCGCGGTAAAGAACGACCGACTGGCCGGGGGTCACCGCCCACTGCGGCGCCGAGAATTCGACTTCGAGGCCCTCGTCGCCGATGCGGTCGATGCGGCAGGCTGCGTCGGCCTGGCGGTAACGCGTCTTCGCGCCATAGGAGGAGCGCGCCTGCGGGGCCGCGCCGCTCACCCAGGCGAGGTCCTCCGCGCGAAGTTTCCGCGACAGCAGCAGCGGGTGGTCGCGCCCCTGCACGACGATCAATTCGTTGTTCGCCAGATCCTTGGCGCAGACGTACCAGGGCTCGCCCGCCGAATCCTTCAAGCCGCCGATGCCCACGCCTTTTCTCTGACCGATGGTATAGAAGGAAAGCCCGATGTGTTGCCCGACAGTCCTGCCCTCGGGCGTGCGCATCGGACCGGGCTTCCTCGGAAGATAGCGGTTCAGAAACTCGCGAAAGGGCCGTTCGCCGATGAAACAGATTCCGGTCGAGCCGCGCTTGGCGGAGTTATGCAGCCCGGCCTCTCCGGCGATTCTGCGCACTTCGGTCTTTCTCAGCTCCCCGACGGGGAACACGACGCGCGCGAGCTGCGCCTGAGTGAGGCGATGCAGGAAATAGCTCTGGTCCTTGACGGAATCGGCTGCCTTGAGCAGCTCGAACCTTCCCCCCGATTCCCTTACGCGGGCATAGTGCCCGGTGGCGATGTGCTTCGCACCCAGCGCGATTGCATGGTCCAGGAACGCCTTGAACTTGATTTCCGCATTGCACAGGACGTCCGGGTTGGGCGTGCGGCCCGCCGAATATTCCGCGAGGAAGGCGCCGAAGACGCGCTCCTTGTACTGCGCCGAGAAATTCACCGCCTCGAGCTCGATGCCGATCACCTCGGCGACCGAGGCGCAGTCGACGAGATCCTGCCGCGTCGAGCAGTACTCGTCGTCCTCCTCCTCCCAGTTCTTCATGAAAAGGCCGACCACGTCGAAGCCCCGGCGCTTCAGGAGCAGCGCGGCGACCGACGAGTCCACGCCGCCCGACATGCCCACGACTACGCGTTCACCCGCCATCGACGGACTCAGGCTACGCGGCGCTGGTTCCCGCGGATGAACTCGGCCATGCGCGCGACGCCCTGCTCGATCGCGGTGTTCGAGGCGGCGTAGGAGAAGCGGATGTGCTGGCCCTCGCCGGGCACGCGCGCGCCGAAGTGGATGTCGGCGAGCACCGCGACCCCGGCCTCGTTGAGCAAGCGCTTCCTCAGCTCCTCCGAATCCGTGGCACCGACCATGCGGCAGGCCTCGGTCACGTTCGGCCAGGCGTAGAAGGCGCCGCCCGGCGTCTTGCAGGAGACGCCAGGGACCTTGTTCAGCAAGCCCACGATGAGGTCGCGCCGCGCGAGGAACGAGTCGCGCATCTTTTCCGCATCGTCCTGCGGACCGTTGATCGCCTCGACCGCCGCCCACTGGCTGACGTGCGAAGCGCAGGATTCGGTGTTCGTCACCCAGCGCACGAACTGCGGCGCGAGGACTGGGTTCGAGGCGAAGCCGATGCGCCAGCCGGTCATCGCCCAGGTCTTGGAGGCGCCGTCGGAGATGATCGTGCGTTCGACCATTCCGGGCAGCGACGCGATCGACGCGAACGATCCCTCGTAGCACAGCCGCGAGTAGATCTCGTCGGCGTAGATCCAGACTTCAGGGTGCCGCCTCAGGATGGCCGCGATGGCTTCGAGATCCCTTCTCGCCAGGATCCCGCCGGTCGGATTCTGCGGAGAGTTGACGATGACGAGCTTTGTTTTTTTCGTGATCTTCGATTCGAGCTCGGCCGGGTCGAAGGCGAAATTGCGGGCCTCGCGCAGGTGAAGCGGCACCGGCACCGCGCCGTTTGCGACGATCTGTGACTCGTAGATCGGGAACCCGGGATTCGGATAGATCACCTCGTCGCCGACCCCATAGTCGGTGGTCGAAAGAATCGTATAGGCGATAAAGGGCTTCGCCCCGCCGCCGATCACGACGTCCTCCGGCCGGATCGAGAGGCCGCGCATCTTTCCCATGTAGCGCGCCGCCGCCTCGCGCAGCTCGACGATGCCGCCCGACGGGGTGTATCCGTGCCGGCCTTCGCGCACCGCCCGCACGGCCGCATCCTGGATATTCGCGGGCGTATGGAAATCCGGCTGCCCGATGCAGAACGAGATGATGTCCTTGCCCTGGCGGACGAGCTCGTTCACTTCGCCGAGGACGACGAAGGCGTTCTCGGTGCCGAGGTTGGCGGTGCGGCGGCTGATGCGGGGCATGGGCGGCCGGTCAGGCGGTTGCAAGGGACGCCATTCTAGCCTATGCGGCGGCGCCCTCGTGCCCTATCATTGGCCGTATACCGGAGACTCGGATGCTGATCAACTGCGCGGCATATCAGGACGGCAAGAAGCTCGGCGACATCGCGCCCGAGGACATCGGCAAATACGTCAGCCGCCCCGAGTGCTTCGTGTGGGTCGCGATGAAGGACCCCGGGCCGGGCGAGCTCGCCGCCATGCAGCACGAGTTCGATCTGCACGAGCTCGCCGTCGAGGACGCGCGTCACGGCCACCAGCGGCCCAAGATCGACGAGTACGGAGACTCGCTGTTCGCGGTGCTGCACAACATCGAGGTCGTCGGCGGCGAGCTCAAAGTCGGGGAGGTCGACATCTTCGTCGGCAGGAATTTCGTGCTGTCCGTGCGCAATCAGGCCGAACCGGGCTTCGCCGCCGTGCGCGCGCGCTGCGAGCGCGAGCCCGAGCTGCTCAAGCACGGCGCAGGCTTCGTGTTCTACGCGCTGATCGACGCAGTCGTCGACAGGTATTTTCCCGCGCTCGACGCAATCGAGGACGAGTTCGAGAAGTTCGAGACGCAGATCTTCTCCGGCAAGTCGCTGCGCGCCAACATCGAGGGACTCTACTACGTGAGGCAGAAGCTCACCACGCTGCAGCACGCGGTGCTCCCGCTGCTCGAGGCGGTCGGCAAGCTCTACGGCGGCCGCGTCCCGCTAGTGTGCTCGGGGCTGCAGGATTACTACCGGGACGTCTACGACCACCTGGTTCGGATCAACCAGAACATCAACGGCCAGCGCGACACCGTGACCACCGCGATCCAGGTGAACGTGGCCATGATCACCTTCGGCGAGACCGAAGTGACCAAGCGCCTCGCAGCCTGGGGCGCGCTCATCGCGGTGCCGACCTTCATCGCCAGCGTCTACGGCATGAACTTCGCGCAGATGCCGGAATTGAAATGGGCGTTCGGCTATCCCATGGCGCTCGGCGCGATGGCCGCGATCAATGCCTACCTCTGGATCCGCTTCCGGAGGGCCGGCTGGCTCTAGTCCCGGCCGCGGGCTTGGCGCGGGAAGCGTAGAGCGAACGGAAGGTCCTGCCGGATTTCGGCGCGGGGAAAAACCGCCCGCGGGTCCACTCCCGCCCGAAGGGCAGCACGGCTATCATCCCGTCGCGTCCGCCGAGGAGGCGCAGGAACCGCACGGCGATCGCCATCGCGAGCGCGTACAGGCGCGGATGCCTCGCCGTCCATGACCACAGCCGGATCGCCGCCCTCTCGGACCGGGGGCGCAGGCCGCGATCCACCTGCTTTTCGCGAAGCTTGCGCAGCAGCTCGGGCAGCGGGATCTTGACGGGACACGCCACCGAGCACGCGCCGCAAAGCGTCGCCGCGTGGGGAAGGTCGAGCGCGTTTTCCAGGCCGACGTAACTGGGCGTGAGCACCGAGCCCATCGGGCCGGGGTAGACCCAGCCGTAGCTGTGTCCTCCGACCGCCCTGTATACGGGACAGTGGTTCATGCAGGCCCCGCATCGGATGCAGCGCAGCATCTCCTGCATGTCGCCGCCCACGAGATGGGTGCGGCCGGCGTCGACCAGGATGAAGACCATGTGCTCGGGCCCCTCACTATCCTGCCGCCCGCGCGGGCCGGTGAACACGCTCAGGTAGTTGGAGATCGGCTGGCCGGTCGCCGAGCGCGTCAGGAGCCTGAGCAGGGTCGAGAAATCCTCCAGCGTCGGGAGGACCTTCTCGATGCCGGTGATGCACACGTGCACGCGCGGCAGCGTCGTCACCATGCGGCCGTTGCCTTCGTTCGTGACGATCACGCCCGATCCGGTTTCAGCGATCAGGAAATTGCCGCCCGAGATGCCGAGATCGGCCGAGAGGAAATGCTCCCGCAGCACCTCGCGCGCTTCGCGGGTCATGCGCGGGATGTCGTCCTTGCGAGGCGCGTGGTGATGAGCCTCGAACAGGACTGCGACCTCCTCTTTGCTCTTGTGAAGCGCCGGCGCAATGATGTGCGAGGGCGGCTCGCCGGCGAGCTGCAGGATGTATTCGCCGAGATCCGTCTCGATGGGCGTGACTCCGTTCGCCTCGAGCGCTTCGTTTACTCCCGCTTCCTCCGAAAGCATCGACTTCGACTTGATCGCTTTTCTTACCCCGTGCCGGCGGCAGATCTCGACGAGCAGCTCGCACGCTTCGGCTCGGGTCTCGGCAAAAAGCACCGTCGCGCCGCGGCGCACGGCTTCCGCCTCGAAGCGCTCCAGCCACGCATCCAGGCTCGCCAGCGACCGGTCGCGGATCGCCGCGCCCTCCCCGCGCAGCGCTTCGAAGAGCTCCGGGCCGAACTCGGCCACCGCCTTGGCGCGAAGCGCCGTGAACCCCGTGGACTGGAATTTGCGCAGACTCGCCTGCAATGTCGCATCGGCGAGCGCCTCCCCCGACCTCGCCTTGAAGTGCATTGATTGGACGTGCAAGGCGCTAACCCTCGGCAGTTCCGGCGAGCACTTCGGCGACGTGCAGAACCCGCGTCTTCGCGTCTCCGCGGCGACGCAGCCGCCCCTCGATGTTCAGCATGCAGCCCAGGTCTCCGAGCACGACCGCCTGCGCGCCGCTCGCCTCGATGTTCGCGCACTTTTTTTCCGCCATCGCCGATGAGATATCGCCGTACTTGATCGAAAAGGTGCCGCCGAAGCCGCAGCAGGTTTCGCACTCTTCCATCTCGACGAGCCTGAGTCCGGCCACTTTCGCGAGGAGCTGCCGTGGCTGTGCCTTCACGCCGATCTCTCTCAAGCCCGAGCACGAATCGTGATACGTCACGGTGGCGTCGAAGCTCGCGGAAACGCTCGCGCGCTTCGCGATCTTGGTCAGGAATTCCGTGAGCTCGTACGTGCGCCCGGTCAGCCCCCGCGCCCTCGCGAGCATGGCGGGCTCGTCTGCGAAGACTTCGGGGAAATGCGCACGGATCATTCCTGCGCACGAACCCGAAGGCACGACCACGTAGCGGCATTCTTCGAACTGCGCGATCAGCCTTTCGGCGAGCGAGCGCGTCGCTTCCCGGTCGCCGGAGTTCCAGCCGGGCTGCCCGCAGCAGGTCTGCATCGCCGGGACCGTCACCTCGTATCCGGCGTCCTCGAGCAGCTTCAGCGCGGCCATCCCGATGGAAGGCCGCATAAGATCCACGAGGCAGGTTACGAACAGGCCGACGCGCATGAACTCGGGAAAAAAGGTTGAACGGAGGGCGCCGAAATCATAGCACGCGGGATTCGAGCGCCTTCGAAGCGCGCGCTCCGTATCGTGGTTTAGAATTGCGTCATTCGACATCCAGCGACAACCCGACGGCTGACGCCGAATCCAGGAATTCCAGCATGATCATCGACTTCGATTCCCATCTGCGCGAAGGCTATTTCATGGACGAGGTCTACAAGCTCGACGGCCCGTACGAGCGTTTCAGGCCGGTCAAGCTGAGCGACGGGCGCACGCACAACACGAAGTTTCTGCATTCCCTCGATCCCATCAGCCCGCAGGGGCACGCCGCTCACCGGCACCCCTATATTTACGACCCCAAGACCAACTGGCGCGGAGGCGATATCGCGGCGCGGCAAGTGGGCGGCTACGACATGGCGCGCCGCCGCGAGGACATAGGCAAGGAAGGCATCGACAAGCAGCTGATATTCCCGACCCAGATCACCATCGCGACCTCGAACATCGGCGGACTGGGACGCGAGTGCGCGCGCCTTTTCAACGATTGGGTGGCGAGACTGGTGAAGGGTCATGAGAATATTTTTCTGCCGGTGGCGATGGCGCCCGCGGGCTGTCCCGAAGCCATGGCGGATGAGTTGCGCCGCTGCGTGAAGCAGCTCGGCTTCAGGACTTCGCACCTCGTGCCTTATTGCGGAACGCGCAATCTGGACGACTCGAGCTTCTACCCTTACTACCAGGCGGCGGAAGAGCTCGGCGTTCCGCTGCTATGCCATCCCAACAGCAACGGCGAACTGGTCGACCGGTTCGACAATTTCTACAAGACCCATGTGCTCGGGCGCCCGACCAACTGCAGCGCGGCCCTGGTGGCGCTGGTGCTGGGAGGCGTGCTCGAGAAATTTCCCAAGCTCAAGGTCGTGTTCTTCGAGTGCAGCGCCGAGTGGATCCTGTACTGGATGCACCGCATGGACGACGACTGGGACTGGGCGAAGGATTTCCCGCAGATTTCGGGCATGCTCAAGATGGCGCCCTCGGAGTACATACGCCGCAACTGTTATGTGACCTGCGAGGCCGACGAAGCCGATCTCGCGCGGCCGATCGCCGAGATCGGCGAAGATCACATCCTCATGGCGAGCGACTATCCGCACTTCGACTCGGAGTACCCGCACACCGTTTCGAGTATTCGCGCTCGCAAAGATCTCACCGAGCGCCAGAAGAACAAGATTCTCGGCGAGAACGCGGCGCGCCTGCTCAATCTGTAGCGGCCGCATGCGCGGGTTCCTGCTTCTCTTCGGCCTCGCCGCCGCGAGCGCGGGCTTCGCGGTCGAGCCCACGCGAGGCGTCTCCGCCGTCGCCTCCTACTCGGGCCAAGATCGCACCGAGCGCCTCGTCGCCGCCGCGAAGAAGGAAGGCGAGCTCATGCTGTACTCGTCCCTCACGCAGGACGACCAGCTCAAGCTCGTCGCCGACTTCAAGCGCCGCTACGCGGTTACCGTGAAGTTCTGGCGCGGCAGCCAGGCGCATATCCTGCAGCGCGTGCTCAGCGAAACGCGCGGGGGCCGCTTCGAGTTCGACGTCCTCGAGACCAACGCCCCGCAGATCGAGGCGCTCGCGCGGGAACAGCTGCTGCAGAAGATGAACTCACCCTACGTCGAGCAGGAATTGCTTCCCGAGGTCATGCCGCCGCACGGCGAGTGGGCGCCCGACCGGCTCAACCTGCTCGTCTACGCCTACAACACCCGCTTGGTGAAGGCCGCGGACGTGCCGAAGTCCTGGCAGGCTCTGCTCGACCCGAAATGGAAAAAGCGCATCGGCGTGGAATCCACGAACGTGGAATGGTTCGCCGCTCTGGTCAAATCGCTGGGCGAGAAAGCGGGGCTCGAGCTGTTCCGGCGCATGGCCGACAACGGCTTGGCGGTGCGCACCGGTCACAATCACAGCGCCGTCCTGGTTGCCGCCGGAGAAATTCCCCTGATGCTGGGGATCTACAGCCACGACGCCGACCGCATGAAAGCCAAGTCCGCGCCGGTCGACTGGTTCATCCTGCCGCCGGCCGTCGTGCTGCCCTCCGCAGTCGCGGTCTCGCGGCGCGCACCCCATCCCAACGCCGCAGCGCTCTTCTACGACTACATGCTCACCGACGGCCAGCGCTTCTACACGGAAGTGCACCGCGTGCCTGCGAACAAGAACTACGACACGCCGGTGCGGCGCCTGGTGTACGAGCGACAAGCCGTCAAAATCGTGAATGCACAGGAAGCCATCGACGACTACGAAAAGTGGCTGGACCTGTACAAGCGCATTATCGTCGACCGGTCGCAGCACTGATCCCGCGCGGGACGCAGGCCTCCTGCAAGTGACGGGCTAGGACGCGACCATTCCGTGGACGCTGAACAGCTGCTCGGGATCGGTCCAGACTTTTTCGGGAGTGAAGCCGGCCCGTTTGCCCAGTTCCTGGAATTCGGCGATCGAGTACTTGCAGGAAATCTCGGTGTGGATGGTTTCGCCCAGCGCAAAATCGAACCGCCGGCCGGCGACGTGCACGAACTGCGAGTACTGGCTCTCCAGGTGCATCTCGACGCGGCCCAGGATCGGGTCGTAGAAGGCCTTGTGGCGGAAGCGCTTCACCTGGAAATCCGCCTCGAGCTCGCGATTGATCCGGTGCAACAGGTTGAGGTTGAACTGCGCCGTGACGCCCCCGGGATCGGCGTAGGCGGCATCGAGAGTGGTCTTGTCCTTCTTGAGGTCCACGCCGATCAGAAGGACTCCTCCCGCCCCAGCGATCTTGCGCGCCTGCCTCAGAAAAACGAGCGCCTCGGCGGGCGTGAAGTTGCCGACGGTGGAGCCGGGAAAAAACACCGCCTTCCTGCGGATCGGTACCCCTACGAACTCGGGCAAGGCGAGGGGCCGCGTATGGTCGGCGCAGATGCCGACGATGTTGAGGAAGGGAAAGCGGAGGGCAAGCTCGTTTGACGAAGCGCGCAACGTATCGAGCGCGATGTCGACCGGAACGTACAGCTGCGTCTGCAGCGCCTGGATCAGGATGCGCGTCTTGGCTTGCACGCCGCTGCCGAACTCGATCAGCTGGGCCTCGGGCCCGACGAATTGGGCGATTTCCGCGATGTTGCCGCGCAGGATCGCCATCTCGGTGCGCGTCAGGTAGTACTCGGGCAGCTCGCAGATCGCTTCGAACAGGCGGCAACCCTGCTCGTCGTAGAAATACTTCGGCGGAATGCTCTTCTGGGGAAGCGCAAGGCCGGCGAGCACGTCCTCCGAGAGCCTCTCCGCGCGTGGAAGAAAGCTGTAGAAGCGGACCACCCCAGGTGCCCGGGGCTGGGGCGAGGGCTGGGGGTTCATGCCGCGGGCCGGAAACTAGCCCGGCCAGGCGTTCCGTGCGTAGATCGACGCGAAATCACCCCGCGGCGGCAATGCCGCGGATGTCTGGCGTGCGTTGGACCGGCCGGAGGCGAATTCCAGCCATTGACGTATGCGGGTCGCGTCGCCGACACGAGTGTACTTGCCCCAGGAGTCCAGGAGCACGATGATAATCGAACGCTCGGCGAGCGTCACCTGCATGACCAGACACCGCCCCGCCTCGGCGATGTAGCCGGTCTTGGACAAACCGATGTCCCAGCGGGAGCTGCGCGTGAGATTGTTGGTGTTGCCGAAGCGCATCGCGCGGCGGCCGATCTTGACCTGGTACGAAGTCGAAGTCGTATAGTCGCGGATCTTGGGGTAGGCGTGCGCGGCTTGCACGAGCTTCGCCAGATCCTGCGCGGTCGACACGTTGCGGCCGGAAAGCCCCGTGCCGTCCTCGAAGCGCGTGCCCGTCATGCCGAGGAGTTGCGCCTTGAGGTTCATCGCCAGCACGCACGAGTCTTTTCCACCCGGGTAGGAGGTCGCGATCGCAGAGGCGGCGCGGTTCTCCGAAGCCATGAGCGCGAGGTGCAGCAGCTCGTCGCGCGTGAGCGTCGTTCCCACTTGCAGGCGGGAGTGCGAGCCGCGCAACCTGTCGACGTCCGCTTTGCCGATCGTCACCAGCTCGTCGGGGTCGAGCTCCGCGTCCAGCGTGACGATCGCGGTCATCAGCTTGGTGAGCGACGCGATCGGCAACTTCGATTCCATGTTCTTGCCGAGGAGAATTTCGCCGGATTGCTGGTCGACGACCAGCGCGGCCTGGGATTTCAGCGCCGGTTGGCGCAGCTCGCGCGCGAACACCGTGGTCGAAACCACCGCCAGTGCAAGGAGCGACATCGCGATGAACCGCACCCTTCCTCCCAGTTTCTTGTTGGGCCGGCCAGTTTAGCCTTGGCCGATTTAATTTGCAACGAAAATAGCGGGATACGCGTGACACTTCACACGAGGTCGCGAAAATGTCCGATCCTCCTCAGGCCGCCGCCTGCTCGGCCTCCTCTTGCAGTTGCAGCGCCCACATCTGGGCGTAAGCGCCGTCTTGCTCCAGCAGATCCCTGTGGGTGCCCCGCTCCAGGATACGGCCCTGATCCAGAACGATAATCTGGTCCGCGTCCATGACGGTGGAAAGGCGGTGAGCGATCACCAGGGTGGTGCGCCCGCGGGCGATGCGGTCGAGCTCCGCCTGGATGCCTTGCTCGGTTTCCGAATCGAGCGCGGAGGTGGCCTCGTCGAAGATGAGGATGCTCGGGTTTTTCAGGACGGCGCGGGCGATCGCGACCCGCTGCTTTTCCCCTCCGGAAAGCTTCAGGCCGCGCTCCCCCACCCGGGATTCGTACCGGTCGGGAAGGCTCTCTATGAATTCGTGGATGTGCGCCGCCTTCGCAGCCTCGATGACCTCTGCGGGCGATGCGCTCGGCCGCCCGTAGTGAATGTTGTAGACAATCGTGTCGTTGAAGAGCACCGTGTCCTGCGGCACGATGCCGATCGCGGCGCGCAGGGACGACTGCGTCACGCCGCGGATGTCGGCGCCGTTGATGGTGATGCGGCCCGCGTTGACGTCGTAGAAGCGGAACAAGAGTCGCGCCAGGGTGGATTTTCCCGAGCCGCTCGCGCCCACCACGGCGACCTTGCTTCCGGACGGGATCTCGAAGGACACGTCGAAAAGGATCTGGCGCCGCGGCTCGTAGGAAAAATCGACGTGCTCGAAACGCACGGTCGCGCTTCCCGCGCCTTTTCCAAGAGGCAGCGGCGCCGCATCCGGCCGGTCCTGTATCTCCCGGTCCTGGGTGAGCAGGCGGAACATGCGGTCCATGTCGGCGAGCGCCTGCTTGATCTCGCGGTACACCATGCCCAGGAAATTGAGCGGGATGTAGAGCTGGATCAAAAGGCCGTTCACGAGCACTAGGTCGCCGAGCGTAAGCGTCTTGGCAACCACCCCCTCAGCGGCCAGGATCATAAGCAGCGTCACCGCCACGGCGATGATGCAGCTCTGCCCGATGTTGAGGAGCCCGAGCGAGGCCTCGTTCTTCACTGCCGCCGATTCGTACTTCTGCAGGTTCTCGTCGTACCGGCGCGCCTCGTATTCCTCGTTGTTGAAGTATTTCACCGTTTCGTAGTTGAGCAGGCTGTCGATCGCGCGCGTGTTGGCCTTCGAATCCAGCTCGTTCGCCTGGCGGCGGATTCCCATCCGCCACTCGGTGATCGACACGCTGAACGCGATGTAGAGGGCCACCGCGACGAAAGTGACCGCCGCGAAGCGCCAGTCGAACTTGGTGAGAAGGATGACCGCTACCAGGCTGAACTCGAGGATCACCGGGACGATCGAGAACAGCATGTACGTCAACAGCGTCGAGATGCCGCGCGTGCCGCGCTCGATGTCGCGCGACACGCCGCCCGTTTGTCGCTCCAGATGAAAGCGCAGTGACAGGTTGTGCATGTGGCGGAACACGGTGAGAGCGACGCGGCGGATCGCGCGCTGCGTCACGCGCACGAACACGACGTCCCGGAGCTCGGCGAACAGCGTCGTCGAAAACCTGAGGAGCCCATAAGCAGCGAGCAGCGCGAGCGGCAGCACCAGGACCGCGGTCTGGGCGTCCAGCGAATCGACCACTTCCTTGAGGATGAGCGGCACGCCGACGTTGGCGAGCTTGGCGGTGGTCAGGAACGCGAGCGCGAGCGCCACGCGGACGCGAAATTCCCACAGATAGGGGACGAGCATCCCGAGCGCGCGCCATTCGCTGCGCTGTTTCGGTGCAGCGGAATCCTTCCGCGGGACGGGCAAGGCGAAGCTGCGGTGATCGTGGGCCATGGAGGAGTGTCATGTTACATGGAGGCGGGGTACAAGCGGATCAAGTGCTGCCGCGAGGTGCCGGAGCGGCGTATCATGACGGGATTGCGCTAGAGCACCCAAAGAACATTCCGGAGGGCCCATGCCGCTCGCTGTCTGGATCATCGCAGTCGTCGCCGTTTTCCTTGCGCTTGCTTACCTGAATTCGCCGGGCTGGCTGTGGATTGCCACGGGCGCGGTCGCGCTTCTCGCCGGTCTGGGGGCAGGAGCGCTTGCTATGGACATCTTTCTCGCGCTCTCGGCGATATTCGCCCTCGGCAGCGTCGTGCTCGGCGTTTCACCGCTGCGCCGCCTACTCGTTTCGCGCCTCCTTCTTGGCTGGTACCGTGGCCAGCTTCCGGCCATGTCCCAGACCGAGCAGGAGGCGATCGACGCGGGCACGGTGTGGTGGGACGGCGATCTCTTCTCCGGCCGCCCCGACTGGGGAAAACTTCTCGCGCTGCCGCGACCGAAGCTCACCGCCGAAGAACAGTCGTTCTTGGACAACGAGACCGAGCAGCTGTGCGCGATGGTGAACGACTGGGAGACGACGCAGGTGTATCAGGACCTGCCGCCGCACGCGTGGCAGTTCATCAAGGACAAGGGCTTCCTCGGGATGATCATCCCGAAGAAATACGGCGGCAAGGAGTTCTCCGCGACCATGCATTCGCAGGTGATCCAGAAGCTCGGGACCCGGTGCAGCGCGGCAACGGTGCACGTCATGGTTCCCAATTCATTGGGACCTGCCGAGCTCCTGCTCAACTACGGCACGGACGAGCAGAAAAAGCACTACCTGCCGCGTCTTGCGAGGGGGCTCGAAATTCCCTGCTTCGGCCTGACGAATCCGCACGCAGGCTCCGATGCCGCGGCGATTCCCGATTTCGGCATCGTGTGCAAGGGAATGTGGGAAGGCCGCGAAGTGCTCGGCATGCGCGTCACCTGGGAAAAGCGTTACATCACGCTGGGCCCCATTTCGACGCTGCTCGGGCTCGCTTTCCGGCTCCACGACCCGGACCACCTGCTCGGAGAAAAGGAAGACATCGGCATCACCTGCGCGCTCGTGCGCACCGACACGCCGGGAGTCAATATCGGCCGCCGGCACAACCCTCTGAATGCCGTGTTCCAGAATGGTCCGAACTGGGGCAAGGACGTGTTTATGCCGCTGGATTGGATTATTGGCGGGCCGAAGATGGCGGGCCAGGGCTGGAGGATGCTGATGGAGTGTCTCGCCGCGGGACGCTCGATCTCGCTGCCTTCGTCGGGAACGGGCTACGCCAAGCTCGCCGCGCGCGCGACCGGCGCCTATGCACGCGTGCGCAGCCAGTTCAAGACACCGATCGGAAAATTCGAAGGCATCGAGGAGGCGCTCGCCCGCATCGGCGGCAACCTCTACACGATGGACGCGGCGCGCATGATGACCGCGGGCGCCGTGGACGTCGGCGAAAAACCCTCGGTGATTTCCGCGATCGTCAAGTATCACCTCACCGAGCGTGGGCGAGCCGTAGTCAACGACGCGATGGACATCCTCGGCGGCAAGGGTATCTGTCTCGGTCCCAACAACTTCATGGGGCGCATCTACCAGCAGCTGCCCATCGCGATCACGGTCGAGGGCGCCAACATCCTCACGCGCAACCTCATCGTCTTCGGTCAGGGAGCGATCCGCTGCCATCCGTACGTGCTGAAGGAAATGAACGCGGCGCGCGCAGGCGATCTGAAGAGTTTCGACGCCGCGCTTTTCGGCCACATCCGGCACGTCGTCTCGAACGAAACGCGCGCTTTCCTCATGGCGATCACCGGATCGCGCTTCGTTTCCGTTTCGCCCAAGGCCGCGCCCCAGACGCGCCGCTACTTCCAGCACCTGACGCGGATCTCCGCCGCGCTTGCCTTTGCGGCGGACGTCTCGATGCTAGTGCTCGGAGGCTCACTGAAGCGCCGGGAAAGGATCTCCGCGCGCCTGGGCGATGTCCTCTCCATGCTCTATCTCGCCTCGGCGGTGCTCAAGCGCTTCGAGGACGAGGGCCGACAGGAGGCCGACCTTCCGCTTCTGCACTGGTCGCTCCGGGACGCGCTCGCCCGCGCGGCCGAAGCGCTGCACGGGGTGCTCGCGAACTATCCGGTGCGGCCGGTCGGCTGGTTCCTGCGCCTGGTGACTTTCCCGCTCGGCCGGCATTTCGCGCCGCCCAGCGACGCGCTGGCGCACGAAGTCGCGCGCCTGCTGATCGCGCCTTCGGCAGCGCGCAACCGGCTCTGCGCCGGAATGTACCTGCCTACGCCTGAGAGCGAGCCCCTCGGGTGCCTCGAAGCCGCGCTCGAAGCGGCGATCAAGGCCGAAGCGGTCGAGGCCAAGATCCGTGCGGCCCAGAAATCCGGGGCGGTACGCGGCAAGACGCCCGAGGAGCTCGCAAAGGCCGCGCTCGCCGCGGGCGTCATCGACGCCGCAGAGCAGGCCCTGCTCAAGCGCGCGGCGCAGCTGCGCGACGAGGTGATCCGCGTGGACGATTTCCCGCAGGATCTCGGACTGTCCGAAGCAATCCGGCCCGCGCAGCCGCAGCGCGCCGCGGCCTGATGTTGTGGCCAAAGACATCTTCATCATCGACGGCGCACGCACGCCGTTCCTGAAATCGCGCAACAGGCCCGGCCCGTTCTCAGCGAGCGATCTCGCGACCGCCGCCGGCAAGGCCTTGCTCGTGCGGCAAGCCTTCGCACCGACTGAACTCGACGAAGTCATCCTGGGCTGCGCCGCGCCCTCGGTGGACGAAGTCAATATCGGACGCGTCGCGGCGCTGCGCATGGGCTGCGGTCTGAAGGTCCCGGGCTGGACCGTGATGCGCAACTGCGCCTCGGGCATGCAGGCGCTCGATTCAGGCGTAGCCAACATGCTCTCGGGACGCTCGAACCTCGTGCTGGCGGGCGGGGTGGACGCACTCTCGCGCGTGCCGCTCCTCTATTCGGAGGCCATGGTCGTCTGGTTCTCGAACTTCATGGCCGCGAAGACTCCTCTGCGGAAGGCCGCGATGTTCCTGAAATTGAAACCCGCTCAGCTGCTCACGCCCATCATCGGCATCATGAAAGGCCTGACCGACCCCTACGTGGGTCTTCTCATGGGTCAGACGGCGGAGAATCTCGCGTACCGCTTCGGGATCAGTCGCCGGGAAATGGACGAATTCGCCGCGGAGAGCCACGCCCGCGTCATTCGCGCCCAGGAGAACGGCGTATTCAACGATCCGCATGACGGTCTGGCCGGGGAAATCGTTCCGGTCTTCGACGACAAAGGCAATCTCTACAAGGACGACGACGGCGTGCGCAAAGACTCCACGGCGGAAAACCTCGCGAAGCTGAAACCCTTTTTCGACCGGAAGTACGGCAATGTCACCGCGGGGAACTCCTCGCAGATCACAGACGGTGCGGCGTGGCTGGTGCTCGCGACCGAAGAGGCGGTGAAACGCCACGATCTGAAGCCGCTCGGCCGGATCGTCGATTCGCAGTGGGCGGGCCTGGACCCGGCGCAGATGGGTCTCGGCCCCGTGCATGCGGCGACACCGATACTCAAACGGCACAAACTGACGCTCAACGACCTCGATGCCTGGGAAATCAACGAAGCCTTCGCGGCCCAGGTGCTCGGCTGCCTCGCTGCGTGGAAAGACGACAAGTACTGCCGCGAGGAACTGGGCCTGGACGCTGCGATGGGCGAGCTCGATGCCGGAAAGCTCAACGTGGACGGCGGCGCCATCGCGCTGGGCCACCCGGTCGGCGCTTCGGGCGCGCGCATCGTGCTGCACCTGCTACATGTTCTCAAACGCGCAAAAGGCAGGCGCGGCGTGGCCTCGATCTGCATCGGCGGAGGCCTCGGCGGGGCGATGCTGGTCGAGGCGCTGTAATCGTCGTGGCGGGCAAATATCAACACTGGAAGCTCGAGACCGACCGCGACAACATCGTCTGGCTGTCGTTCGACAAGAAGGGTGCCTCCGCGAACGTCCTGTCCGCCGACGCGATGGCGGAGCTCGACCAGATATTGGACGAGCTGCGCGCGAAGAATCCGCGGGGACTCATCATCCGCTCCGGCAAGGACTCCGGATTCATCGCGGGCGCCGACGTCGAGGAGTTCACCAAGATCAAGGACGCGGACGACGCGATGCGCCTGGTCAAGCGTGGCTGGGATCTCTATAACAAACTCGAAGCGCTGCCCTTCCCGACGCTTGCGCTCGTAAACGGCTTCTGCATGGGCGGAGGCGTCGAGCTCGCGCTCGCCTGCCGCTATCGCGTCGCGGTGGATCAGCCGGGAACGCGCTTCGCCCTTCCCGAAGTGATGCTCGGCATCCTTCCGGGCTGGGGCGGCGTCAAGCGCCTGCCGCGCCTCGTCGGCCCGACCGCGGCGCTCGACATGCTGCTCACGGGCCGGGCGGTGGATGCGCGCCGCGCGAGGCGTTTGGGTCTCGTGGATGAAGCCGTGCCGCCGCGCATCCAGGAGAACGCCGCGCGCACGATGGTGCTCGAGGCGCCCCGCCCGAGAACGCTTCCCCTCTTTCAACGGCTGATGAACTCCGGCCTGATGCGTCCGCTCGTCGTTCACCTGGCGAGAAAGCCCCGGCGTCCGTCATCGGGCTGCTGGAAGGCGATACCGCGCGCAACCTCATCCGCATCTTCTTCCTCCAGGAGCGCCTGAAGTCTCTCGGAAAGGACAGCGACTTCAAGGCGCAACACGTCCACGTGGTCGGCGCGGGCATCATGGGCGGTGACATCGCCGCCTGGTGCGCGATGCGCGGCCTGGCGGTGACGCTGCAGGACCAGTCGCCCGAGCGCCTCGCGCCGGCGATGAAGCGCGCGGCCGAGCTTTTCAAACGCCGGCTGCGCGACAAGCCCCGGATTCGGGACGCGCTCGACCGGTTGATTCCCGACGTCGCCGGGGACGGAGCGCGGCACGCGGACGTCGTCATCGAGGCGATTTTCGAGAACCTGCAGGCCAAGCGTGATCTGTTTGCGAAGCTCGAGGCGGCCGCGAAGCCGGAGGCGCTCCTCGCCTCGAATACGTCGAGTCTCAAGCTCGCGGACATCGGCGCGAAATTCAGGAATCCATCGCGCCTCGTGGGGATCCATTTCTTCAACCCGGTGCCACAGTTGCAGCTGGTCGAAGTGGTCAAGGGCGCGGTCACCGACTCTGGAGTCGCGAAGCGGGCGGCGGCCTTCGTGCGGCAGATCGATAAACTGCCCCTGCCGGTCAGGGACTCGCCGGGCTTTCTCGTCAATCGCGTGCTCGGGCCCTACATCGACCAGGCGCTGCGCATGGTGGACGAAGGCGTCGCGCCGGAAGCGCTCGACGCGTCGGTCACCGCGTTCGGCATGCCGATGGGGCCGATCGAACTGGCCGACACGGTGGGCCTCGACATCTGCCTTGCGGTCGGCAAGGAATTGGCGGGCGAAGGCGCCGAGCCGCCGAAAAAGCTCGCCGAGCTGGTCGCTGCGGGCAATCTCGGCAAGAAAACCGGCCGCGGCTACTACGTCTGGCAGAACGGCAAGGCGCGCAAAGGCGCCGCGCGCGGCGCCACGCCCGAACTCACCGAGAAGCTGATCGCGCCCTACCTGGAGGAAGCTCAGGCAGCGGTCGCCGAAGGCATCGTCGCCGACGCCGACCTCGCCGACGCCGGGCTCATCTTCGGAACGGGTTTCGCGCCCTTCCGCGGCGGGCCGTTGAACTACCTGAAGAGCAAAGCGGGAAATTCTTGAGGCTTCGCGTGCGGCGACGTTTGCCGGAAATAAATCACATTCTTCGGAGATGCAGGGGTTTTTTCGCGCCGTCGCATCGCGTATCGCTTGCCCTTGCGCGACGCGCCGTGGGAGAATTTTGCTCCTGGCCAGGGAGGGTCAAGGTGGCTCCAACACCAACCGCGGGCGCGCTGCGACGCCGCTTGCTCGTAGCGCTGCTCGCGCTGTGCGCGAGCGGCGCGATTGCGCAGACGCCGACGAAGCCGCAGCCTCCCAGGCCACAGTCTCAGGGTCCGGTCGCAGCGCCCTCCAAACCGCCGGCCCCGCCGCGATTCGCGATCCAGCGTTTTCTCGTCGAGGGCAATTCCATTCTCGCGCAAGGCGAGCTCGACCGGATCCTGGCGCCGTTTTCCGGAAAGGACCGCGACTTCGGAGACATTCAGCGCGCGCTCGAAGCGCTGCAGGATGTCTACGCCGGCCGCGGCTACAACGCGGTGCGCGTGAGCGTTCCCGAGCAGGATATTCGTTCCGGCCAGGTGCGTTTGAGCGTCGTCGAGGCGCGAATCCGGCGGATCCGGGTCCAGGGAAACCGCTTCTTCGACGAAAAGAACGTCAGGGGCGGCCTGCCTTCGCTCAAAGAAGGCAGTTCACCGAACACGCGCGCGATCGGCCAGGACGCCCAGCTCGTCAACGAGAACCCGGCCAAGCAGGTGAGCGTGGCGTTGCAGGCAGCGGAGGACCCCGGCCACGTCGACGCGACCGTTCGCGTCACGGACGAAAAACCCTCCAGGGTCTCGGTGTTCGCCGACAACACCGGCACCCCGAAGACCGGCAACTTGCGCACCGGCGTCGGCTACCAGAACGCGAACCTCTTCAACGGCGACGACATCGTCAACGCGCAGGTCGTCGGCTCTCCGGGCCATGCCTCCGATGTGAAGGTCTTCGGCGCAGGATACCGCGCGCCTATCTACAAGTGGAGCGGCGTCGTCGATGCCCTCGCGGGGTATTCGAGCGTCAATTCCGGCACGGTGCAGGATCTCTTCAACGTGTCGGGCAAGGGGACTGTCTTCGGATTGCGCTACACGCAGTTGCTGGGGCGAATCGATACCTACGAGCACCGCGTCGCATTCGGACTGGATTACCGGGCGTACAAGAACAGCGTCACCTTGGTGGGAACCACCGAGTCGCTCGTCCCGGATATCACAGTGCACCCGGCTTCGCTCACCTACAGCGGACGCGTGTCGCAGGTCGGCCGGGATCTGTCCTTCAACTTCTCCTACTCGCGCAACATTCCGGGCGGCAGCAAGGGTGACCAGGCGGCCTTTGATGAGCCCGGCCAGCGTTCGGGGGCCTCGGCGCGCTACTCGATCTGGCGCGCGGGTGTAGCGTTCTCGCAGCTGCTGCCTTCGGATTTCATCCTGCGCGCGGCAGCGAACGCCCAGCAGACCAAAGACCTTCTCGTCCCCGGCGAGCAATTCGGGATGGGCGGGGCGGATAGCGTGCGCGGCTACTACGAGCGCGAGACCGCGAGCGACATCGGACGGCGGTTTTCCCTGGAGGGCTACGGCCCGGATTTCGGATCGTGGATCGGCAGCACCTGGCGCGCGCGGGCGCTCGTGTTCTACGACGCGGCGCGCGGCCACGACAACGTTCTGGAGCGCGGGCCGGAAAACAATCTTGGGAGCTTCGGCCTGGGCGTGCGCGCGAACCAGGGCAAGTCCTTCGCGTTCCGGCTCGATGTCGCACGGGTCGTCAAGGATGCGGGCACCCGTCTGAACGGAGAATACCGGGCGCATGGCGCTGTCGCTTACAGCTTCTGACGCCGCCCGCCTGTGCGAAAAGTCACATGTCCTGCCTGCAGCCGCGGTCTAGAATGAGTTTCCCGTTTGCTGCGGGAACGAAGTTTGCTGCGGAAATGAAGTCCATCGGGGGGTAGCCATGTCCAGTTCCAGCGCCAAGCGCAGGCAACGCCGCGATTTCAAGCCCAAGCTGCTCGCGCTCTCGGTGGCCGCCTGCTTCAGTCTTTCCAACGGGCAGAGCTTCGCCAATCCCACGGGCGGCACGGTCAGCTCGGGCAGCGCGAGCTTTGCCAGCTCGGGCAACACTCTGACGATCACCAACAGCGCCAACGCCATCATCAACTGGCAGAACTTCTCGATCGGCGTCAACGAGATCACCCAGTTCCTTCAGTCCTCGGGCTCCTCCGCGGTGCTCAACCGCGTGGTGGGCGTGAACGGGGTGATCCCGCAAAGCGTGATCGACGGGGTGCTCTCGTCCAACGGCCGCGTGTTCCTGCTCAACTCGAGCGGCATCGTGATCGGATCGAGCGCACGCATCGACGTCGCGGGATTCGTGGCTTCGAGCCTGAACCTGTCCGACCAGGACTTTCTCAACGGGCGGCTGCGCTTCACCGAGACTCCCGGCGCGGGTGGAGTCTCCAACGCCGGCGTCATCGATACCAGCTCGCGCGGTCCCGGCGGGCGTGTCTTCCTGGTCGGCCCCGACGTGCAGAACTCGGGCCTCATCCGCTCCCCGCAAGGCGAGATCGTGCTGGCCGCGGGAAAGAGCGTTGAACTCGTCTACGAGAACTCGCCCTTCGTGACCGTGCGCCTCACAGCCGACAGCGAGCAGGCGCTCAACGTGGGACAGCTGATCTCCGATTCGGGCCGCATCGGCATGTTCGGCGCTCTGGTGCGCCAGAGCGGCGTGGTGGAGGCGAACAGCGCCGTGGTCGGGGCGAACGGCGAAATTCGCCTAGTGGCCACCAAGGATCTCACGCTCGATGCGGGCAGCCTCACGACCGCCAACGGACCGAGCGGCGGCACCGTGACGCTTCAAGCGCAGGGCGGTACCAACCTTATCTCCGGAACCGTCGAAGCCAAGGGCAGCTCCGGCCAGGGCGGAACGATCCAGGCTCTCGGCGTGCGCGTCGGAGTCATCGGCCACGGTGTGATCGACGCATCGGGCGACGCGGGCGGCGGCACGGTTCTCGTCGGCGGCGACGCGCACGGCGCCAACCCCGACGTTCAGAACGCGCAGCAGACCGTGATCGGTTCGGACGGAATCATCCGCGCCGACGCCGGCACCACCGGCGACGGCGGCCGCGTGATCGTATGGTCGGACGAGTCCACCAAATTCCTCGGCAGCATCTCCGCGCGCGGCGGCGCTCAGGGCGGCAACGGCGGGTTCGTCGAAACTTCGGGCAACGTGCTGCAGGCATCCGGCCGCGTGGACACGAGCGCCCCGAACGGAACGACCGGCAACTGGCTGCTTGATCCGCTCGACATAACAATCTCGGCTAATGGAATAGCCCTGCCCACCTGTCTATCCCTAACCGGAATCTGCTTCGACGACCTTCCGGGTTTACTTTCCGACATTTCGGTCAACACGATCAACGCCAGTCTTCTCACCACTTCGGTCACGCTCCAGGCGCATCACGATATCACTCTGACGAACACAAACCTGAACCTCATCGGAGGAGTTCCTGGTCTGACGTTCACCGCGCAAGCGGGCAACAACATCAATCTGGGCGGCTTCAACGTCACGTCGAACGGCGTCAACGTTACCCTGAGTGCCAACGATGCGGCATCCGGCACTGCGATCGGCACCGGCAGCATCACATCGTCAACCGGCTATGGGAACTTCAACACCAACGGCGGCAACGTGAATCTCTCGGGCTTCGGCGTCACCGTCGGCCTCATCAACACAACAGGAACTTC
>WNGQ01001717.1_pt1 | contig 22437 bp, 15 predicted proteins | sample 5407661 | NCBI WGS metagenome assembly WNGQ01 (sample SAMN13153382, study PRJNA577476) | soil metagenome | isolation source: 60 cm soil or saprolite under Garry oak tree replicate 2 | place: USA:California | collected 2016-06-15 | reverse complement strand
TCCCTCACGAGCTGATCCAGTCCTGGCTCCAACACCGGCGCCCGGCCCGATTCCACCATCTCCACCTTCGCCGGATTCACATCTACTCCCACCACTCGATGACCCTTATGCGCTAGGCAGGCTGCAGTCACGGCACCGACGTAGCCCATTCCGAACACGCTAACCGTCTTCATAATCAGTTTTTCCCTCGCAGCGGTTGAGTTTGTTGGTCAAGAAGGACCACGTCCGAATGCGATGCGTTTCTGAAATCTTTCATCTCGAGCAAGGAGTTACTGTAAAGTTGTTCGAGTTGAGCAATGAGACGATCGAAGCCGAAGTGCGTTTGCATCTTCACTTGCCCGGCTCGCGAGAGCCTTCTGGCGAAGTCGGCGTCTTGCAATATTCGCAGCATCGCTTGAGCGAGGGCCTGCGGATCCTGAGTCGGAACAAGCAATCCATCTACGCCGTCTACGATGATTTCAGGAGTTCCGCCAACGCGGGCGGCCACCACCGGGAGCCCGGCCGCCATCGATTCCAGCACGGAATTGGGCATTGCTTCGGCCTCTGAGGGCAGCACCGAAAGATCGCAGCACGCTAGTAGCTCGGGAACATCCGGCCGATGTCCGAGAAACAAGAAGCTTTCCTCCAACCCTGCTTGTCTCACTTGCTGTTCTAATTTGGGTCGCTCTGCGCCGTCACCGATCAGGACGAATTTTGCGCTAGGAACTGACCGGCAAACAATGTGAGCCGCTTCGATCAACCAAGCATGTCCCTTCACCCGGCTATACATGTTGGCCACAACGGCAATAAGCTTGGAACCTCTCCCGAAACTTCCCAACAATCCTTCTCGCTCTCCTCGTGCACCGGCAAATCGACGGACATCCACACCGTTGTAGATGACATGAATCTTTTCTGGGGGCAGCCCGTCTCGTTCGACAAGCAATCGCCGCACGGAAACCGAATTAACGATGACGTGAGTGGAGAGGCGGTAGATGGCGCGGATAGTCTTGCTTCGCCAATGTGTATACCAGTCCAGGTCCGCCAGATAGCGGCGGCTGGAAATAATGACCGGGGTTCGCACCAACCAACCGGCTGGAACTCCCAGTAAATTTGCCCACAAGTCATGCGCATGGATGACGTGAAACTGTCCCCTCCAGAGAAAAAGGGCCAAACGCATCAGCTGATAGACGCCATTGACTGAAAGGAGCGTCTTCTTTTTGGGAAACTCGACTACAGGAATACCTGCTTGCTGCAAAATCTCCAGCAACGGACCTTTCGCGCGCAAACAGCCTACAGTTACATGATGGGATGTCGACCGCAGGCGAAGGGCAGTTTGCACCATTTGGGTTTCCGTGCCACCAACGTCCAGCGTATCGACCAAATACAAGACACGCGCCCCTCCGTTGCCAGAGGGCGGCTTTAGCCTCGAAAGAGCGGCCTGGAATTTAGGCAGCCATTGTGCTGACGGCATATCATTCTTAACAACTGCGGCTCGATCTGTACTCAAAGTGCTAGGCATATTGCTGCGTCAATGCGATGGTCTAGTTAGCGCGCCACTTGTGCAGTCGTCGAAGAGGGAGGACTAAAGACCGGCAATTGAACGCCCTCAGGTTCGCCGCCGGGGCGGCACCAATAAGCGGCTGTTGACTGTACTTGGGTTGCAGGCTCAAGAAAATTGCGGTGCCAGAGCTCAAAAATAAGAAGATGCCAAATCTCCCAAGAGCGGTCGCGCAGGCCTTGGCGATGCTCAAAGATCCTGCGGCGCAACTCTTTCACATTGAAGTATCCTCGGTGGATTGTTTTTGGCTCCAGAAGGATCTCCAAGAGAGCTGGTGAAGGCTCCTGCCGAAACCAGTGAACGAGGGGCATGGAGAAGCCTCGCTTTCGCCGGTAGAGCACTTGCTTCGGGACACCAAGCCGCTCGGCCAGTCTTTTGAGGATGTACTTGGGCTCGCCACCGCGCGTTTTCCATCGGGGAGACAACTGCGCAACCCATTCGGCGAAAACATGGTCGAGGAGGGGAGCCCGGACCTCTAGCGAACACGCCATACTCATCCGATCTACTTTGGTCAAAATATCCGCCGGCAAGTACGTTTTGGCGTCGAGGTATTGGACTTTGCTTAGCGGATCGGAGTCAGAGCTGTGTTCCAGATAGCCTCGGAAGCGCTCGTAGGGAGAAGGCTCTCGGTCGGCCCAAACCAAGAAATCTTTAGAGAAGAGGGAGCGCTCTCGAACGAGGGCCGGGAGTATCGAAATTCCATCCAAGTAACGGTCGCCGAGAGGTAAGGAGAGATTATACAAAAACCTGCGACCTGGCCATTCGGTGGGTAACAACGGATGAATGGATTCACGATACCAACGACCTGTCCCCGCAGGAAACAAGCGAAGTCTTCGACGCTGAAGATAGGATCTGTAACGGTCGTAACCAGCGAACAGCTCATCTCCCCCATCTCCGGCCAAAGCCACTGTGACATGTTGACGAGCCAGGCGGCAGACATGATACGTCGGGACGATGGAAGAATCGCCAAACGGTTCTTCCAAAGAACGCGTCAGCGTGTGTACGGTTTCCTCGATGTTCGCCTCGACGACCATTTCATGATGCTCGGTGCCGAACCGTCGTGCGACCAGGCGGGCATATTCGGCTTCGTTGAAGTCCTCGCTGGAGAAGCCAATCGAAAATGTTTTGACTGGGCGCGAACTGGCGCGAGCCATGAGTGCAACCACAGTGGAGGAGTCAACCCCTCCGCTCAACAGCGCTCCGAGCGGGACATCGCTGAGCAACCGGATCCGGACTGCCTCAGCAAGGCGATACTCCAGTTCTTCCAAACATTCGTCCTCGGATCGAGGCGAATAGATTCCGTAGGATGGGAGGTCCCAATACTGGCTGATGCGGATTTGACCGGAGCTGAATTCGAGCAGGTGTCCAGGGGGCAACTTGTGGATCCGCGTAAAGGCAGTGTGCGGATCGGGGATGTAACCGAAGTAGAAGTAGCTGAGCAAGGCCTGGGGGTCAACCTCGGTAAGCTCGGGCGCCCCAGCCAACAACGCCTTGATTTCGGAGCCAAACAGGAGTCGTCCGTCACTCAACGCGTAATGCAGCGGCTTCTTTCCGAAGCGGTCTCTTGCCAGCAACAGACGTCCTCTTCGTTCGTCCCAGAGTGCGAACGCGAACATCCCACGCAGCCTCTGCACGCACTTGGACCCAAACTCCTCGTACAGGTGAACGATCACCTCAGTGTCAGTGCCGGTGTAGAAGCGGTGGCCACGAGCTTCCAGCGCAGGGCGCAGCTCTGGGAAGTTGTAGATCTCCCCATTGAAGACAACCCAGATGGTTCCGTCCTCGTTGTGAATGGGCTGATGCCCCGTAGACAAATCGATGATACTCAGCCGGCGCATGCCCAACGCGGCACGGCCCTTGGCGTAGATTCCTTCGTCGTCCGGTCCACGGTGCACGATGGTCTGGCACATTTGATGGACGTCTGCACCGCGGGCCAGGTAGTTATGCTCGGTACCGACGATGCCTACTATTCCACACATGGGTTTCTATGCTTGAGTTCTCTTCGACGAAAAATGCAAGCGATTTTCAAGTTGCCAATGCTGTTCCTGGATTCTTGGTGATCGCTTCTTCGGTGGTTTTTCTGATCTACGGGTTGGCATGTCGAAAGGATGCCGAACCGGTGTCAGCCTGACGCGGTTGGGGAATGGGGATCACCCACGCACCGTCCACTTCCACGGCCACCGAGCGCTGGAGAAGGGTCACAGACAAGACGAGGCGGTGGCGACCCTTGAAATCCATGAAGATCCCCTCGAGCCCGCAGAGCGGCCCGCATTCGACTCTTACCTTTTGCCCGATTTGCAGGAACGGCCAGGGCTGTCGAGGCAGCCCAGATTGAACGACGATCTGGATAGCAGCGATCTCCGCGTCCTCAACCGGCACCGGGTTCTTGCCGAATCCGACAACCTGAACTACCCCCGGCGTCACAAGTATCGGGAGCCGGTCCAACGGGTTGAACCGACAGAACAGGTAACCCGGGAATAGGGGCAGTTCGAGTTCTTTGATGCGATCGGACCAGCGGCGCCGGCACTTGTATAGCGGTAACAAAACTTCGTAACCCTTGTGACGAAGCTGTTTTGCCACAAAACTCTCATATCTGCACCTAGTCTGCAGAGCGAACCAAGGATGACTAACTTCAGTGGGCGCGAGATTCATCTTTACGCAAGCCTTTCAAACGCTATCAGTTAACCCTAACCTCAACGCGAACGAAAATTTGGGCAAGCTACCGCCCTCAGAGTCCCAAGTATCTGGCTCAGGTTGCGGGACCTGTTAGCAAATCCCGCGCAGAAACACGCACTTTGAAGACGAAATGGGCAGACGGTCTATCATTTTCTGTCCATCCCGTATCCGGCGTAATACGAGTAGGCACCGTAAGTTGCGTCATCGTCGGCGCCGTTCAGCACCACGCCCAGCAGATTTTTCCCCCGGAATTCCTGCAAAGTTGCCTGGGCCAAGTCGTAGGCTGTTAAATTCGCGCGAACAACTACGAGCACTCCGTCGCACAGCCCTGCCAACACTGTGGCGTCTGACACTGCGTGAACAGGAGGCGCATCCACGATGATCCAATCGAACACCGGGGCCATTCGATCAATCAACACTTTCAGCCGATTGTCCGCAAGCAATTCCGCCGGGTTTAATACGGATCTTCCGGCAGGGATGAAAAAGAGATCATCCTTCGAGTCGGTCTGGATAATCGAGAATTCATCGGCTTCCCCGCAAAGGTAATCGCTTAGACCTGGTGCAGAGGGAGCCCCCATGCGCACATGGAGCCTTGATGCGCGCAGATCTCCGTCAATCAGCAAGGCTCGCCGTTCGTGTTGGCGCGCGATCGCTAAAGCAAGATTAAGGGACACGAACGTTTTTCCTTCCCCGGGCACCGCACTTGTGACCAGCAGAGTGCGGATGGGCTGTTTATCTCGTAGCCGGTAGAGACGCGAGCGCAAAGTGCGGAACTGCTCGGCGCAGATCGCAAGAGACCGATTGCAGAAAACGGCATAGTCTGGGTTTAGCTTCCATCCGGGCGTTGCGCAGTGTCGCCGCAGCTCATCGAGCCGGAGATGGTGAGGAATTGGGGACTCGCTTGCTAGTTCCAGTGGGGGAACCATTCCTATAGGCGACGGCTCTGCTCCATCGCCGTGAAAGATTTCCGCCAAGAGAGAATCGCTTGGTTTAGCATCATTAGCCGACTCGATTGGCACTCTCCCTTGCTCGGCGTTCTTCAGAGCTTGGTAAATGCGGCTCATTCTTTCCCTTCCCTGGGTTCCGCAGTGATCGAGGCGTGCTGGCGGAACTGGTCCAATAACACGACGGAGTCTTCGAGCGGCGACCCAGCCGCGAGAGTATTTTTCGGGCACGCGGCACTGGTTGGTTGCGTGATCGGTTCGAGGCTATCCAGCTCAAATTCCTGTGCCACTTCGGCGACGAGGTGGGCTGGGACGGGCTTCTGTTGGTCGGCGAAGGAGTTGATCAGCACATGCTCGCAGAGAACGTTGATTACTCGGGGGATTCCGCGGCCGTACTTATACACGCTCTCGACAGCTTCTGGAGAGAAAATTGGTTCGCCGTTTGCTCCCGCAATGCGCAGCCGCTCGGCGATATAGCCATGAGTTTCCTCCAGCGATAGCGGTTTCGTCCTGGCGCGCACCGTAATCCTCTGCCGAAATTGCCGTAGTTGAGCGTGTTTGAGCTTTTCTTCGAGCTCCGGCTGGCCGGATAACACAATCTGGAGTAATTTCTCGGTCGAGGTCTCCAGGTTGCCCAGGAGACGGATCTCCTCGAGCAATTGCGGGGACAGATTCTGCGCTTCATCGACGATCAGCACCGCCGTCTCTCTAGCGCGGTATCGATCCAGCAGCCAGCGGTTGAGCCGCATGAGGACATGGCCTTTCGAGGGCGATGAGCAGGGAATCCCGAAGTCGGCCATCAGACAATCGAAGAATTCGGTGACGCTGAGCTGCGTGTTGAAGATGAAGGACGTGACTGCTTGCCCGCGACGCAGCCAATCCAACAGCGCATGGAGCAGCGTAGTTTTTCCCGTTCCGACCTCGCCCGTCATCAAAATGATGCCTTTTCGGCCACGAATCCCGTAGGCGAGGTTGGCCAGCGCTTCCCGAGTGCTTGGCGTCAAGAATAAATACTGGGGATCCGGATTGACGTTGAACGGGCTCTCGCGTAAACCGAAAAACTTTTGGTACATTTTTGTCGCCTTCACGATGACACGGCGCGCAAGCTGATTTCGTCTCGCTTCGCTGGAGTGCCCCTGCCGCTTCTAATTTTGAACTTTGTGGCGGCCGGTGACATCGAGGAGATTACCGCTAGGGTTGGTACCCCGAGATAAGTCTCAACATCCCGTTTAGTCCGCAGAGACTTATCGTGTAACTCTGAGAAGTGCGCTATCGCCACTCCAAATGCCAGCCCGACACCCAGCCCGCCAAGACCGAAAAGCGGCCGATTCGGAAAAGATGGCCGTTCGGGCAAACTGGGCGGATCCAGCACGCGGAATTGTTCACCTTGCTGGCGGCGTTCCAGATCGGTGGCCATTTGGGACTCGTTCCGCTTCTTGAGAAGATCGTTGTAGAAATCGAGCGCGGTTTGATAGTCCCGCGTCAAAGACTTAAATTCCTGCTGGATCGCTGGGCTGAGCTGGAGCCGGTCTTGGTAGACCTTGATCTGCTTCTGAAGCTGCTCTTGCTCGTGTCTTTTCAGGTCAATGGTCACCCCGATTTGGTGAAGCTGTGCTCGAAGCTGTTGGATTTCCGGCGGCTCGATCACCGGAGCTCTTTCGTTTCGTTTACTCAGCTGCCCCTGATCCTGCGTGGACGCATCTTCGGCGATCTTCCGCTTTAATTCGGCTATGTTTTCCTTGAGCGACACAATATCTGGATGCTTTTCCTTGTAACGCCCCTCAAGCGAAGAGAGTTGCTTCTGTAAGTTGCTGAGCTGCTGCTCGAGTGTTTGCGGATTCTCGCCATCCGGCGACGATTTCCAGGCCGCCAGCTGCTGGCTCAACAACGATTCCGTAAATGCTTTTTCTTGTTGGGCTTGGTTGAGACTCTGGGTGACTGCTTCCAGTTGCGGGGCCATGCCTGTCATCAGAGTGAGATTGGTCTTCTCGTCCTCGGGAAGTTCCCCCATGTAACGACTTTGGAAGGCGGCCAGTTTAGTGTCCTGGTCGTCGAGTTTGGCTTTGGCATCCTCTAGTTGCTTGGCTAAGAATTGCGTCGTCTCCTCTGCTTGTTGCTGGTGCAGGCGAAGATTTTGCGCCATGAACATCGAGGTAATTTCACTGCAGATTTGCTGGGAAAGGCGAGCCTCTCTCATGGTGACGTCCACGTTGAAACCGGGCAGCTCTGCCGACCGCGTACCCGCCATCGGGCTCAGCGGGGTCACTAGGATGGACTTCCGCAGTTGCTCAACCAAGTCCTCCATTGGCACTTGCTCGGCATCTGTCTTGTGCAGGAGCCGCCTAAATAATGCTGTCATCGTTGCCTCGTCGGCGTATGTCTTGTACAGGCCGAACTGTTCGACGAGATGTTGCAGGCGAGTGCGACTCAGAATCTGCTCCCGCATGCTGGCGAGGCGCTGGCTTATGTCTTCGCTAACCACTGGCTTCACGTAGTTGTCCGGTACTGTGGGCTGTTCAACCAAGATTGACGTATGTGATGTATATTTCTTGGGTAGATACAAGGAAAGCACATATCCCGCCACCACGCCCAGGACCGCAGGAATAATGACAAACCAACGTCGCCGACGCAGAGTCGTGAGCCAATCCTCGAAAGTCAACTCTCGCCGCAAGACCATTCCTTCCTGGCTTTCGCCACACCCTCTGCTCTGCGTGCCGTCACTCGATAACGAGTGACATCGAACTCCGATTCAGTGGTCGTCTTAAGGGTTCGATACTGGCCGCCGCGTGGGGACAAACGCGGGAGAGTTTTTATGTCAGATCCGGTTCGGTGGGTACAACGCGCCGCTCTGTTTGCTCCCACGGAATCCCGCAATCATTCACTCTCTCCTCAAGATTCTGACGTCGGATAGCAGCCTAGTGAACTCAGCCTGTCCTCGCAATCCGGTACGTCTCGCATATCAAGAGGCGAAAACTCCCTAAGGAAATATGGGGTAATCCCTGTAATTTCGGCTCAGGGATAAATGACCGATTGTGCCGAGCCAAACTTCATCCATCTTCCTTTTTGACGACATGGGACATATTCAGCTTAAAAGCCCGAGTTATATCTGGGCCTGTTCATGTCGAGTCCGATATGAATCTGACCACCCAAATTTGTACGTTCCCGCAAGATTCAAGCGCGGAAGCCAACCCAACAAAAAATCAACGGCTTCGCACCAAGATCTACGAGCACAGGCAGCAGTTCAATGAAACGGCGGTTTGTCCCGTGTGCATCATCAGCGTCCCAAAGGGTGTGGTCGAGGTTGGTAAAAGAAGCCGACCACAACGCGATTGCGGTTCACGTCGAATGCGAAAGGTATGTTCCCGCTGATTGTCTGCCGGACATATGTGTATCCGGCATGAAACAAGAACCCGTACTGGAGCGGGCACTCGAGTGTGATCCCTCCGTTTTGACTCCGAATGTTGCCGCGACCGAAGACGTCGGAAAAGGACGTCGATTGGCCATTCTCGCCACTCAAAACCGCGTCCAGCCCATGCCAGAGCCTGCGCCTGATCTCCAGACCCTCGGAGGTACTGCTCACCAAGTGGACTAGCCCCCCTCCGTCGGTCAGTTGACGTAACAAAAATACCCGCAGCACCGTTTTCCCCGAGCGGACGGTGAATGTTGCTCCCCCGCCCACGTCCCGGCGGAAAGTAGAAACCGGAGTGGATAGACCCGTCGGTGTTGGCGGAGGATTTGCCGTCGAAGTGCTGAGAGGCGCCTCGCGCGAAGACGCAAACTGTGGACCTATGAAGAGATCAAGTGAAACGTTCGGCTCACCGAGATTGGAGTTGAGGGTCAGATAGCCGCTATGAATAAGCGCACGGGAGGTCTGGCCGAACCGCAGATCCTGATATACATAGCGCAGCCCTAGAGTGGTTGCTTCGCTCGTCCGATAGCGATAGCCTGCGCCGCCACCGTATCCTTGAGTGTTCACCAAATTTCCAAGCGTGGCCTGGCGATTCTCGAACTCGAGCAGAGAATAGGTGCCAAAGACCTCAAAGGATGAACGGCGGCTCAAGAGTAGGTTTGCGCCCAGCTGCGCCTCATTCGTCAGCTCCCGGATCAGCGGCACAAGGACGTTTCCATTCAAACCGCTGGGCACAACGGGGGCGTATGCCGTGTTTCCGTTCGAGCTTTGCTGTAGGGTCCACCTCTGATAAGAAAAGGAATCCTTGGCATTCAAAATCAAATGAGGAGTGAGCTTGTATGTTCCCGTGAACTCCGTGGCTTGATTGAATAGATCATATCCTTGGAACTGCCGGTAGAGCTCAAATGTCGGCCGGTAGTCCAGGATCATATTTCCTCTGGGGCGCGAAACGCGAAGGCGGAAAAGTCCGCCACCCTCAAGAAGCGATGCCCCCGCCCGATTCTGATTGCTATTCAGGATGTTATCGTCGTATGCGGCGAACGAATAGAGTTCCACAAGGATGGCGTTCTGAGGCAGCCGTTCGTTGGAGTACTGCAGGCCGGTCTGCTCTCCAATATCCTGTCCATTCGAGTCCTGGGCAAGTACCGTGCAAGCATCGAACAGGAAAAATGATAGGAAACCAGCGGCTGTGGCCCTATAAATCCGACAAAACTTCAAGGATGTTACCCACCTCACGGCACAACCACCGTATCGCCGGCTTGCAGCTCAATGTTCTGCGCGAGCTTATGGCCCTGAACGACTTCTCGATAGTTGAAAGGAATCGTCTGCGTTCCACCCTCGGTGGAACGGCGCATGATGTTGATCTTCTTCACCTTCGCAAAGTCCCGGAACCCCCCCGCAATGGCCAGAGCGTCCATCACGCGAGTTGTGTGCGTCAACGGAAAAGAGCCCGGGTGTAGGACTTCGCCCATGACCGTGAACTGCCTGCTGTTCATCTGCTCGACGGCCACAAAAACCTGCGGATTAGTGATGAAGTCCGATAGCCTTTGTGTGATAAGCAGTTGCAACCGGGCAGGAGTGAGTCCGCTCGCCTGAATGTCACCCACCAGCGGCACGGTAATCTTTCCGTCAGAGCGAACTGGCATCTTCCCGGATATGTCGGGCTCCTTCCAGACGTGGACAGACAGAACATCGTCCGGACCAATGACGTAATCGGGATCGAGCCCTGCAGGCGTTGGGGCGCTTCCAGAGACACTGCGATCCGCACCGTCTACGCTCGCTGTGGAAACTTGATCGCCCCTGGCGGCCGCTTGCTTTTTCCCGTCTTGCGCCCAAGCTAGGGTGCAACCGACGAGGAACAAGAGAATCACCTTTGACACCAAATTGAAGCGCCTGAGCATCCGTGAGGTCATGTTTCTCTCCTATGACGACTGGCAGTCGGCCGGGGAAAGCGTGGCTCCCCTGCATAGCAAGGGGACCCTTTTGGGGGAATTCCGGCTTCTCTAATCTTGTAGAGAAGCCCACGGTAGCTGAGGTTTAGCGCCCGAGCTGCCTTCTTTCGATTTCCCTCAATGGCTTCGAAAACCCGCAAAGTTATTTTTCGTTCCGCTTCCCGCGCGGCCTGCTGAGCGATTCTTCGTAGCGGGACGAAACCGTCTGCACTGTCGGCCGCGGGTTCGCCGGGGTGACGGTCAATCCATTCGCTCAGCGCTGCCGTCTCGCAGCCAAGAACAAGGAAGCTGTAGATCAGGTTTTTCAACTCCCGGATATTCCCGGGCCAGTTATATTCCTGCAGACTATGCAGGCAACGAGCCGGCAATGGCAGGGCAGGGCGGTCGTATTTTACGGCGTAGTACTGGAGGAAATATTCCGCAAGCATAGGAATATCTTCTCTGCGGTCCCTCAAGGGCGGCAAGTAAATGCTCATGGCGTTGAGGAGGTAAAACAGATCGGGCCGGAATTTGCCGCTCTCCATCTCTCGCTTGACTGAGCGATGCGATGCGCACAAGACGCGCATTCCCCCGCTTCTCGCTTGTGGCACCCCAGATGCCCCGATCCGTAAGGCCCCGCCGTCTTGGAGGAAGCGGAGAAGCCTAGCTTGCAGCTGAGTTTCCAGGTCCGCGATTTCGTCCAGGAAGAGTGTCTCGCCATGGGCTGCCTCCGTGCGTCCTGGATTCGGACTCGTGGTGCCCCCGAGAAGCCTTCCTTCGAAGTCAAGCAGGGCATTTTCGAACACCGAAGCGGGAACGGCAGGACAGAGCACCTTGACGAAACGACCCTCGCGCCAAGGCGACCGAACGTGGATTAGTTTTGCAAAGATTTCTTTTCCGGTCCCGCTCTCTCCCTGGATAAAAACCGGAATACTGGCTTGGCAGATTCTTTCAATCCTGTCGCGTACGGACCGCATAGCCGCCGATTGGCCAAAAATGACGTCGTCGGCGGGGAGCCCGGCAAGAACTTGCACAGCAACCTCCTCCAGTCTTGCTGCTCTATAGCCCTGCCGTACTAACTCCCGTCATGCCAGCTAGAGACAGCATCGCAAGGTTCTGGAGTCTCATATCCCTAAAGATCTCAAACGAATCGTCTCCTCATGACTCTCCTGGACTCATACTTGAGGCCTGATCAAAACTAGAGAAGTCGTCCAGACACCGCAATCAGGTGAGTCATTGATTCTTATTAAAGAAAATTGCGCAGACAGGCGTGCGGTCAAGACTTGAAATAGGCAGTTGGTGAGACATTGCGGAGTCCTCAAAGCCCTTTTCCGTGGACCGAGCGGCAGTTGCAGATTTCCCACTGTTCCAAAATGAAGGTGATTACCTGATTGCGCCAACTGGCGAGCGGTCGCCGCTGGCTCCCACTAGAAGCAGCGAACCTCACCGATTGCAATCCTGCATGGGACGCATGTCAGCGCTTGCATGTCAACGTTTGGAGGATACCCCTCGACACTCGAAGCCTCCTCTGACTATACATGAGCCTCTCAGCTGCAGGCTAAGCCTGTTCCGCCGCCCCAGCCGCGTCGGGTACCGGCGTGCGGGGTTTCCCTCCTACAAGAATAAGGTCTTTCCCCGCTTGCCTGCCATGCTATCCGGTCCTAGATATTATGCGCAATTTGAATTCATGGGCACGCTGGTTCGAAGAAGCCCCGATTCCCAATAGGTTCAAATGGGCGGCGAGCAGCATCATCGTAAAGTATTGATAATCGGCGAGGAAAGTTATGCCCGCGAGGACATGGGAGTATTGCTGCGAAGCATGGGCTGCCAATGCGTGCTGGCTTCGAGTGTTCAAATTGGGCTAGCTGCGCTCGAAGAAGAGAATCCGGATGCCGCGATAATGGATCTGCACCAGACGCGTACCTCGGCCCCTCAGGTGGTTTCCGCGCTTGACAAAATCGGTTCGAGTCTCCGCGGACGCCTGCTGCTCATCACCGGGGAGCGGATCGACGCGCAAGTCAGTGATCTGATTAAACGCCACTCGCTTCCCTGTGTTCCTCGGGACCGTTTGTTTCAGGAACTCTGGGGCTCTCTGGAATCTTTGCTACGTCCGAGTTCGCTCCTTCGGCGAGTTATGCAGGCTGCTCGTCTCGTCTTTGACAGCTTTCTCCAGCCGTCGCCCGATGGTATTCGAATATTACAGCCACAGCTTCCGACCCGACGATTAGTTTATGAAGCTGGGGGTCTGATGGCCGATCTGTGGATTGAGCCAAAGACCGATTCCCGGCGCGCTGCCCTTGTGGGCCAGCTCGTGGACTCTGCTAAGCCGGATCGACGTCTTGATCGCATTCCCATTGCGCTACGGGGGCAGAAGGGCCTGATAGCGTTTGCCACGACCAACGAATTTGGTGAGTTCCACTTCGATTTCGGCCTTGAACCGATGCTCACCCTCGAAATGGAACCCAATGGATACCAATGGGTATCCGTCGAATTGCCTTCATTGGTACAGGCCGCCATCAGAGCGTCGGCCAGTTCGTAATTGCCGAGGAAGGCTAAGTGGCCCGATGACCGCCAACATCGACATGCTCAGAGAGAAAAGGAGACTCGGCCATGAAGTGTAGGAGCTTATGTCTACTATTGCTTTCATGTGGACTCTCGGCGGTCCCGGCCGCAGCGGACAGCAGATTTATCGTTCGTGATCCCGCGGGCCTCACTGCTCTTCAGCAGATCTGTGTGACCCTCGGCTGTAACGTGTCGGGCGGCTTGGATGGCAGCCTCGGCAAGGTTTTCCTGGTCACCGCGCCTGCCCTGGTCGATCCCAACACCTTTCTACAAACACTTCGCGCGCAGCCGGGGATCACCAACGCCGAGCTCGACGCTCTGCTCAAGGTGATGCAGGCAACCGCCTCGACTCCGCCAAGTGGGCTCTCGGACACGAGCCCGGTGAACTACTTCGGCGTTTCCGTCTGGCACGGTTATCCTGCCCAGCCTGCCAGCACGATTATCCGTTTGCCCGACACGCAATCGGCTTTCAACGCATCCGGCGCAGGCATCGTTGCCATCATTGACACCGGCGTCGATCCCACGCATCCCGTGCTGCAAGCTGTCCTCCTCCCCGGCCAGGACTTCACCCGCAACATTTCGGGCTCCGGCTCCGAACTCCCCGACGTCGACCAATCCTCCATCGGCCCCAACGCCTCGCCCCTGATGGTGAACCAATCCACTGCCGCGGTCCTCGACCAATGGTCTGGCGTCAACCTCTCGCAGTCGCAGTACGCCGCCTTCGGCCACGGGACTATGGTTGCCGGCATCGTTCATCTGGTCGCTCCCACCGCCCAGATCATGCCTCTGAAAGCCTTCCATGCCGACGGCAGCGGTTATTTGTCCGATGTCCTCCGCGCCATTTATTTCGCTGCGCAGAACGGCGCCAACGTCATCAACATGAGCTTCAGCGTGGCTACTTACTCCCAGGAAATGGTCAGCGCCATCAAGTTCGCCTCTCGCCACCAAGTGATTTGCGTCGCTTCCGCCGGCAATGACGGCCAGGATGAATTTGTTTATCCCGCCGCTCTCGGCAATGTCATGGGCGTGGCCTCCACCACAAACAGCGACACGCTCTCGTCGTTCTCAAACTACGGCAGCGACGTCGTTTGGGTGGCTGCTCCCGGCGAAGGCGTCATCACTACTTATCCGTTCGGCACTTACGCCGCCGGTTGGGGGACCTCCTTCAGCGCACCCCAGGTTTCCGGTGCGGCCGCGCTGCTGCTCAGTATCAACTCCCATTGCAACGAATCTTGCGCCGAACAGTCCCTGGCCCACGCAAACCCCATCTCCGCCGACGTCGGGAACGGCCGCTTGGACCTCTACCAAGCGGTCTCCGCCTGGCGTCAATCTCTCGGCCTTCAATGAAGGATGCCTGCCGTAGGGCTGTCCAACCTCGCTGTGTAGGAACTTGAGGCTGCAATCAGATCCAGTCAAGAGTGATCTCAGCAGCAAAATTTCGGACGTTGCCTACTCACAGTACGGGTATTCAAAGAGTTGCTGTCCATGAAAAAGGATCAGGTAGACCTCCCGAATGCCTGCGTTTGGATACCCCGATTCCAAAACCCCTAACGGTATTGCCGAAGTGCCACTGACTCCGTTAGCCGTAGAGGCATAGCTCGTTTTCGAGAGCGAGGAACTTGGAAGTGCTTTATAATGAATAGCGCACTTCTTGTCGGGGCGTAGCGCAGCCTGGTAGCGCGCCTGCCTTGGGCGCAGGAGGTCTCCGGTTCAAATCCGGACGCCCCGACCACTAACTCCTAATTTTTCAGTTCACTGTTTGTGACCTATTGGTGTTGGAAAATGAATTTGGGTCCAAATACGAGCCTCTCAACGCTCTCCACTGCGCAAAGCTGCTCTTCCGGGACGGCGTGCAAATAAATCTCGCGCGTGATCTCCGGTGTGGAATGCCCCAGAAGCGACGCAGGTGCTTGTCCACGATGCGATCGGACGTCGAGCGAGAATCGGACGCGCCATTGGCAATGGATGCGCGTTGTGCAGACTTCCGCAAAACAGGGGGGACCAGCCTGGGAGGGCGGCCGCGGCGCCTGCACTGCCCAGGAACTTCCTGCACGCCAAAGCATTGCTCATGGGTTTTCTCCCTTTCTGGAGCCGATGGAAGGTTGCAAGAATGACTCGCGGTGTTGCCGGTCGCGAAGGGCTTCGGTTCCACCTGCGCGCGTTGTGGAGAGCGCGGCTATCGCGTTGCCGTATTCGAGGCACTCCTCCAGGTTGCAGCGGAGAATGAATTTATGAAGGAAGCCGGCGTTGAAACTGTCGCCGGCGCCGACGGTATCCATGGGTTGAACCAACAAGGAAGGCGCGTGGAATTGATTCTTGCCGCGCTTCGCAATTACACCTTTTGGTCCACACTTGATCACAACAATTGGAACGAGGTGCGATAGCGCTTCCAGCGCGTCCTGGACATCCTTTGCGCCAGTAAGTTTGCAGGCTTCCCGTTCATTGGGAAGGAAGATGTCCACGCTCTTCAGCACGGACTTGACGTCCTCGGCCCAAAGGCCTTCCGGATCATCGTTCGTGTCGAGTGATGTCGTGAGGCCCGACAGTTTCAACTGTGAAAAAAGTTCGGGAATCCCAGGGCGGAGTCCGCGGAGGAGAAAAAAGGAAGAAAGATGAAAATGCGATGCACTGCGGAGATAGTTCAGATCCAGGTGGACAAATTGCAAGTCTAAAGTGGTTCCCAAATAGGTGAGAATCTGGCGCTGCTTCGAAAGAGGAAGAATCACGGTCACGCCGGTGGTTTTGCCTGAGAGAGCCTTGACTCCAGAAACATCCACGCCACTCTCTTTCAAGCGGTCCACGCAGAATTTTCCGAGGGGATCGTCACCGATGCAGGAAGTGAAACCAACGCGGCTGCCTAAGAGCGAAATGTTGTGAGCGAAGATGGCCGAAGAACTACCGAGGGTTATCGCAAAATCTTCGGCTAAGTGCTCGTGTTCGGGTTCGAGCGTTGGAGGGAGACCATACAAAATTAAATCGGCATTCAGCTCGCCGACAACGCTAATGTCAAAGCGCTTCACTGGGCTGTCCCCTTTCTTAGGACAGGCTCGACCTGAACGGCCGGCTCGAAGAGCGAGACATCTTCCTGTTTAATGCGAGCCGGAAGCTGCGCAAGGCAATTTGCCGCTCCGCAAGCCACCGCCAGAGCCAAGCTGCGTTCGAAGGAAAGGCCCGCCACAGTGGCAAACGCGAAACCCGCGAGAGCCGAGTCGCCACAGCCGACCGTGGATTTGGCGCGCAACGGAGCGGTGCAGGCATGAATCGCAGCTTCATCGTGCCGCCGAATTGCGACGATTCCGCGGTCGCCCAGACTGATGGCTGCGGATTTCGCGCCGCGCTCCAGCAGATTGCGGAGTGCCTGCTCAGCGGAGACGACGTCGTACACAGGAACCCCAGTGAGGCTTTGCGCTTCTTCGCGATTGATTTTGACGAAGTCGGGTCCGGCGCCAAGCGCCTCGTTCAAAGGTGTGCCGCTGGTGTCGAGGAACGCAAAGCAGCCGGAGGATTGGGCCAATTTCAAAAGCATGGCAGACGCTTTCGCGGGAACGCCCGGAGGCTGGCTCCCGGAGATTAGCACAATCTTCCTGTTCGCAATTCGTTGAAACTCATTCGCGCAAATTTTTTGAAATTCGCACCACTCGGACTGCGCAATCGCTCCTCCTGGCTCGAGGATTTCGGTCACACCCCCGCGAGTGTCCATGATTTCGAGATTGACGCGAGTCTCTTGTGCCGTGGGCACAGGGGCGGCTTCGATCTGCAAGCGGCGAAGGCCTTCCATTAATTCGTTTCCCGATGCGCCGCCAGCAAAACCAATCCACCTGGGACTCGCCCCTAAGCCTTCGAGCGCCATGGCCACATGCGCGGCCTTGCCTCCGGGAGTGCGATAAACTTCTGACGCGCGATTGACGCGACCGATTTGAAATTCGTTCAACACAAGTCGCGTATCGATGGCGGGATTCAGGCTCACACAGAAGAAAGCGGTGTTGCGGTCGCGCGGATCTGCTTCGGGCTTATTCATTGGCCGGATACTTTTCCAACCAAGGCGTGGCGTGCCGCAGGCTCGCGTTGACGGCCTGGATGTTCGCCACTCCTTCGGTTTCCAGCCATTTCTGAAGCGCCTCCGCTCCACCACGGACAAACACGCCTACTCCATCCTTCCACGTGGCACGCCCACACAGAACGCCGCAAAAATGCACGCCAGCTTGGGACGCAAGCTCAAGAGCTTCGTTGAACACGCGATTGCTGACGCCTGCGGACAGGAACAGAAATGGTTTTGCGGTCGCTTCCGCAGCGCGGCGAAGAAGATCGAGCGCGTCCTTGCGGCTGTACACGAAGGTTCCGTCGGAAGCAGACGAACCTTGAACATAAGCCATCGTTACGGGGACTCCAACTTTCAAAACATCCACGCAATAGCGGGGCTGCGAAAATTCTTTCATGGCGCTTGTCAGGATATTGGGCTTGCAGCGCGCAAATTCAGGGCTTTGCTCATCCACGCCTGCCTGGTAAGGAACAATTTCAAGAAAAAAGGGGACGTCCGAGCCGGTGCATTCCCAACCAACGCGCTCCACCCACGCACGCTTGAGATCCATAATCTCTGGCGCATCCGACAGGGCATAGTACAGCAAGACTTTGATGCAGTGTGCGCCAGCGTCAAGCAATCGGCGCACGGACCAGCCTTCCAGCAAACGGGGAATCCGGCCGGGAACGTTGGGATCGTAGCCGCTGACTTCGTAGGCCATCAGAAGTCCCGAGGACGAGGCGCGCTGAGCAGCCGCGGGCAAACCGTATTCCGGCTCAAGAAGCACGGCGCTCGCGTGCGGAGAAAGCGCGCGCACAACGATGGACTTGAATTCCTCAAGTTTCTCGCGCGGGACGGCCTGTTTCCCGATTTTCAGCTCAGCCGCGAACAGGCTTCGCAGCGCGTCGCGCTGATCGATGGCAAGCGCCGCAATGACTCCGCGCGAATCCGAGACAGATTCGAGTCTCTTGCGCTTGCCCGGGGACAGCTTCAATCCAATCCTCCATTAGGGAATTGCGTGTAGCTCAGAGCCTTTCTCTTACGAAAAAGGGGCGAACCGGCGTCCGCCCCTTTGCACGTTTCATTTGCCTATCCTAATTGTTTGCGTTCCCGAGGCCTAGAACGTAATCCGAAGCCGCAGGCGGACCGTACGCCGGTTATTCACTCCCTCCTGAGTGAAGCTGCTCTTGAGCTTGCCGAAATTGGGATTCTGGAATGTGATGTCTTGAGCAGGGTCGATTGGCAACAGGTTTCCCGTGTTTGGATCGACGCGAATAACGAAGTCTCCAAGCAGGGCAAAATCGCCACAGCCCCCGCCAGCGCTCTGATCCGGTGAAAACAACGGGTGATTGAAGATGTTGTCCACGTCGGCCCCGAACTGGGAGGTTATGCGCTCACCAAAGTGAAAGTCCTTATGTACACCGAGGTTTAGCGCCCAGGTTCCGGGTCCCCACAGCATATTTCGCTTGGCGACTCCGGCCTGAGTGAACACGTCGGCGCCAACAGATGGGGGGCCGAATGCCGCCGCATTCCAAATTACATCGCCGCTTCTCTGATTGAAGTTATTGCTCAGCACTACGGGACGGAAAGAGGGCTCATTTCCAAAATCGCCAACGGCATCAAGAGAGGAAATGCCAATGTTGCCCGGTTCAATAGGACTGCAGTCGTCGCAAAGCCAGAAAGGCGTAAAGCCGGTGCCGGATTTCGCGAACATGTAGAAGGAGGTTTGCCATCCGCCGACGATGGCGTCAGCCCATCTGGACATCGAAGCGCCGTACTGGCGTTTTCTGCCGAAAGGCAAGTCATAGATGCCGTAAAGTACCGCGCGGTGGCGGGAAACGTAGCCGTCCGCGCCATAGTCGCTGTCGGGCTGAAACTGATTGTAGGCAGTGCCGCCGAGGCTGGAGTTTCCGGTGTCCAGCGCGGTAGATTTCTGATCGAGCAGAGTGTACGAAAAGTTGAGCATCAAGCCATGGGAAAAGCGGTGCTCCAGCTGTGTCTGGAAAGCGTTCGATTGCGCGTGCCCGAAATTTCCAAAGCTTATGACGAAGTCTCCAAGCGCTGGGAAGCGGTAACGTGCGGCGTCTTGATTGGAAATTTGGCAGTCCCCGTTGTTAATTGGGTCGCAGATGCCGTTTGCATCGCCATTTGCGTCGGTGGTGTGGGTTCCGAAAGGATTATTACTTGGCACAAGCTCGTTTAGGTCTTTGCCGGCAATCAAACCGTGCATGGTGGCGCCCAGATACGAGAAACGAATCGCGCTATTCCACCCAATCTCATGTTCATACGTGGCATTGTACTGGTGGATGCGTGGCTCGCGCAGACCGAAAGGCACAGCGTTAACTGCAGGGGTACCGCCCAGGCCGCTGGAAATAATTCCGCCGGAAATAGGGCTAATGCCATGTGTGTTTCCACCAGGCCATCCTTCCAAAGGACTGGTCGGTGGATTGGCTGTATCTTGGACTTTCCTGATTCCTTGATTGAAGGGATTCGTAGCAATTGGGTCACGGATACCCTGAGCCGCGGAAGTTGGATAGTAGATCCCGTATCCGCCGCGGATCACGGATTTTGCGCCGAGTTTGTAAGCCAAGCCTATGCGGGGGGAAAAGTCCGTCTTGTCCATGCGGACCGTGCCTCTTCCGACGCCTAGCCCTGAATCCTTCGCCAGTACGTATCCAAAGCTGACAATTCTCGTATCCAAGTACTTGAGAGTTTTGGTCGAGGGAATCACAAACCGACCCAACTGACCTGTAGTAGGATCCACGAAGTTTGGATCAAAGTTCGCAATGAGATCATTCGCGTCCACAAAAGGCGTAATGAGTTCGTAACGCAGGCCAAGATTGAGGCTCAGCCTCGAAGTTGCTTTCCAGGCGTCCTGAAAGAAGTAGCCATGCTCCCAATTGTGCACATCCATCGCTGGGCGAGGTTGCAGCACGTAATTAACCGTGGTCGGAGGAAGGCCGAGCAAGAATTTAGTGAAGGCATTTGTCCCTCCTCCGGTGTAAGTCATCGAGCCACGAGGGTTGCCGCGATTCAAGGCAAATCCATCCACAGCGGCATTTCGGACCACATCGCCACCCATTCGGAATGCGTGCTTGCCAACGATCCACGTCAGGGTGTCTCCGAAAGTGATCAAATTCTGATCGAGCGGACGGAACGTATTGCGTCCACCATTAGTGAAGTTCGCAAAAGTCCCGCCTCCCGTGAAGAGAATAGCCGGATGACCAAAGGTGGAAAGCGCGAATGGTCCTACGACCGAGCCATAGGCGTCGATATCACTTTGGTCGAAGCCAATACTCGAGAGAAATCCGTCCAAGGTAGTGTTGCTATGCCGCAAAAGGCCCTGCCGGTTGAAGCCCCCGCGCCCCTCATTGATTAAGTTCGGGCGGAACGAATGGAGATAGGAAAGAGAAACGGTGTGGTTTCTGCGGTCATTCTGAGTCAGTCCAAGGCCTGTGAAGGGATTAACCACAGCGGCGCTTGCACTCACTTGAGACGACACGTTATACACGCCGTATACATGATCGCGGTCGGAAAAATCGTGGTCCAGCCTCAAGGTGCCAACATCTTGAATGGAGTTTCCTGAGAGGATGGTTTGAAAGCCTCCTACAATTCTTCCGCTAGCGGGATTGATCGGCGCACTCATCCCAATCTTGGGGAAATAAGTGGAGATGAGCTGTTGCACGGTCGGGTTCAAGAGTCTTGACGGGATCTGAATAAACCGTTGCGTCGTATTTCCCGCACAGTCGGTCACCATCTCCGTATCCGTGGCTACTTCCTGCGACGTGAGCAGGGGGGCGACGCTGGAGGGGACCAAGGGTTTTGCCGTGGTAACTGCTCCTGCTGTAGGGCAATTAACTGGATCCATAGGAATAGGGACATCCGTCAGACCGGAAAAATCCCCAGAGTAAAGCGACGGATGGGGAATAGTGGTGGATGAAATCTTTACGGGAGCAACGGAATAGTTTTTTTCATAAGCGGCAAAAAACCAGGTCTTTTTGACAAGCGGTATTCGGCCGCCGAACGAGCCTCCTATGTCATTGAGGTTGAAATAGGGATTTGGATAACTGGATTGAAACGACGTTGGAGCAAAGTTCGCTTTGCCTATCTTGTCATCCAGTGTCCAGGCAGCCAGCGCGGAATTGCTGTTGTTGTAGAACGCTGAGCCGTGATAGTCCGCCCCTCCGCGTTTCGTAGTGACGCGGATGTTCGCTACGCCCGCGTATTCCGCACTAAAGTCAGAACTGAGGACGTTAATTTCGCCAACAGCCTCGAGAGACGGCTGGCTGGCAGTTGGCTCGCCAAAAATTCCCCCGTTCGAACGTTGCCCATCAAGCGAGAAACTGGCGCCGTAGCTTTGCGCGCCTATAAACTTGAATTCCCCATCCGAAGCCCCCTGAGTGATGTTGGGGTTGAGATACAGGAACGTGTAGACATTCCGGCTGTCCCGTGGCAACTCGATGACCTGTTGATTATCGAGGGTCTGGCTAATGGTCTGATCTTCAGTATTGATTGCAGGCGCTTCAAGTGATACGACAACACTCTCTTGTGTTGCGGAAACTTTGAGGACCGCGTCCGCGCTTATGCTATCGCTGCCGTTGAGGACGACGTCGGCGATTTCTCTTTTGTCCATTCCCGGAGCCGTGATGACTACACGATAGGTGCCGGGCCTCAGTCCGAACATCTCGTAATGTCCCTGAGAGTTTGTCTGTGTTTGACGGGCGGTGTTCGTCAGAGCGTCGGTGATGGTTACGGCGGCGTTAGGTATGGCTGCTCCCGAGGAGTCCGTCACCGTACCGCGAATGGTACCAAGGTCCGTCCCCTGGCCGTAAACTCGTGCACCACAAAACAGCAAGACCAACGAAGCTAGGAATGCGAACACAAGTCGGTGTCTCAAGGATGCCTCCCCCCAAACTGCTTCGGGAGGGTGTAGCACAATAGGAAAGCAAACACAACAACAAACAAAAAATAAAATGCGCAACGCAAGAAAAAGAAAGTATTTGCAGCCTCTATGCTTTCGTTTGCTTTGACTGAGCGGGCCGAACGACCGTATACTTCCCTTCAATGGAAAAGGTGCATGACTCCTAAAGCCCGCCTTTTGACTGAACAACGTCGTCGAGGCCTTCTGGACCTTGTGGATCAACAAGGCCAAGTGACCGTGGCCGATATGGTGAAGCGCTTTGCGATTTCGGCGGTCACCGTCCGCAGTGACCTGGATGCGCTTGCTTCCCTGGGAGCCGTGGTTCGATCGCACGGCGGCGCCGTCCGGCGGCTGGAGGCCACGCAGGATTATCCGCTTCGCACCAAAGAAACTTTGCATCGGGAAGAAAAAGTCAGAATCGGAAAGGCGGCCGCCGAAT